>Ga0209541_10002095_pt1 | contig 38420 bp, 31 predicted proteins | sample RifCSPlowO2_01_FD_184027 | JGI IMG/M metagenome (GOLD analysis project Ga0209541, IMG submission 184027) | Groundwater microbial communities from Rifle, Colorado - Rifle CSP2_plank lowO2_0.1 (SPAdes) (version 2) | ecosystem: Environmental > Aquatic > Deep subsurface > Groundwater | place...
AAAAATTCTCATTAAATCATCTTCTAAGGAAACAAAAAATCTGGTTGCTCCCTGATCTCCCTGACGTCCTGAACGACCTCTTAGTTGATTATCAATTCTTCTTGATTCATGCCTCTCAGTTCCAATGACATATAGACCTCCTAACTCATCTACTCCTTTTCCTAAAACAATATCCACTCCTCTTCCTGCCATATTAGTTGCAACAGTAACAGCTCCTTTTTGCCCTGCTAAAGATATAATTTCTGCTTCTTTCTCATGATTTTTAGCATTCAGTAAAGCGTGAGAAATACCTTTTCTCTTTAACAGTTCTGACAAAAACTCATTCTTATCAATGGATGTAGTACCAACTAAAACAGGCTGTCCCTTTTCGTGAAGCTCACCAACCAATTCTGCAACAGCGCTATATTTTCCACTTTGAGTTTTATAAATGGTATCTGAGTGATCTTTCCTTACCATTGGATTATTTGTAGGAATTTCTACTACTTCCAATTTATATATCTTTGCAAACTCTTCCGCTTCAGTAGTAGCAGTGCCAGTCATTCCAGCCAATTTTTGATACATTCTAAAATAATTTTGGAAGGATATTGTTGCTAGCGTTTGTGATTCCTGCTGTATAGCTACACCTTCTTTTGCTTCAATTGCCTGATGCAATCCTTCTGAATATCTTCTTCCCACCATTAATCTTCCTGTAAATTCATCAACAATTATTACTTCGCCATCTTTTACAACATAATCTTTGTCCTTGTGAAATAAAGTTTTAGCCTTTAATGATTCCTCTAAATGGTGTAGGGTAGAAAAATCTTTCTCATATAAATTATCTACTCCTAATTTTTTTTCAATTTTTAAAGTCCCGCCTTCTGTCAAATGAGCAGTTCTTTGTTTTTCATCAATTACATAATCTGCGGGAGATAGAATATCTATAATTTTAGCAAATTCATAATATTTTTCTGTTGCTTCAGCAGCGGGTTGAGAAATAATTAAAGGAGTTCTTGCCTCATCAATTAAAATTGAATCTACCTCATCAACTACTGCAAAAAAATGGCCTCTTTGAGATTTATCAGCCAATCTAAAAACCATATTATCTCTAAGATAATCAAATCCAAACTCATTATTAGTGCCGTATGTAATGTCTGCCTCGTATGCTTCTTTTCTAGAAACTGGTTTTAAGTGCTGAAGCCTTTTATCATCATGAGAGTTATCTTTATGTTTTGGATCAAATATAAAAGCTTTATCATGAATAATAGTAGCAACGCTAGCACCAAGAGCATTAAAAACAGGTCCCATCCAGCCACAATCTCTCATCGCCAAATAATCATTAACTGTAACTAAATGAACCCCTTTTCCAGCTATGGCATTTAAAAATAGTGCAGGAGTGGCTGATAAAGTTTTTCCCTCACCTGTCCTCTGTTCTGCAATTTTACCTTGATGCAAAGTTACAGCTGCCATGAGTTGAACATCAAAATGGCGTTGCTTTAAGTTTCTTTTAGCAGATTCCCGTACGCAGGCAAAAACTTCTGGTAAAAGTTCGTCTAGTGATTTACCCTTTTCATAATATGATTTAAACTCTACAAATTTACTTTTAAGTTGTTTATCGGAAAATTTAGAAATTTTTTTCTCAAATCCATTGATATTTTCTACAACAGATTTTAATTTCCCAATTTCTCTTTCATTAGAATCAAGAAATTTACCAAATATGCCTAACATAATTTAAATAATTATACCTGAATTATTGACAATAAGCATACTATTACTTTACACTAAGTATCTAAACTTGCCCATGGATACAAATAATCCAAACCAGCCTAATAATCCATTTTCTACTCCTCCAACAGATCCAACACCACCACCTCCCACACCAGTACCAACTCCAACTTCACAACCAGATTCACCATCTTCACCTTGGTTACAACCTTCAGCACCAAGTCCTACACAACCTCCAATTTCTCCTATCCCAGACCCAATACAAACTCCTAATCCATGGAATACTCCGCCATCATCTCCTACACCAGTTCCTGACCTAAATTCTTCTTTCCCAAACCCTTTACCTACATCTATACCTGAACCAGTTCCACCCCTCCAAAATCCCGCTTCAACTTCTGGATGGCCAACTACTACTCAACCAACACCTGTTACTGAACCAACTCTTCCTATTCCAGAGCCTACTCCAACTCAACCTGAATCAGCTACTAATTCATGGAGCTCCCCAACACCTCAGTCTTCCTCACCTCTAGATAATCCATGGGGTACTCCAACTTCAGCTCCAGTTCAAACCCCTTCTCCTACACCAACATGGGTACCTGATTCTTCAAATACCTCTCCAATTCCTACATCTGATCCAATTCCTACATCTGAACCTTCTCTTATGCAACCTCCTATACAGCCAACTACAACATCTAGCGATTCTGCTCCGACTGATCTTTCTCATTTAATAGGAAATAATACTCCTGATGTTAATGCAGCAAATACTGCTATACCAGAAACTCTAGTTGTACCCCCGATAAATAATGCAGTTCCTGATGCTCCGACAGTACCAACTGAAAGCCATGGTGCAGGAATCCCTAAATGGTTAATTGGAGTAGGAGTTGGTCTGCTAATTGTCGTAGCCGGAGCTTCAGCTTACTTTATTTTAGGAATTGGACAACCTCCAAAAACAACAACCAGTTTACCTGCAACAGAAACTACTCAACAAGTTAAACCTCCTGCTCCTATAGCTACTCCTGTTCCTGCTGCAACAGAAACTCCGGCAACCGAATCAGCAAATTTTGGAGATTTAGGAACTACTCCTACTCCCCAAGCTTCATCAGCAGCTGATCTTTTGCGCCAAAGACAACAGGGACAGTAAATTTATCCTTTGTGGATATTTTTTAGCCACCATTTTTTAATAAATGGCCCTGATAATGTTGAGAGAATAAACGCCACGGCAGGTATTATGGAATCTATCAAAGGTTCAGCTGTACCAATGAAGAAAAAGAAAATTGCTAAGACGATATAAGTAAAAATAACTATCATAATTCTTCTAGTCCAGGAAGTTTCCCAGGCTTTTTCTGTTTCAACTCTTATGTTTCTTGCCTTAATATTATTAATTTCTGCTTCCAATTGTTGAATTGTCATTTAGGTTTGATCTCAGAAAATCCTGTATATTTTTGCAATACTTCCGGAATTTTTACAGATCCATCTTGCTGCTGAAAATTTTCTAGTAGGGATATTAAAATTCTGGGAGAAGCGATTACTGTATTATTGAGGGTATAACAATAAGCAGTGTTACCGTCCTTTGTTTTATACTTCAAATTTAATCTTCTGGCTTGCCAGTCTGTTAAATTAGAATTGGAATGGGTTTCACGATATTTTTCTCTTCCCGGCATCCATGATTCAATATCATTCATACGATATTTTCCAGCTCCCATATCTCCTGTGGAAGTTGCAACTACATGATAGGGTATTCCAAACTCCTGGAGTATTGATTCTGAAATTTGTTGCATTTGTTTGAAATAATCCTCAGATTCTTGAAGATCATCTTTACAAATGATTACCTGTTCTACCTTATCAAATTCATGAACCCTAAAAAGTCCTTTTGTATCTTTGCCATAGTCTCCTACTTCTGATCTATAACAGTGAGTTAAAGCACAAACCTTAATAGGTAAAGCATCTTCACTGACCGTAGTCTCTTGGTAATACGCCAGAAGAGATGGTTCGGAAGTTCCTGCCAAAAAAATAGATGGCTCGGTATCAGCAACTTTATAAGTATTATCTCCTGCAAAAGGGATATGTCCACTACCTATAAGCGCTTTTTTATGAACCAAAGTTGGAGGAATCATTTGAGTAAAACCAGCTTGGGTAATCTTTTCTAATGCATATTGCAATACAGCCCAATGCAATTTTGCTCCCTCATTTTTTAAGTAATACCCCCTAAAACCAGCCACCTTTACCCCCGCTTCTAAATCAATAATATCCAATGTCTTGCCTATTTCTATATGATCTTTTACTTTAAAATTAAATTTTGGAATCTCCCCCCATTTTGATATCTCTTTATTAGAATCACTATTTGGGCCAACCGGAGAATCATCTGACGGAATATTTGGAACATAAAGCATTAAATTGCTAAATTCTTCTTCAACGATTCTTAAGCTATCTGCTTTTTTATCTAACTCTTCTTTTACCCTCTTACCTTTTTCTATATCTCTATCCGAAGGAGTGCCGTGCACATTTTTAGCTGCCTCATTTTTTTGACGATTCAAATCTTCAACCTGCTGAAGCAAATCTCTTCTGATATTAGCAACGGCTATCAATTTATCTACATCAAAAATCATTCCCTTATCAGAAATTGTTTTTTTAACTAATTCTTTATTTTCCCGAATAAAATTAATGTCTAACATATTAATGTTTCTGCCAATCTCTAGCTGGTTCAATCTCACCAGATAATATTAAATCAACAGCTTTTTTATGCCAATCGAATTTAGTGATATTATGAACCTTCTTAAAATATTTTAACGCATCAGCAGCTCCCGGTACACCCTTAGCTTGTGCCAAAGCATCTAAATTATCAGCAGCTTTTACAATTCTGGCCTCCAAAGTTTCTCTTTCCATATATTCTTCAACCAATTCAATAATTTCTTGTTTACAGTCCAACCCATCAACTAAAGCTTTAACACCTTCCTCTTCTATATCTTTAAAAACCCCTCCCGCCATTCCTTTGACAAATGTTCCAACATCTCCCACGATTGTTTCGCCAATATCGTGAACTAATCCCATTTTTAAAACTTTATCAGGATCTATTTTTGTTCCTTCTTTTTGCAAATTCTTTGCGAGAAAGTAAGCCAAAAGTGCAGTAGAGAAAGAATGAGCTGCCACAGAATCTGCCTCATTTCTTTTAAAACCTAAGGCAATAAAACCTTGTCTGGGAAGTTCTTTTGCCCACTGCAAAGTTAAAAAAACTTTTAATATTTTTTTTAAATCCTGAATTTTCAAGCAGTAGCCTCCTTAAGTCTTTCTATGACTTTCTCTTTTGGAAGAGAGAGGAGGAACCAAGCAGCTTTTGGGCCAAACTGTTTTCCAATTAATGAAATATAAATTGCTGAAAAAGATTTTTTAGCGTCAAAACCCAACTCCTTGGTTAAATTATATAAAGCTAATTGTAAAGCTTCGGGATCTTTTTCTTTTTCAATTAAATCAATAGCTTTTCTTAAAAATTCTTTTTGATCTACTGATAAATCTTTTACCATTTCCGGCAATTCCTTGGTCATTTGTAAAGAAAGATTTTCCGGTGCATATTTCTCTAACCAAATTTTTGCATATTTTATTCTCTCTTCTAGGATATTCTTATCTACTCCTTCGTATTTTTTAAAAACATCCAGATTAGGCATTTGGATATCATTTACTATATCTCTAAATCTGGGTAGTAGAGTTTTTTCCTTTTTCGGCAACTCATTAATTTGTGACATCTCAAATGCCCTAGCTAAATCTTCATCTGTCCCATTTATAAATGCCATAAAACATCTGTCATACTCATCAAATAAATCAGGAATTGCCATCGTCCCCATTGGATCAAATTCTACAGCTTGTTTATAATCTGTTCTAGCAAATAAAAATCTGGCTACCTCAGGAGGAAGTAAATCTTTCGTATCTCTAGCTTTAAGACCCAATCCTTTTGAAGAACCCATCTTTTTTCCGCCAATTAAGAAAAACTCATAGGGCAAATTATACGGTTCCGGTATTTTAAAAACATCTTTACAGAGTTCTCTAGCAATATCTCTTGAACCGCCAGCAGATGAATGATCTTTACCAGCACCTTCAATAGTTACACCCAAAACCATCCAATGAGCTACCCAATCAACTTTCCAAGGCAATTTTCCATTCCCACCAAAAGGAGAAATTCTACCTGTGTGTCCGCAGCCCCCGGCCCACTTTACCATTTCTGGCTCACATGTATATTCAACAGTTTTTCCGTCCCAGCCGTGAACTCTGGTTGTACCAAGTCTTCCACAATTTTCACAAATCACTTGTAAAGGAAGCCAGCCCATTTCTCTTTTTTTACTACCAGAAACTTTTTCATAAATATCCTGAATTTTTTCAGCATTGTCTAATGCTATTTTTATAGCTTCATCGAATTTACCTTCTTTATACATATCGTATGAGGAAGGATGTTCTGCTTTTATTCCAAAACTTTTTAAAACTTTTTTAAAATCATCTATAAAATATTCTGCAAAAGAATCAAATCCCTCCACAGGAGATGGAACATTTCTTAACGGAAAACCTAAATATTTATTAAAATTCTTTTGTAAATCTTCCGGCAAACCATCAATTACATCAAAATCATTAAAAACAAAGCTGAATTTTACATCTACTCCGACATGCTTTAGAGCTTTATATATTAAGTCATGGACTAGCGGACCTCGGATAGAACCAATGTGTGCAAAGCCAGAAGGAGTGAACATATCATCCACTAAGAATGGCTTAAATTTTCCACAATCTATAATTTCTTTTGCTACCTTATCAGCCCAATACATAAGATTTATTTATGGGTAAAGTATAACCGAACCCCACAGTTTTTCAAATAGGATTTTTTAAAAGGAGACTTCAGACTTAAGATTATTCAGCAGCAACTAACACAAGAGGTGATCTAGGGAATGTAAAACGAACAAATGCTACATCACCTGCTCCTACATTTATTCCTAAACCATAAGGTGGATGGAAAATCATTTTATCATGAATCTCCCGCGCTCTAGTGCCTTCTTCTGGAACTGTAGCAGCTTCATTTGGACCTACAACCCTTAATTCACCTTGGCTTCTACCAGATTCTTCTATAGATGCTGAAGCTACCCATACCTGTGAATGGATTCCGTATAGTATATGCTTACCTGCTTCATCATAAGGTTCATCAAAAATAGGAGATTGGATATTTTCAATAACACCTCTTTCCTTCAAAATTTCTAGAGACCTTAAAGAGTACCAATTTTGGGAAAATAGCATGCCATTTGTTAATGATCTATGTGCTCTTAAACTTTCATCACGATGTTGACCTATTGATCTTTCCAAAAAAATTGTTCCTAAACCGTGATGTTCATGTTCCTTTACAAATCCTCGGGAAGAATATAGAACTGGTTCTCCGCGAACATCTAACCTTGGAAAAATTCCAAAGCCTACAGGAAGTTGTTCGTGCATTGCTATCATCAGAATCGTTCTAGGAAAACTCATACTCTTTAATACCCTTTTTGTGGTTAAATCAGGGTCTTTTCTTGACCTTTCAGGATATACTTCTTCATATAAATCTCTAACCAACCCCACAAGACCAACAAATTCAGGAATGTCTTGATAAGAACTTTCTGATACTCTTTTTACAAAACCACTCCCATTATGAGTTCTGTAGGTTTCAATATAATAGAGATTACCTTCTCCTTGAAACTCACTAACCTCTCCTTCTTCAAAAAGAGGTTTTGGTAACTTATGCTTAATGTTTACTTTTCCAGATACTGGAATACCAGAAGCCATTGCTTCTAGTCGATCAGCAGTCATATTGAGGGAATTATACTCTTTTCCTGTATTTTTTTCAATTAAGAAGAGCAATTAGGAGAAATTTGTTAACTTACCATATTTTTTAACAAAATCAGCCGTTTGTTTATAAGTACCTGCGGAAAGCAGCCTTTCCAATATATTAGAAAGATCATGTAGGGACAAGAATATTTTTGTAAAATTAGGTATAGCCATTCCACCTGCTTGTTTTAAAGCTCCACTTTCAAGCATAAAATTAATAAAAATAGCCCATCCTAAAATATAGTTAATCATAGATTCATCATCTTTCGTTTCATCAATTAAATAAAAACCTCTGCAAAGGCTTGCAACAATCATTGATTCTAATTGTTTATTATTAATTCTATCTTTTAACAACAAAGAACCGGCCATTCTAAGTCCAAGAATAGTTGCAGCAAGTTCATATATACAATTAAAATATTCTTTAAGATTAAAAGCTGCATTTTTGTAATATAAGTAACTGTGAGCAAATTCATGCATAGCAATATAGCGCAAAGTAGCTCTTCTTAAATCTTCTACTTCAAATCCTTCCCGGAAAGGCTTTGAGAAAATTTTATTAAAAGTTGGCATAATTTGTTCTTTCATTCTTAGGTCATTTGGCTGATTAAAAAGGGTAATTTCTGAACCATATTTTTCAACTATAGGAAGATCCATTGGTAAATTTACTCCTACAAAATTCTTCCTTGCCATAAGTCCAGAAAATAAAAGAACCTCTAAAACCTTAGCTTTAACTTTATTATGAATGTCAACTCTCTCTGTATGTATTAAGGCTTTTCTCTCAGTGCTAAGTACTATATTCTTGTAGTTATTAATTCTTTCAGTTCCTTCTTTCTCCACTACCCCTACCCAAGCCTGGTAAGAAGCTTTACCAAGGAATAATTGCTCATCAAAGTGTACTACCGGACCTATGGATATATCTAAAATATAAAGCTTTTTGATTTTTAGCCATGCAATTGTGGCCACATCATAAGTTCCGTCCATTAAGGCTTTTGCCTGCATTTTTAAAGCTCTACCAAATTCACTATTCTTAGTAATCCTACTCGCTTCCAGTAATTTATCTGAAACTGGTTTTAGTAACTGCGCATATTTAATATGATAAGGAGTAACTATTAACTTGCCACTAATTTTTTCTACCAGTGTGTATGGCGAGAGAATAGTTGGATCTTTTTTTGCAGCTTTTTCAAGTTCTGCTTTATTTATCTGATGTATTGCTTGTTTTTCCTGCTCAAGATAAATGGGTGCAATTAATTTACCTGCTTCAATCAGGATATCCAAAACTTCTAATTCATTTTTAGATAAGAGCGGTAAGTTTGGATAGAATAGAATCAAAGGTTTTTTCATAATATCTTATGTTATCTCCAATACTTTACATTTATATCTAACAATTGGTGTTGTTACCTCAATAACTTCTCCTTTTTTAGCTCCCAAAAGAGTTGAACCTAAAGGTGATTCATTTGAAATTTTTTTCTTAGAAGGATCTGCTTCAACTCTACCCACAATAGTAAATTCATCAATCCCATCATCCATTTCTATTTTTACTGTTGAACCAATTACTACAAAATCATTAGAGTGTTCAGTGGCTATTACTTTTGCTCCTTTTAAAACATTTTCCAATTCTGCAATTCTATTTTCAATTAAACCCTGATCTTCCATCGCAGAATCATATTCTGAGTTTTCAGCTAAATCTCCGTATTCTCTGGCTTGATGAATTCTTTCTGCAATTTCCGCTCTTTTATTCTTTTTAAGAAATTCCAGTTCGGCTTTGGCATCTGCCAAGCCTTTTGAAGTTAAATACACATTTTTTGAACTCTTGATCGTGACCTTGTTTGTTTTAACCATTTCTGGATTGGGCAAATTACGCCGATTTTATGCTAAAATTACACATAAGTCAATCTATGGCTATCTGTCGCCATCGTCTAGTGCGTAAGCGCCAGATGGGGCAAGTTATACGTCGCCATCGTCTAGTGGTCTAGGACATCGGGTTCTCATCCCGAAAATCACGGGTTCAACTCCCGTTGGCGATACAAAAACAACGGGAGGGCGTACTATCCCGTTGGCAATACAAAATAATATATAATAAAATCTATGGTTCCTGCTCATAAAAAAGGTCTTAGTATTAAGGTAATATTCTCCGTAATCCTAGCTACTATTATCCCCACCACCCTGTACTTTATTGTTCCGAATCCCTTAGTAGTAATTGCTGTAGCTGTAACTTTTGCAATTTTAGTATCAGTAGCAATTTTCCTTTTCTTAAAACCTCTTAACACGCTTATTCAAGGCTCTCAAAATTTAAGTCAAGGTAATTTTAATCAACGAGTAGATATCCAATCTGGAGATGAATTTGAGGAACTTGGTAATTCCTTTAATCAAATGGGTGAAAAGATTTCTAAAATTTTTCATGACAGCGCTACTGCCAGAGATATAGCTATTGCTGAGAAAAGTAAGCTGGATGAAGTATTATCCTCCATAATAGATGGCATTGTCGCCATAGATGTTAACAAAAATGTTATTTTTGCTAACAGAGCTGCTCAGGAAATGACTGGTTATACAATGGAGGAATTTAAAAGCCAACCAGTTGATAAATTAGTTCATGTTTTTGTAGATACTGAAGAAATATTACCTAAAACTTTTTGTCAGATAAATTTTAGCAAACCCACCAAAGTAGTCGGGAAAAATGGGAAAGAAACTAAAGTAAATCTAACTACAGCTAAAGTAGGGGAGACTGTCCAGTCAAATCTAAGTTGCATATTAATTATGCATGATTTATCAAAGGAAGAAGAGTTGGAAAAAATGAAACTGGATTTTGTCTCTATGGCTTCACATGAACTTAAAACTCCGCTAACCTCAATCATCGGATACTTATCAGTATTTGTAAATGAAAATAAGGGCAAACTTCCAAAAGAAGAGTGGGAACTTGTAAACAGGTCTCTAGTTTCATCACAACAGCTTTTTACATTAGTCCAAAACTTATTAAATGTTAACAAAATAGAAAGGGAGCAAATTTCAGTAGCTCCTCAATCTTTAGACTATCTGCCGATACTTACAAAAGTAGTTGATGATTTAAAAAATCAGGCCGCTGTAAAAAGTATTATTCTAACTTTAAATCCCTCTAGTCAAAGTTTACCAAAAGTTATAGCTGACCCAATAAGAATTAGTGAGGTTGTAACAAATTTGGTAGCAAATGCTATAAATTATACAAACCCAGGAGGAAAAGTAGACGTTTCTATCACTGCATCGCCCTCAGAGGTCACAACCACAATTTCTGATACAGGAGTCGGCATACCAAAAGAAGCTATACCTCATCTTTTTACTAAATTTTTTAGAGTTTCAAATACTATGCAGCAAGCCAGTAAAGGAACAGGGTTAGGTTTATATATTTCCAAATCAATTATCGAAAAATTAAATGGAAAGATTTCTGTTGAATCAGAATCTGGTAAAGGAAGTAGATTTTCCTTCACGCTTCCTGTAGCTACCCTAAATTCCATTTCCGTAAATCCTGATAAATATGTAGGGCAAGTAATTCAATCTGGTGCTTTAAATTACTAAATCATTTACGGTAAGCAATGCTTGCCATAACAAATTTATGGTAAGCAAAGCTTGCCATAATATAATTATGGTAGAATAAATCTATTATATGAATCCTAATAGCAAAAAAATTCTTTTGGTTGAAGATGAAGATTTTATAAGAGATCTGTATGTCAGACAATTAACAAAAGAAGGGTTTCAAGTAAAAAGCGCTCCAGATGGTCAAACTGGATTAAATACCCTAAAAGCAGAAACATTTGATTTACTCCTTTTAGATATCATGTTGCCTGGGATGAATGGGCTTCAACTTTTAAGAGAATTTAAAACAAATAATCCCCAGTCCCCTATGATAACTATTTTACTTACAAACTTAGGTCAGGAAGCAGTTATAAAAGAAGGGTTTGAGTTAGGTGCACAGGCTTATTTAATAAAAGCATCCTACACTCCTGATCAGGTAGTTACAGAGGTTAAAAATGCCTTAGGCGGTGGACAACCAACAACTCCCCCAAACACCCAACCCGGCCCAACACAATAATTTTTACCTTCTGCGAAACAGGTTCTTATCTTAAGAAGGGTACAAGAAGTAAAGCGACGATGTTTACTACTTTTATCATAGGGTTAATGGCCGGACCTGCTGTGTCTTTGTATGGATCGCCAACCGTATCCCCTGTTACTGCAGCTTTATGAGTATCAGATCCTTTTCCGCCAAATTTTCCTGTCTCAATATACTTTTTAGCATTATCCCAAGCAGCACCTCCGGTCGTCATAGAAACAGCTACAAAAATTCCGGTTACAATAGATCCTACCAACATTCCACCCAAAGCTACAGGTCCTAATAAAAATCCAACTAAAACAGGTGCTAAAACTGGAATAAGAGCTGGGATCAGCATCTCTTTTTGAGCTGCAGCTGTCACAATTGATACACAAGCAGCGTAATCAGGTTTAGCAGTTCCTTCCATAATTCCTTTGATAGTTTTAAACTGCCTCCTAACCTCCTCTACAACAGCCCCTCCTGCTCTTCCAACGGCTTCCATAGCAAATGAGGCAAAAAGATAGGGTAGAGCTCCACCTATAAAAAGTCCTACTAAAACATTAGGATCAGATAAGCTAAATACGAGTTCTGTTCCATTTGTGGAAAACTCCTGCGCATAAGCTGCGAATAAAACCAAAGCTGCTAGGGCGGCCGAAGCTATTGCATACCCTTTTGTAACAGCTTTCGTAGTATTTCCAACAGCATCCAAAGGATCCGTAATTCCTCTTACTTTTGCTGGTAAACCTGACATCTCTGCAATTCCACCTGCATTATCAGTTATTGGTCCAAAAGCATCAATCGCTACTACAATTCCAGCCAAGGAAAGCATTGTTACACCTGCTAAAGATACGCCGTAAAGCCCGGCTAATAAATAACTGCATAATACCCCTGCAGAAATTAAAATAATTGGCCAAAAAGTTGATCTCATAGACAATGCTAAACCTGAAATAATGTTAGTTGCATGACCTGTTTTTGAGGCTGCCGCTAAATTTTGAACTGGCGCATATTGAGTACCTGTATAATACTCAGTAATAAAAACCATTCCTGCTGTTACCAAAACTCCTAAAAGTGAAGCCAAATATAGACTCAAAGAAGAAAAAGCACCGTTATCACCCATTAAACCAACAGTCACGGGATAAAAGAAAATCAAACAAAGCACAGATGTGATAATCATTCCTTTATACAGCGCTCCCATTATATTTTTGCCGATTAATTTTACAAACAATGAGCCTATGATTGAAGCAAAGATTCCTGCTGATAAAATTACCAAAGGATAAATAACAGAATTTCCAAAACCCGGAAATAGAAGCTGACCTAAAATCATAGAGGCTATAGCAGTTACAACATAAGTTTCAAAAATATCTGCAGCCATCCCGGCATCATCACCAACATTATCTCCTACATTATCCGCAATAACTGCTGGGTTCCTAGGATCGTCTTCAGGAATTCCGGCTTCCAGTTTTCCAACCAAATCTGCTCCGACATCTGCCCCTTTAGTAAAAATTCCTCCTCCAAGTCTGGCAAAAACAGAAATTAAGGATCCTCCAAAACCTAAAGATATTAATGATTTTAGGTCTCCATTAGTATATTGATAAAATCCCCAAACCGCTCCTAATGCTAAACCAACTACTAAAAATCCAGTAACTGCCCCACCTTTATAAGCCAAACCAAAAGCCTCAGATAAACCTGTTTTAGCAGCTTCTGCTACTCTAACATTTGCCCGAACTGCAATAGACATTCCAATAAATCCAGCTAAGGCAGATAAAAATGCCCCAATTAAAAATCCAATCCCGCTATTTACTCCCAAACCAAAATAAATAGCTGCTCCTAAAACTCCAGCCACTCCTGCCACTACTGTATATTGTCTTTTAAGATATGCTCCAGCACCTTCTTGAATAGCAGATGAAATTTCTCTCATCTTTTCATCACCGGAAGGTTGCCTTAGAACTTCAATGATTAACCAAAGGCCATATAATAAAGCTGCCCCTACAGCAGCCCAAATAATCATGTTTACATTATTTACAATGAGATCCACAATCGATAGTTTACCCTGAGTTTATCGAAGGGTCAAGAAGGAGCTTAAGCCAATGCCGGTTGGGGATGCATGGGTGTTCTTTTAGGACTAGCAGGATGAGGTGTACGGGTTAAAGCTACAGCTAAAACTTCATCAACGTGTCTAACAAAAACAAACTTTAGATCTTTTTGAACAAAATCCGGAATATCTTCTAGATCTTTCTCATTATCGCCAGGAGCTATAACGATCTTTACCCCAGCTCTGTGTGCTGCCAAAACTTTTTCTTTAAATCCACCGATCTCCAAAGCTCTCCCTCTTAAAGTTATTTCACCCGTCATAGCCAGATCACGTCTGACAGGAATTTTAGTGAAGGCTGAAACAATAGCTGTTGTTAGAGCTAGTCCAGCTGAAGGACCATCTTTCGGCGTTGCTCCCTCCGGCACATGAACATGAACATCAACTTTCTGAAAAAATTTCTCCGGCAAACCAAAAGATATCCAATGAGATCTTACATAGCTCATTGCTGCTTGTCCGGATTCTTTCATTACATCTCCCAATTGTCCCGTCAATAAAAGCCCACCTTTTCCAGGCATTATAGTAACCTCAATAAATAATACCTCTCCACCAGCTTCCGTAACTGATAAACCGTTAACCAATCCTATTTCATCCTGTTTCTCCGCCAATATTGGTAGGAATTTAATGGGACCTAAAAATTTATGCACGTCTATCGGAGTAATGACAAACTTTTTCTTTTTATCTCCCTCTGCAACTTTTCTGGCCACTTTTCTTAAAACCCCGGATAATTCTCTTTCCAAACTTCTAACTCCTGCTTCTCTCGTATATTCTCTTATAACTGAACGTATTGCCAAATCTTCAAATTCTATTTTATCGTCCTTCAAACCGTGATTTACAATCTGCTTTGGCAATAAAAACTTTTTTGCAATATGAAACTTCTCATCTTCCGTATAACCTGCATATCTGATTATTTCCAATCTATCCCTAAGAGCAGGTGGAATTGTATCCAAAATATTAGCAGTTGTAATAAACATAACATTTGATAAATCATATGGAACTTCTAAATAATGATCCGAAAATCCTTCATTTTGTTCAGGATCCAAAGCCTCCAAAAGTGCTGCTGAAGGATCACCTCTATAATCTGCTCCGATTTTATCAATCTCGTCCAACATAAATACCGGATTAGTAGTTTCTGATTGTTTTATTCCCTGAATAATTCTTCCAGGCATAGATCCAACATAAGTTCTCCTGTGACCTCTTATTTCTGCCTCATCCCTAATTCCTCCAAGTGAAATTTTTACAAATTTTCTATTTAAAGCTCTGGCAATTGATTTACCAATACTAGTTTTACCAACTCCGGGAGGTCCTACAAAACAAAGAATTGGTCCTCTCATTTTTCCGGCTAACTTATGTACTGCTAAAAATTCAATAATTCGCTCTTTCACTTTCTTTAGTCCATAGTGATCTTCTTCTAAAATAACTTCTGCTTTTTTAAGATCTATTTTGCCTTTTTTACCTAATCTCCAAGGTAAATCTGTTAACCACTCCAAATAATTCCTGATATATCCGGCCTCCGGATTATATGAACTCATCTTAGCCAGTCTTGCCAATTCTTTTCTGGCTTTTTCCAAAACTACCTTTGGCATACCGGCTTTTTTAATCTTCAGCTCAAACTCATGAATTTCCTGATGTTCGCTGTCTTGCCCACCTAACTCTTCTTCAATACTCTTCATTTGTTCTCTTAAAATGGCTTCTTTAGTCATTTTGGAAACCCTTTCTTGAGTTTGAGAGGATATTTTTTGGGAAATCTCCATAATTCTTATTTCTTTCGCCAAAAGTTCAGATAATCTTTGTAATCTTTCAGCTGCAGAAACCATCTCTAAAATTTGTTGTTTATCTATTGTTTTAAAATCTATTGATTGAACAACTGAATTAACTAACTGATTTGGATCATCGCTGTATGTAAAAAGAGACCAGTTAGCAAAATTGCTTTGATCAAAAAAGGGGTTTCCACCTAATTCCAAGAATCTTTTAACTTGCTCCCTAACTGTTCTAACCAAAGCTTCTGTTTGTTCTGACCTTTCATAAAGTTCTGGAATTTCTTCAATTTCAGCTTCTAAATATGGTTCAGTCTTAGTAAAGTTTTTAATAAAAACTCGACTCAGCCCTTCTGCTTGAAGTGTATATTCTCCCTCCGGATTTTTAACAACTCTTCTGATAAGACAAACTGTTCCAACTTTATATAAATCTTTCTCAGAAGGATCTTCTATTTTGGAATTTTTCTGTGTTACAAAAACAATTAATTTATCAGAATTCCAAGCCAAATCTAACGCTGCTTTAGACTTTGGTCTACCGGAAATAATAGGAACAGAATTACCTGGAAAAATTACAGTATCGCGCAAAGGTCCAACTGGCATAGTTGGTTTAAAAGCTAGAGGAGATATTGGTGATGTAGAGTTTTTAGGCATATCCATAATATCTTATTAGCAGAATACCATCCCGAGTGCTAAAAGTCAATATATTAAAAATCTATTGCTTTTTTGGCTAAAATTCCTTTTTGAAAAGGATGTTTAACCTCTTTCATCTCAGTTACTAGATCTGCTTTATCCATTAATTTTTTTTTAGCATGATGACCTGTTAATACTAAATCCAATCTAGACGGTTTATCCTTAATAAGTTTTAAAACCTTGCTCAAAGATAAAACTCCAGCAGCTACTGATCCAACTATTTCATCAGCTACTACTACATCCCACTTATCAGATAAGGCTTCTTTATATAGTAACTCATATGCTTCGCCAGCTGCTTTTTTGTGAATACTCATTGGAATCTTAGATCCTAGAATATCTAGAAAACCCTTTCCACCTTGGATAATCTTGACTAGAGGAGAAAGTTTTTTAATCCCAACAAGCTCACCAGTAAACCAGGTTTTACCAAATTGAATTATCAGACATTTCTTTTTATAACCTACTGCTCTTAAAACTAATCCAAGTGCAGCCGTAGTCTTCCCCTTCCCTTCACCTGTATAAAGTATGACCAACCCCTTTTCAGAATTCATGCAGGAATTGTAACATGCTTGACTATTATCTTTAATATCTTATAATCTCCTAATATGGCAGTTGGAGGAGCAGAGACGAAACCTGAAATCTTAGTACCAGATTATTACACCAATGGATTTTTAAATGTTTTCGGGTATGAAGCCCAATATAATGCACCCCATATTGTAGATTTGAGATCTACTCAAGACCAAGTTCTCTTGGCAATTGGACAGGATGTCCAAGAATGGTTTAAACAAGATCAAGCCTGGGAACCGGAGGGCCTTATTCAATCTCACAGTAGAAATACTGGGTCTATAGACATAGTATTAACCACTACCTTAAATACTCCTACAGTAACTGAAAGAGGCCGTTTCGGAAGACCAGATATAACTCGTTTGAATATACCTGCTACCTTAGCAGGACTTCTCTCCTGGGAAAGATATAAAGAAAATAGCTGGCAAATAATTAGAGGTCCAAGAAATATCGGACCCTTGAGGGTTTTTGAAGATCTTGAAGATTCTGATTTTTCAGCTTTTGTTAGAGGAATTAACATAAAACCTGTTAATCTATATGATCCTAATAGTCACAGTAGAAAGGTAGAAGATCTCCATAGAGTTAGAGTATCTATTGGTCTAGCTGATGCCCCTTCTCGACTAACAGAATTACATAGTATAGCCAAAAAACAATGGGAGGCTTTGGGGATTCAAGAAGAAGAATTAATGGCTAAAGTTGAAGAAATCAGGGCACAAATGAAGGCTGTGAGAGAAGAAGGACCTAAATCTATGAATCAAACTTTTGTTGCATTAAGAGCAGTTGAAGATAAACCCTGGCCAGGAGAACCTCCTAAAGCAGAAAAACCATCAATTCAAATTGAGGTCAGAGATTCTTAACACATAGAGTAACCACAGGAGTGGCACTTTTTGCATCCCTCTTCCATCACAAAACTAGCACTGCCACATTCAGGACAAAGATCAGCCTGAACAGTTGAGGAAGGCATCCCTGAAATATCATCTGATCCTGTATTTACAATAGGCTCAGAAACAGGAGTTAAGTTCAAAGGAATAGTTTCTGCCTCCTCTGGAGTAAAAGCTTGAGCTAAGTCCTCAGCGAGGACTTTCGCTATGGCATCACCCAAACTCATTACCCTATTTTTACCAAATCCAACCGAGTTAGCTCCACCAATTCCCCGAAGTTGGTTAACTATCTTTTTTGCAACAGCTTTGGGATCTGTTTCTTTGGCTCCTCTAGCCAATCTTAATGATAAAGATACTAACCTTCCCATTGCCTCAGCATCAGCCATTGTGTGCATTCCACCTCTTCCAACTGTCACAAATACCTCAAAAGGTTGACCCTGCTCATCTCTGTTTATAGTTATAAAAGCCTCTCCAACAGGGGTTGCAACTTTATATGTTCTACCTCTTAATATCATTGGTCTTTCAGCAACAGGAGCTGCTGGATCAACTTCCGAAGATTTTGGCTTAAGAGTTGAGGAGACATTCAAAACCTGAGTAGTCTTACTTCCATCTCTGTAAATTGTAATTCCGCTACAGCCTGTTTCGAAGGCCATCATGTAAGCCTGTTTTACATCTTCTCTGGTAGCTGAATTTGGCATGTTGATGGTTTTAGAAACTCCGTTATCAGTATATTTTTGAAAAGCAGCCTGCATTTTCACATGCCAGATTGGATCAATTTCAGGAGCTGTAACAAAAACTTTCTGCCAATCACTCGGTACATCATCTACCCCAAAGACTGACCCATGTTCCATAACTTTTTCTGCCAAGTTATCTGAATAAAAATTTTCTCTTTTGCCAATTTCTGTGAAAGTTTTATTAGCAATTGTTAAATATCTCATTTGATCCCCGGCTTTTTTAGCTCTATGAATATAAGCTAGCGCAAAAACAGGTTCTACTCCTGAAGAACAATCCCCAATGATAGAAATTGTGCCTGTTGGTGCAATTGTAGTAATTGTTGAATTTCTAATAGTTTTTCTGCCATATGCGCTTGAGACAGGTCTTGCTTTAAAAGCACTGGAATCTTTATCAGCATAGATTGAATTCACCCAATTTGGAAATGGACCTCTTGTTTTTGCTAAAGCTTCAGATTCCAAATGTCCCTCTTCATTAATAAATTTCATAACTTTTTCTGCTAGTTCTATTGCTGCATCAGAGTTATAAGCAATTTTCATTCTAAAAAGCATATCTGCCCAACCCATAACTCCTAAACCTATTCTTCTGTTTTGGTGCACCTCATCATAGATCTGTTCCAGAGTAAAAGGATTTGTTTGGACAACATTGTCTAAAAAGTGAACTGCATTATGAGTGGCTCTTTTTAAACCCTCCCAATCAACATCTGATCCATCAGCTAAAACAAACTTGCCTAAGTTTATTGAACCCAAATTGCAGGCATCCCAAGGAGCTAAAGGCTGCTCGCCACAAGGATTTGTACTCTCAATTGTTTCCAATTTTGGTACAGGATTAGAAGGAGAATCATTAATTCTATCTATAAAAATTAAACCTGGATCACCAGTATGCCAGGCTCTTTCTACAATCTCATCAAAAACTTGCTTTGCATTTAATTTTCCAACAACCTCACCGTTGTGTGGAGCAATTAAGTCATAATCGCTACCCTTAGCTAAAGCTTCCATGAATTTAGAAGTAATAGCTACGGAAATATTAAAATTAGCAATCTGTTTATCTAATAAAAGAGTTTTAAAATAAGCTCGGGTCGCATCATCTGGTAAAATTGGGGCAATTCCTTCATAAACTGGTTTGTTTAAATCATCCAGCTCTGCTTTACATCTTATAAATTCCATAACATCAGGATGATCAATTCTTAAAATTCCCATGTTAGCTCCTCTCCTAGTCCCACCCTGTTTTATAGATTCAGTAGCTGCATTAAATACCCGTAAGAATGAAACCGGACCGGAGGCTACTCCACCAGTTGTATTAACAATCGAACCTGCAGGACGAAGTCTAGAGAAAGCAAAACCAGTTCCTCCACCTGTTTGATGAATTAAAGCAGCAAATTTAACAGAGTCAAAAATTTCAGGAAGTGAATCACCAACAGGTAAAACAAAACAGGCAGAATACTGCAGTCCATTTTGCTTTCCAGCATTCATGATGGTAGGGGAGTTAGGTAAAAACTCCTGCAGAACCATCATTTTATAAAAATCTACGGCTTGAGTATAAACCTGCGCCTCTTTTGCACCAAAATCCATGTCTCCTGAGGCAATATCATAGGCTATATGCCAAAATCTCTCAGATACACTTTCTACAACTTCTAAATTTCCACCTTTAAGCAAATATCTTTCTATTAAAATTTTATTTGATGATTCTGAAAAACTTGGTTCCGGTAAACCAGATGGTAGTTCAGGCATTTTTTTATATCTGGGAACAAATCTATCTGCAAAAGTTCTAGAATTTATATCATGCCCATTCGTTTTGCGAATACCATTTGTATGTTTACCACCCGCTCCGCCCGCGGAGCGAGGCGAGTTAACTCTTGGCATGCTAACAACTTGTGAAACTGATTTTTGTTTTTTAATCATAGTGTCTCTAATTCTTTTCTAAAATCTTTCGGATCAGAAAATGTCCTGTACACGCTTACAAATCTAAGATATGCAACCGGATCCAATTTCTTAAGCTCTGAGAGCATCCATTTTCCCAAAATCGCTGAAGGCACTTCCTGATACCTTCCATTCCTAATTCGGCTCTCTATTCTATCAAGTATCAGTCCAATCTTGTCAATCCCCGGTCTTTTCTCCAATGCCTTTATCAAACCTTTTTCCAGCTTTTCCCTGATGAAAACCTCTTTTCTACCATCCTTTTTTAATACTAAAATCTCAACTTTTGCCAAAGTCTCATACGTTGTAAATCTTTTTTGGCACTTTAAACACTCCCGTCTTCTTCTGATCTCCCCCCTTGTTCCAACGGATCTTTTATCTACAACTTTTGATAGACTACTTTGACAAAATGGACATTTCACAACCTTAAATTAGCATAACATATTGATATTATCAACTGTCAATATACAATATGTTGTGTAGTTCGATTTCACTCACTATTGAAGAACTTGTATGAAGGCTTTTTGTATAACATCCCCAACTCTTATATTTTCAACAATATCCATGCCTGAGATAACCTGTCCAAAAATTGTGTAATTAGGCTGGAGAGGATAATCTTGTTTTAAAATAAAGAATTGGCTTCCGTTGGTATTAGGTCCAGAATTAGCCATAGCCACTATACCTTTAAAATAATTTCTTGTTACAGGCTCATCTTGAAATTGGTATCCCGGTCCTCCGCTTCCAGTACCTGTCGGATCTCCTCCCTGGATTACCCAATCTTCAACTCTATGAAAAATTAATCCATTATAAAATCCATTAGCCGCTAAAATCATAAAATTTGATGAAGCATATGGACTATCAGAAAAAATTTCAATTTGAATAGTCCCTTTATTTGTTTGAATAATAGCTTTTTTATTTTGCAAACTTTCATCAGTTAAAACTTCAGGAAATTGAGTTAAGTGTTTATTTTTTTCTAAAGGCAACTCCGTGGGAACTGGTGTAGGCAAGGTTGTTTGTTTAACCTGAAGCTGCTGTTGCTGAGTAGAAGTTCCTGTTTGAGAAGCAGGACTTGGAGCAGGAATTGAATTAGTCCCAAAATCAAAATTGAGAGCCTGTGGAGTAGGTGAAGGAGAAGCAGTAGCAGAGCTGACTTCCTGCTTAAATTTAGTAACAGCAAAATATCCTCCAGCTCCGATTATAAACAGAATTAAAATAATCCCCAAAATTCTCTGATTAGTAAACATTGCTCGAAATCTCAACAGGAAAAACCGATAAATCCTTTACCGTTGAATTCTCGAATAATAACACATTCTCCCTTTCTTGCAAGTAGAATAATTTCCCCACACAAGCCCTGCTTGATCCATCCACTTCTCTGTTTATCACATGAAGTAAGATACCAAAATCCTTTATCAATAAATATCCTCCTGTTTTCTAAAGAAGTATTTAAAGGGTTTTGAAGAATTGATATTTTTTTATATTTTGAAAGACTTTCAAGTTAACTTGCATAATCCAAAAGAGTAAAATCACCCGTAAGATCAGTGGTTTTAACCCCCATAAATTTAAAAAGGGCCAGATAGGGATTTACATCTTTCTTAACAGAAACCTGATTTTTTAAATTTAAATGCTTTTTAATTTCAATATTTTTAAAATTTTTAAAAAAATCCTAAAATAAAAATGCTTAAAATTAAGGAAGATACCCAAACATAAAAATTATTTCCAAAAAAAGTTAAGAAAAGAAAAAGGATTAAGGAAGTTAAAGTTAGGGGTAAACAAAGCAGTAAAAATATTACTGTTAATATAACATATTATTTAGGTCCAATAACCTCAACCCCTTGTAGTTTTACCCAGGAATTTTTAGCCTGTCTTCCGGAATAAACAACAAATTCTTTTTTGTCAGGTATATTTAATTTTGTCATCATAGCTCTAACAAGTGCTCTAAAACCTGTTGTTGTAGTATCGGAAGAGCCAAGAGTGTCTAAAGAAGCTTGACTGCTTTTTATTTCTTCCCCTATCATTCCTGACATTGCTTTCATAAAATTCATTTGTCTTTCTGTTAAAGATACTAATTCTCCATTAAACAAAATGTGAGTAGCATCTATAAACTCAAGTTTGACAGGAGTATTATCTTTTAAGATATAGTTTGCTTCAGCTCCTTTTCCTTTATTTTTATTTTCATTAAACACTTCCCAATGTCTCTTTGACAACTTAGCATTTAAATACTTGAGGGCTTTTCCAGCTCTATCTCTTTTATGTTCTAAATCAGCATCATCTATCCAATGTGCTGCGAGATCAACCATTTTGGCCCCTCTACTTGAAGTCATAGCTTCCTTTACAATGGCTATAAGTGCTAACTCTTGATCAGTAAACTCTACCCCTTCCATATCTTTATCAAACTTTCTTAAAAGTGCAGCCACCTCTTCATTTATCTCAATATTGCCTCCTAAAGCCGCTAAAGCCTCATTGACCCTATTAAGAATGGGGGGATCCAGGTTTCCTTCTTTAATAAGGTCTTTAATTTGACCTACCTGACCTGTGGCCTTAACTACAATTTCAGAATTAACTACAGGAACATGCTCATCTTTTTCATCAGTTTTCACATCAGTCGCTGCTTCAGAGGGGTGAATTAGAGATCTGGCAAATTCTATAAATGAGTTTCCCTGATTCTCTTCTTTAAAAACTTGGGCTGCTTTCTTAGCAGCAGCTAAATCTTCTTCAGGTAAATATCCTTTTTCCACAAATTCTTTAATCTGATGAATACCAAATCTCTCATCCAGGCTATCCTCTATTCTTTCTGATATTTGCACAATTGTTTTACCCAATCTTTCCTCTACTTTAGGAATAGCCAAAGTAGCCATTTTTTCTCTCATTGATCCCACTTTCAACATAGAATCAATTTGAGATTTTCCTGTAAGTTGGTGATACTCTAAACTGGCAGGACCTTCAGCTGTACCTAATTTTTCAGAAAAACCAAGAACTTTTCCACGAATTGCCTGCAACCTTTCAGCTCTATTTATCAAATCTTCCATGCTTTCTATGCTCATTTTAGCTGTCTCCTTTTCTCATGGCTTCTTTCCATTCTTGTAATGAAGAGACACTGGATGCTTGCCTAAATAAATCTAAATCATGAGGATCTACAACAACAGATACCCCTCTTTTGCAATAAATAATTCTGGCTAAATCCTGCCATTCAAATATCCAAGTTTGTACATTTGTTCTTTTGGGTATAGTTAAAATTCCATGATCAGCCCATAAAGTTATTTCGGCTGGATTAATATTTCTATTCATAATTTGTCTGGCAGCATTCATAAGTTGTCGGCCATTCATTTTTACCACTATACTTCTACCGTTTATTTCATCAAAAATTGACCAGATAGCTGTTTTATATTGTCGTAATTTTCTCTCATCTGCTCTTTTTTGCTCTTCATCTTCAAGTAGTGGTTCTGCTCCTAAAGTAACTGCAGAATCTATAGTTGGGCTTGGTAATTTACGTCCAAAGAATTCCAATACTGATGAAGATATACCTGAATCGCCATCTGAGGTAGGAACTACTTCTTCTATAGCTTCAGTTATTACTGAAACTTTAGATAGATCTTTCCAAGCTAACATATAAAGTTCCTGCTGATTTTCAGGATCAATTAAACCTAAAGGTATATCTAAATTGCGGGCTGGTAATTTTCTTCTTAAGGTTACTATATTATGAGCGCTGGCATCTTTTTGGCCATGGCTTGGATGAGGACCAAAAGCTCTTCTATCTAATTCTTCTTTAGTTAAAGGTGATCCTTCCATACCGGCTTCACTTAAAGGTCCATATAACACCTTTTCTCCAAAACCTAACTCAGCAAGATTATCAGCTTTAGGAAATTCAACCAGTCTAACTCTTTCTACAGGTCTAGGATCAACTGGAGGTAAAACTAGTCTGGTAATTTCAGTTTGATTTTCAATCAAATCTCCACTAAATGCTGGGATAGCTACATTTTTAAGAGTTTTTTTAATTAACCCTACCCTTAAAACATTGTCTATAAATTGAGCTGGGTCTTCTGCCTGAATCTCGACATCAAGCCTTAAAAAGCGTTTTTCCTTACCTTTTTCAAAAAATCCAGGTTGGTCAATATTCCCAAGAACCCTCTTTGCACTGGGAATTTTAGCCTCTAAAACTTGTCCTTCTGCATTAAGGATATCTAATGGTGATAGTTTTTCGGGTACGTGACTCATATATTCTGATCCTATAGTTTATCAAATTCGTGAACCTGTGTCAAGCCTGAAAATGCTCCTCTGGAAGGGCTAACCCAAGGTTTTGAAGTTGAATAATTAATCTTTCTCGATTGCCTCTTGCTTGACCCAATGCTATTTGTCTTTTATCTTGTAAGCTAGCTAAACGGGTCTTTAATGCTGGATTAAAATTAGTAAATCTTTCAGCCAATATTTTAGGATTAGAGACAGCTTGACGATGTAAAGTTGCAAGCAATCCTTCTGACCATTGATTAAAAGCTTTTTCCACGCCAAATAAATTTGAGGCTACGATAGCATAACTGGCCATTTCCCTAACAGATCCTGCAGACAAAGCCTTAGCAACCTGAGCATCTGCAAATTGGAATCCTAAAGATCCTAAAGCCTCCCTATAAATACCTCTTAAATTAGCTATTCTTATAGCTTCCAAACGGTTATTAGGATTAGATATAGACCAAAGTTTTGATCTGCCTGTCCGCAAAGATCTTCCTCTTAAAAAATCATTAATGTTTAGATTAGATGCTGGCCAAAACTCCCCTGGAATCATCCTGGCTAAAGAAAGCAGTAAAACTTCTGTAGCAGCGCCTGGAACATGAGTATATCTATATACTCTTTTTTGTCTTTTTTCGACTCCATCTACAGAATCAGTTCCTCTTCCTCTATCAAATAAAGGCAGTTCACGAGCTTCTCTATTTCTTTCTAAAATTCCAATATAAGTATTTATAGGTTCTCCTGGATGTAAAATAGTTCTGTAGGATATAGCATCAGTTAGGACTTCTTCCCACTTCTGGCTTCTAAAGCGATTTCTCTCCTCAGCATTAGCATCTTCAATCCACTTTTGACTTCTTCTTTCAAGTAAAGTAATAATTGTAGCTTTTTTAGCTTCATCAAAATATTTACTTATAATACTATGACGCCCCTCTGAAGAAGATAAGGTTTCGTTATTGGCAAAAGCAAAAACTGCTTCTATAGCCTCTATTCTGCCTGCTGCTAATTTAGTAAACAACCTCATAGTAGCCTGAGCAAAAACAGGGGCTGCCTGAATCCTAAAAAGGATAGGCATTTCATCGCTGGCAGCTAATTCACCATTGGCATGTCTTTTTAAAGCATCTACTATTAGTTCTCTTTCCTCATCCATAAAACGTCTTAAAAGAGGGAAAAATTCTATTTCTTTGGCCGTTACATCAATCTGTTTTGCTTCCAACTCCGCTATCCTCTCAGGCTTCATTAATACAAAATCAGGTAAATCACTGGTTTTTTTAACCTCTCCAACTTCAGCACTTCTCTCTGTTATTTCAGTAATCATCTTATCTATTCTCTTAATTTCTGGGTCTTCTTCTAAAGGTTTTTCCAACTCTTCAATAGTACTCTGTAAAATTGGCACTCTATTTTGAGTAAGTATATTGCTTTTTTGGGGATCTTCCTCAACAATCATATGAGCATAAAGGGCTAAAGCTTGAGGAACTGGAACCCGATAAATTCTATTTTCTACTTGAATTTTTCTGGAATGATTCTCATCCCAAATACTATTTTGATCATAAGGATCATCTGATAATCTTTCCAATCTATTAAAAGGATTGTCAATAGTAAAAAGATCTCCTAAAACTTTATAAGCTAAACCTAAACTATCAACAGATTTAATTTCTACTGGAACCTTATTGAAAGCAGCCTGTATTTGCAAAACTAAATCAGCTATGTATTCATTGCCATCGTGATAGTTAATATCAAAAGAATTACAAAACTCAACCCAGGTAGTAAAATCTTTATAGACACCGCTAAAAATATCTCTGCCGGCTACAATATCTTGAATTTCTATAAGTGGATTAGCTTCACCAGTAGTCATATAGCTAAAAAGCATATTTCTAACTAAACCTGCTTCTTTAGTTATGCTTAATTTAACCTTTTTTGAGCCCGGTACTAATTCCTCAGCCTTCTCTCTGGCAACGCCGATTAGAGATGTTAATACCCCTTCCCTGATTTCTCCTTTGGCAATTACCCTGTCAGCATTGGGCAATTCAGCTCTTAATACAGCTGTTTTTAGCTCTGCATAAGCATTTTTTATTAAACCCTCATTTAAGGCTAAATGTGACTCGCTGAGACCTTCTTTATAGGCATAATTGACCATTTCTGTAGCCTGATCAAGTTTGGCTTTTCTTAGAGCAAGACCTGCATTAAAAGCTACTGTTAAATCATCATGCGGCTGTATTTCTCTTCTGCCAACTACGCTTGCCAGACCATCTTTAATACACCTTTCTATTAAAGGTATTGTTTCCTTTCTATTTAGCCAGCTAGCCTGAATTTTATTCTGTCTAAGATAATTAGTTTGAATAGTTTGAAGAGCTTTAAGTTGAACTGGATTAAACCCTACTTCAAAACCTGATTGATCAACCAGATTACCGCGTAAAAAAGGGATAAGCCCTTGCTCGTCTTCCATTTTACTCCCTTCTTATGAAACTTCTGTGTGCTCGTATACGTATTCTCTTAAATCTTCATCGTTAGAAGATGTCCGATGGGCATTAATGCCGTAGTCTAACTGATACGAGAAGTCACGCGTAAGTTCTTCAAACATGCCTGAATCTTCCATTGCTTGAACTAAAAGGGTTCTACCCTGATCATGAGTGGCAATAAAAACTTTTTCTAATAAATCTTCGCCGTGAGGCATAGTAGAAATAGGAATTAAAACAGCTGACATATCTATATCCCCTGTTTCTTCTCTTTCCTGAAGTTTTTCCAATACTAAATCAATAGCTGTACTGCTTGTTACCCAACGTTTACCAAAATCAGTATCTATAGTCACTCTATTCGCACGGGAATAAACAGCCCAGTCAAGCATTTCTGCAAATCTTTTTGGATGAGCTAATTCTGATCTGGGAAATCCCAGTTTTATATCTTCAGAAATAGACAGTCTTGACCTAATTAAAGCGGCTTCAATATCAGGCAAAGATTCTATAGCTGAAGCTATTCTTTCAAATCCCTCCTTATCAATCATTTCAGCCATTTGATTGAAAGTAGAGCTGATATTTTTTTGTACCCTTAAAAGAAACCCCCTCTCAGTCACAGCAGGATCTGTTAATTCTGCGTAAAGTTCATGAAGCAGGATAATATGAATACCAGCCTGAATTTTAGCCTCTTGTTCAGCTGAGGGTTGACCTATATCCCTACCACTTGGAGATATTACTCTACCTTCAGAATAATCAATAAGCATCGCTGTAACATCCACAACAGCTGAAGCTATGTCTCCTGGTCTTCTAAAAGCAGAAGGACGGGGTCCTCTGATAAAATTTTCAGGGAATAAACTAAGCACATTTTGAGCTATTTTTTGAGTTTCTTGATCTTGAGGCCATCGCCTGGAAGACATTGCTGTAAGTGCTGTACTGATATCTACAGGAACCTCAAATGTTCTATGAATAGGCAATGTACCTAAGCCATGATGAAGTCTTGGAGGTGAATCATGTTCTCTTCTACCCCTAACTTCAGGAGGAACTTGTGGTCTTGTAACCTCTATAGCCCTTAAAGGAGTAATTTCACCTTTAAGTTTAGCGTTCTCAATTGCCCAATTATCGTATTCATTTCTTAAAAAATTTACCTCCAAACGAAATGTTTCCCTGGCAAAAACATTCAAAGGTCCTCCCCCAAGAGCAAATTGTTCTCGGTGCAGCTCCTCCATCCATTCTTTTAAAACTACTTTTTCATCCGTTGAAGATGTGACAAACAATTCTCTGGCTGCCTGTAAATCCGCTGCAATCCTGGTAAATTCACTTAGAATGACATGTTGTTTTCTAGCCTCTGCAGCATGAGGAACAACTGTATTTTTAAAAACAGTTCTTCTATCAGGACCTATGGGAATAACAGCCATTGAAATCTCAGTCATAACTATAGTTAATTATATACTACAGGCCATAATTAGTCAAATATCTAATGATTATTGTATCAGTTTTTTAAAGGAATAATCCAAAAGTTCTCGGGCTTCATCCCTCCTAGCTTCTGAGCCCAAAAGAACCCCAATTACTTCATGTCCATCAATTCTAGCTAACGTTATTAAAGTTAATCCTGCATCTGGGGTATAACCTGTTTTAAAACCAACGACTCCCGGATAGGTAGTCAAAAGATTAATCCCGCTCCACATCTCATAACTTTGATGTGATTCTGTTTCAGGAATAAAAATATAAGGAGTTTTGGAAATTTCTACTACTTCAGGATAATGATGAATTAGAAACCTGGCTAAAATAGCTAAATCATAAGCACTTGAAAATGAATTGTTATCATCTTCATCCAAACCAGTTGGATTTGCAAAATAGCTATTTTCCATTCCTAATTGTTTTGCTTTCTTATTCATTAATTTTATGAACTCATCTCGGTTTCCTGTTACACTTTCTGCCAGAACCTCTGCAGCATCATTTGCTGAAACTAAAAATATCCCATACAAAAGCTCTTTTAAAGTTAGGGTTTCCTCAGGTAAAAGTATCATTTCATCAGGTTCCATCTCAGTTGCTCTTTTTGAAATTGTAAAATCATCTTCCATTTTTTTGTGTTCAAGAGAAATTAAAACTGTCATAACTTTAGCTAGAGACGCTATTGGAAGTTTTTCATTAATATTTTTTGAGTAAAGAATTGTTCCATCTTTACTATCTAAAAAAATTGCTGATTTGGCTGTAATTTTAGGAGCAGTTTCCTGACTATCTAAAATATCTTTTGGGAACCATTGATTTATACCTAGAACTTTTTCCTGCTTTAACATTGGAGAAATTAATTCATCATAGCCTTTATAGTTATTTAGAAAAAACAGTAATCCTAAGGCTAAAATTACTGAAAATAGTGTTACAAAATGCCATTTTCCCATGGGATTTTCTATACTAGTATAAGTTGCCTATTGACGTCCAGATCCTATCTATCCGACAATGAAATCACCGTGTACCGTCTGCTGCCTGTCCTAATAATAATTGGGCTTATCGTTTTTGCTACTTTTAATTTTCAATCCATCAGAAGATCACTAGTCTATAAATTTCACATATCAGGAGACACAACCACTTCCTGCTGCAACGCTGATCTAGTAGCCAAATCAGACGGAAAGTTTGATGAAAGTGCCAGTACAGCAATCTTTAATAATGAAGTCGTGAATTATCCGAAAACCTCCCTTGCATATAGTTATGCTAAATATTTAACAGAATCTGCTCAAAATACTGAGGTTCTAGGAACAACAACAACTGATGGAACTGAAAAATGGATTGAGGTTTCTTTATCTGAACAAAAAGTAAAAGCCTGGGAGGGAAATAAACTAGTAATGGAATTTCCTATATCTGGAGGTAAATGGGCTCCAACACCAACGGGAACATTTAATATCTGGTATAAAACCAGAAATCAAGCAATGAAAGGCGGTTCAAAAGAATTAGGAACTTACTATTATCTACCGAATGTCCCAAATAATATGTTTTTCCATCAAGGGTATGCTTTGCATGGTGCTTACTGGCATAATAATTTTGGGCAGCCTATGTCTCATGGATGCGTTAATGAACCACTAGCAAACGCTGCACAAATTTTTGAATGGGCAGGACCGGTTGTACCTGAAGGACAAAATGCAGTTAGAGCTACACCTGAAAATCCCGGAACAAGAGTTGTAGTTCGCTCTTAGCCTGTTAAGATCCTCAACCTTCGTGAACATTTGAAGTAGCTTGATGAGGCACTTTTGATATATGCTCTGCTACTCTTAAAGCTGTTTTGGCTCCTTCACCAGCTGCTATTACAATCTGTTCTCCCCAAATACTATTTACATCTCCTGCAGCATATATTCCAGGAACAGAAGTAGCTCCATATTCATCAACTTCTATTTCACCTGTATCATTTTTATTAGTTATTTTGTCAAAAGCAGATGAAGGAGTCCAACCAATTTCCACAAACACTCCTGATACAGGTAGAATCTCCTCTTTTCCATGATTCATTATTTTGATCCCCCCAACAGCCTGATCACCTAAAATCTCCAAAGCCTGGGAATTATTTAAAACTTTAACTTTAGGTGAGTTGGTCACATTCTTCAAAAGTATTTCATCACCTCTTAAGCTATCCGTATTATTTATTAAAGTCACAGATCTAGCCACCTTTAAAAGACTAAATGCTCCATCTAGAGCCGAGTTACCTCCTCCCACAATAACTACATCTTTATCTTTATAAAAAGGTGCATCACAAGTGGCACAAGTGGCCACACCTTTTCCCCAGAACTTATCCTCTCCAGGAATGTTTAATTTTCTGGGAATTCTACCTGAGGCAATAATCACAGTCATCCCAAAATACACCTTTTCATCTGAAGTTTTAACAGAAAATTTGGGATCAGCACCACTCAAATCGATCACCTCAACTCCCTCTTTTACCCATAATCCATTGTCTTCAAAATTAACCAATTCCAACCTAAACTGCTTTGCTAATTGCTCACCTGTAATAACAGTAAATCCTGGATAATTTTCTATATCTCCAGATAATGCTGCCTGACCTCCAATATCTTTAGTTAGCACCAAAACTTTTAAATTTTTTCTTACTGCATAAATTGCAGCAGCAATCCCTGCAGGTCCAGCTCCAATCACGATTGTATCAAACAACTGGGGCGTATCATGAGATAAGGGCAGTTGTGGGTCCATATATTTATGTTACCATGAATTCATGTCCCTTAAGGAAGATTTGCAAAAGATATTCTCTTTTGAGATTTTAGATGATCCTGAAACATTAGAGAAATACTCAAAAGATGCTTCAATATTTAAGATTTCTCCAAAAGTAGTTTTCTTCCCCAAAGATACAGAAGACATTAAAGAGATCGTTAAATATGCCTCTGAAAATAATTTATCCATAACTGTAAGATCAGCAGGAACAGATATGTCAGGAGCAGCTATTGGCGAAGATATTATTTTGGATATAGGAAAATATTTTAATAAGCTTATTAAGATTGATGAAAATTCAACAATTGTTCAGCCAGGCATGCTTTATAGAGATTTTGAAGTAGAAACTCTAAAGCGGGGATTAATTTTACCAACATATCCAGCTTCCAGAGAAATATGTACAGTTGGGGGAATGGTAGCTAATAATGCGGGTGGAGAACTTGAGTTAACCTATGGTCCAATAAATAAATACTTAAAAAGCATGAAAATTGTGCTTGCTGATGGAAATGAGTACACATTCACAAATTTGAATAAAGCTCAATTGGGTATAAAAATTGTTCAAAAAGATTTTGAGGGAAAAATTTACTCAGATATCAATGAATTGATTAATGAAAATATAAAACTGATTAAAAACGCTCAACCAAAGACCTCTAAAAACTCCACGGGATATGATCTTTGGGAAGTTTTTGATGGAGATAAATTTAATTTAAGTAAACTAATAATTGGTTCGCAAGGAACTTTGGGTATTATTACTGAACTCGAGTTTAAATTAATAAAACCTAAGGCTCATAAGGCATTACTTATTATTTCACTTTCTAATCTAGAGCAACTAGATCAAATTGTTCAAAAAGTCCTAGATCATAAACCTGAAGCTTTTGAGTGTTTTGATGATCAGACTTATCAACTAGCCATAGATCATGCTTGGGACATATCTAAAAATTTTAAACACACTAATAGATTATTGGCATTCCTAAATTTGCGGGGTGATAAGGCTAATAAATTAACTCTTTTAGCTAATTTCACATCAGATGATAAATTAGAAGCATTAAAACAGGCTCAGTATGCTAAGGAAGATTTAAAGGACTTAAATTTAAAAGCAGAAATTAAAGAAACAGAAAAAAACCAAGAAAAATTCTGGCTTATTCGGCACAAAAGTCTCGGGCTTTTGATGAAATATTCAAAAGGAATGAAAGCCTCCAGTTTCATTGATGACATTATTGTTAAACCGGAATTTTTACCGGAATTTTTACCAAAATTAAACGCTTTAATTGAACCTTACAAAGATAGGATGGTTTATACTTTAGCTGGTCATATTGGAGATGGAAATTTTCATATTATTCCTTTAATGGATCTCTCTAGGGAAGAGGTAAGAGCAGTCATTCCTGAACTTATGGAAAAAGTTTTTAAATTAGTGTTTGAATATAAAGGATCTATGTCAGCAGAACATAATGACGGATTAATCAGAGGCCCATATTTACCAGAAATGTATGGAAATGATGTATATCAGTTATTTAAAAAAGTAAAAGAAATCTTTGATCCCAAAAATATCTTCAATCCTCACAAAAAAGTCGACGCCACTTTTGAATATTCCCTAAAACATATGGCTAAAAATTGAACAGAGTATGATATACTCTAGGCATGAGAGCGGATCAAGAACCAGTTACTGTCAGAATATTTGGTCAATTACAAAGCAGGAATTTGTTTGTAGCAGAACCTATTTATAGGAAAAGTCACGGCTGGCTACAAACAGCCTCCGTTATAGTTGCGCCTCGTACACCTATCCTAGATGCAGAAGCATTAAACCAATTTATGGACTCATTAGTTGAAGACATAAAACCTACCGCAAGAGACTCTTTTAATGGAAGAGCAAATGGAATAATGGATCTTGGAAAACTATATTTTGATGAAGTTTTAGCAGCTCAAACAGATGACATTGATAGATCATTTGCTGTTTATTATCCAGATATTTTAAAAATGTTAGGATTTACGACTGAACCAATGAAGCTAACTGAAGTAAGAGAATTTAAAAGTCGGACTTGGCTGCGACCTTATCCAACTATTCCATTAGCAGAAAAACAAGCTGAATATGAACACAGTGTAGAGAAGGATGCACAAGGAAATGTATTACGTGGTCGGATAATTGAAGATCTTGAATCCTCTGGACATGTTCTTAAACCAGAAGTATTAGGTATTAGGAATCCCACTCTGCCAGGAAGAACCTCAAGAAAATAGAAATTATTAGATTTCTTTGGCTACTATTTTAGAATTAGTTTTTAGTTTTTCCATCATTTGGTTATAAGTTAAAAGCCCAGCTTGGGGACCGATTTGTTCTATTTTATTAGCAGAATTAGCCCCACCCCACCTCATTGCTTCTTTTAGGTCTTTTCCATAAAAAAGTCCTGCCAAAGTACCCGTAGCAAACGCATCTCCTGCCCCTGTCATCTCCACTAATTTTGCCGGAAAAATCCCTAAATGATAATAACTTTCTCCATCAAATCCATAAGATCCTTCCGCCCCATCTGTAATTACCACTAATTTTGGACCTAAATCTAAAATGCCCTTCAAAAGTTTTTTAACTGGAACATTTAAGTCATCCTTTCCATATAAGATTCTTTTTGCTTCTTCTAGGTTAACAACAAATAATTCTGTTAAAGACAAAAGCCTCGGATTTTTCTTTACTCCAAATTGGATTTGATAAGTCCCCGGATTATATAAAAGTCTAGCTCCACTTCTTTGCAAATATTGCTCTATCTGCCCGTTTAAATTAGTTTCTGTAAAAGAATGAGAAACAGAAGTGTAATATACCCACTTACTTTTTTCTAAATCTGGGAGGCGATATTTCCAAGCCTGATGATAAACCAAAATTGTTCTCTCCCCCTGAAAATTTATAACGGTTGAGAGATTAGACTCCATCCCTTTATTTTCTATTACATATCTCGAATCCACTCCTTCCGTCTTTAATTTATCTTTTATTTGTTTTCCAGCAGGGTCTTCTCCAACATTAACAAAAATAGCTGTTTTAAGCTTAAGTCTTGAACCTCCAACAGCATTATTTGCAGCGTTTCCAGCAACAAGATGAACTAACTTATCAACAGCAATTTTGTCCCCATATTCAATACAAAGCATACACTCACTTTTATTTACGTTGCACCTAACCTCACCGTCATGGATAAATACAAAATTATCAATTGTGGCATCACCGAGAGAAATTAAATCAAACATCTACTACAGTATAACCTGTTTTCTTAATTGTTTGAATGATCGCTTGATTGCTAATTTTTTTCTCATCAAATTCGACCTCACAAACTTGGCTAGCATAGCTTGTTTTGACAGATTTAACCCCATCTAAATCTTCTAAATCAAAATCTATGTTCATAGCACAAGAGCTGCAGTGCATTCCTTCAATTTTTAACTTTTTCTTTATCATATAACCTCAATTATTCCTCTATACATTCCCATAGAACAGTTAAACTGAAATTGCCCAGTTTGTGTAGGAACAAAGCTAACTAGCTGGCTATCATTAGGTAGTAAATTTTTAGCAATATTAAAAGATGGAATTCTAAAAGCTGATGCACAACTAAAAACATCTGTACTTTTTAAAGTTAAGTTTACTATTTCGCCTTTTCTAACTCTTATATAGTTAGGGGAATATCCATTTGATTTTATATCTATCTCAGGATTTTGGGTTATTGGTACATTGTTTTGTACCTGATTTCTATTCCCACTTAAATCAATTGTTACTGATGGTAAGGTAATAGGGGATCCTCCTGCGACTAAAGCTCCATTGGCTGAAGTAATTCCTAAATATAAAACTGCAAATCCTGCTATCTTAAGAAATCTTCCTCTGAAATTATCTCCTAGGATAGAAGTCAACCATCCTACCCCAAAAAAGAGTGGCACTGTTCCTAATATAAAAGTAAACATAATCGCTGCTCCAAAAAATGCATTAGCACTGCTTATTGCTAAGGCTTCCATAGCTAGGGTAGTTCCACAAGGAATAAAGATTGTTACAGCTCCTAAAAAAGCAGGGGCAAACAAATCCTTACTTTTTGATTGGTTCCTAACTATTCTTGTGAGAAAACGGGGAGATTGTATAACAACATATCTAAAAATAGGGTGAACATTAAGTAAATTTAGAGCCACGGCTATCATGTAGAGTCCTGCTATAAACTGCATTATTATTTGAACATTAGGAGAAATATTTAAAGCTCCCCCAAAAGCTCCTAAGATAAAACCTAATATAGTATAGGCAACTAATTTTGTAGACAGAAAAACAAGAGTAGGGAAAATTGTATTTCTATTGTTAACACCTTTTTCAATTTCTTCTTCCTCTTTGGCAGCTATTACAGAAGCAAGGAGACCTCCTTGCACAGCCAGGCAAGTTAATCCTCCCACTGTTAAACCAGTTAAAAATATAACCCAAAGATCCATCAGATTTTTATCCTTTTCAAAAGTAGTGAATTGCCAACAACCGATATAGAACTTAAAGCCATAGCGGCTGAAGCAAATATTGGGTTTAGTAAAATCCCGAAATTTGGATATAAAACACCCATAGCTACAGGTATCAAAATAATATTATACCCAAAAGCCCAAAATAAATTCAGTCTTATTGTTTTCATGGTTTTTTTGGAAAGCTCTACTGCTGATGCTACTGATCTTAAATCTTTATTTATCAAAGTAATTCCTGCAGACTCAATTGCCACATCAGTTCCAGTACCCATGGCAATACCAATATCAGCTCCAGCCAAAGCTGGAGCGTCATTAATCCCATCTCCGACCATAGCCACTTTTTTACCTTCAGCCTGAATTTTTCTTACTTCCGCCTCCTTTTGATCAGGTAACACTTCTGCCAAAACTCTTTTAATTCCTAATTTTTTAGCAATAGCATCAGCTGTTCTTTTGTTATCCCCAGTAATCATTACTACTTCTATTCCCATCTTCTGTAGCTTTTCTACACCTTTTTTGGCTGTTTCTTTTAATGTATCAGCTACTGCTATAAGTCCCGTAAATTTCCCATTCACTCCCAACATCATCACTGTTTTACCTTCATTTTCCATTTTCTCAATCTGACTATTTTCTATTTTTATTCCCTCTTTCTCCATCATCTTTCTGTTTCCCAAAACAACCCTTTTCCCATCTACTAAACCTACGACCCCATGTCCAGGAACAGCCTTAAAATCTTTTACGTTAGCAAACTTCACTCTTTCCTCTTCACCCTTATTAATAATTGCTTCAGCCAAAGAATGTTCTGATCCTTTCTCCAAAGATGCAGCTAATTGCAAAACATCTCCTACAATATCTGTAACAACTGGTTTTCCATTAGTCAAAGTTCCTGTTTTGTCAAAAATGATGGTATTGATTTTACGAGCAGTTTCTAAACTCTGGGCATCTTTAATCAAAATTCCTTTGTTTGCCCCAATCCCAGTTCCTACCATAATGGCTGTAGGAGTAGCCAAACCCATTGCACAAGGACAGGCAATAATCAAAACTGCAATGGCATTTAGCATAGCAAAAAGAAAAACAGGACTAGGTCCAAAAACATACCAAACCACAAATGTAGTAATTGCCAATATTAGAACTACCGGCACAAAATAAGAAGAGATTAAGTCTACTAGCCTCTGAATAGGTGCTTTACTTGCTTGAGCCTCTTGTACCAACTTTATGATTTGTGAGAGCATGGTATCTGCTCCAACTTTAGTAGCTTTATATAAAAATGAACCGGTTTTATTTAAGGTTGCCCCAATCACTATATCTCCTTTAGCTTTATCAATAGGAATACTCTCACCAGTAATCATTGATTCATCAATGCTGGATTGCCCTTCTAAAATTTTCCCATCTACAGGAATTTTTTCTCCAGGTCTTACTCTAACTACATCACCAATAACTACTTGATCTATGGGAATATCTACTTCTTTGCCATCTCTCAAGACCCTTGCTGTCTTTGCTTGCAGACCAATTAGCTTTTTAATTGCCTCAGAAGTCCCAGCTTTAGCTTTTGCCTCAAAATATCTTCCTAATAAAATTAGGCCAATGATTACGGTGGAAACATCAAAATAAGGCTCTGGCTTTACCCCAATACCTTCAAGTAGTGAAGGAAAAATCGTCACAAAAGCAGAATAGGAAAAAGCAATAGTTGTACCTATTGCTACCAGAGTATCCATGTTAGCAGTTCGATGACGCAAAGCAGGAATTGTTGCTCTATAAAAGGTAAGACCTGCCCAAAACTGAACTGGGATAGCTAAAATGAGTTGTATCCAAAGGATTGTTAAAAAAGATGGGGCAAACTCCATCAATCCCGGAAAACTTCCCCAAAGAATTAACGCTCCTAAAAATAAACTAATAATAACTTTGTTTCTTAAGCCGTTTAGTTCTTTTTGCTTTGCTTGTCTTTGTTCATCTTCTGTTTTTAATTCTTGTTCGAGTTCTGCTTTGTAACCTGCATTAGCCACGGCAGAGGCCAAATCATTGTCTGTCGCTTTTTTAGGATCATAAATAACAATTGCTGATTCTGTTGCCAAATTCACTACACAACTTAAAACTCCATCAACTTTACCTAAGGATTTTTCCAAAACCCTCACACAAGAAGCACAATGCATACCTTTAATCGGAAATGTTTTTTTAATTTCACTCATTTAACTACAATCTTTCCGTGATACATATTCATTCCACAGGAGTAGCCGAATTCACCGACTTTTTGAGGAGTAATTTCTATTGTCACTTTTTGATTTAAGGGTAATTCTTTTCTGATTTTAAAATCTCCTAAAACTACTTCTGACAAACATTCAGTTGGATCTGTCCTTAAAAAATTAATCTTTGTTGTTTTACCTTTAGCAATAGAGATTACCTCCGGCGAATAACCACCAGAGACTTTGATATCTACCTCATTTTCCACATTAACTTCCTTTTCTTTTTTCATCAGGAAAAACCAATAGGTAAAGGCAATCCCTGCAATACTAAAAATAATTACAAAAATCTTATCCAATTCCATTATTTATAAAGCTCCTGTGCAAATATATTTTTATTTTACCCATTTATTATACAAGATGATTGTTGCGTAGGTTGTTATTTCTTATTTATTTGTTTAGAACGAGGACGAGGACGATAATACCAACCCATTCAAGGAGAAACATTAATAGATTTAAAGATTCTGTTGATACATTAGAAAACCCAAATCCTAGCCAAAAAATAGCATTTAAAAACATTCCTCCTAAAAGTCCTAGGGTTAATACAATTAATCCCAATTTTTGATCACCTTTAAAAAAGATCAAATATGCAGATCCTAGAATTATAGCCAATGCAGTTAAAAACTCCCCCCACATAGTTAAATTACCAAAAAGTTTTGAAT
>Ga0209541_10002097_pt1 | contig 38376 bp, 48 predicted proteins | sample RifCSPlowO2_01_FD_184027 | JGI IMG/M metagenome (GOLD analysis project Ga0209541, IMG submission 184027) | Groundwater microbial communities from Rifle, Colorado - Rifle CSP2_plank lowO2_0.1 (SPAdes) (version 2) | ecosystem: Environmental > Aquatic > Deep subsurface > Groundwater | place...
CTGATAATGGCGGATGGTGCATGTCCGATGGCGCAACTGGCGGCAGCAGTGGAGGAACTACATCAACGCCGCCTCCCACAACCACTACTACAACTTCTGAGCCAGCTCCAGCTCCAGCAACTTCTGAGCCAGCTCCAGCTCCAGCAACTTCTGAGCCAGCTCCAGCTCCATAAAATTCAACATTCTCAATATTTTTTCCTTGCGCTAGAAGGTTAGATCTTGGAAGAAGAAAATGTTACAATTGAAGATTTAGATAGTTGTTTTTCTCAACCATTTCTCTGATTCCAGAGCTGCCATGCAGCCGAAGCCGGCGGCTGTAACAGCCTGGCGGTAATGCCAATCATGAACATCTCCTGCAACAAATACGCCTTCTATATTTGTTCTTGTATGATCACGAACCCTAATGTATCCTTTTTGGTCCATCTCAATTCCCCGTTTGCCTGCAGGCATGACCTTAAACCTCATTGTGTTTGGAATATGACCAATTGCCACAAAAACTCCGTCCAGATCCATTTTTGAAGTTTCTCCTGTCTTATTATTTTTAAGTTCTGCTCCTCTTACTTTTTCATCTCCTAAAATTTTAATGACCTTTGTATTAAACATAAATTTTACTTTGGAATTTTTTTTGGCTTTATCCTGCATAATCTGAGAGGCTCGAAGAGTTTCACTTCTATGAACTACTGTTATTTCGCTTGCAAAATTTGCCAAAACCAAAGCCTCTTCCATAGCAGAATCTCCGCCACCCACAACTATTACTTTCTTATTTTTAAAGAAGGATGCATCGCAAGGTGCGCAAGAAGAAACGCCTTTTCCTATTTTTTCGGCCTCCCCGGGAACATCGAGCCATTTTGTGTCGGCCCCTGTTGCAACAATTACAGATTTTCCTTCAAAAGTTTTATCTCCTGCCTTAACTTTAAAAGGTTTTGAAGAAAAATCTCCCTCTATGAAATCTTCATCTACAAATTCGGTGCCAAACCTTTCCGCCTGTTTTCTCATTGCCATCATAAGATCCGGACCCTGAATTCCCTCTGCAAACCCCGGATAATTATCTACAGCAGTCGTAAGCATTAACTGCCCGCCCCATTTTCCTCCTGCAATAATAAGAGTTTTAAGATTTGCGCGGGTTGTATAAATTGCGGCTGTCAAGCCTGCAGGACCGCTTCCTATTATTATCACGTCATAGATATTTTCCATAAACTTTATTTTACAAAAAATGTTTATAGTTTGATAGATGAGGAATTAAGAAGCATGAATTATGAATTAAGAATCTTAAATCCTAAATCTTAAATCTTAAATCTTAAATCTTGTTTCAGCCGAGTGCTTCCTCGATGGCTTTTTTATAATTTTCTTTGCTTTGTGCGCCGATCATAGTTTTAACCGGTTGCCCTTTTTTAAAAATTAGGATGCTTGGAATGCTCATTATTCCAAATTGTGAAGCACTATTGGGGTTTTCATCTACGTTTACTTTTCCAACTTTTAGTTTTTCTTCATATTCCTTGGCAAGTTCCTCAATTATTGGGGAAACCATTCGGCAAGGAGCACACCATGGAGCCCAAAAATCAACTAGAGCCGGAGTATCGCTTTTTATAACTTCGTCTTGAAAATTCTGATCTGTAAAAATTTTATCTGCCATACATACTTCTCCATATTAAGATATCAGTAAGTTTTAATTATGTCAATGAAATATTTGGAAAAAACTAAATATTCCATTTAAAAATCCTATCTATTCCGCCCATCTGTTTGATGGTTAACTTAACAACTTTAGCATTTTTTGAAAAGGGTGGAAATACCAAATTCCCTTCTATATGATGTCCACCTGTTTCTCCGCTCCAGCTTATCGGATTATAAATATTTCCCTTATCGTCTTCTAATTCCGCTATGTCTTTTAATGACTTATCCAAATCTATCGAATGAGTATCTAAGACAATATCAAATTCCATATTTTCTTTTGAAGATAGTTTTAAAGGAGTAACTTCTACCGTAACATTTGCCTCTTGGTTTTCCTGTTTTGTATATCCGCTACTTTCTATCCGAACTTTTTGAACCGATTGAGTTTGATTATCGGCAGAAGAATTCTTCTGATTATTTTTCCCAATAACAAAAACCCAAAAACCTATGGCAAATCCCAAAATAATTAAAGCTAAAATTTTTACGCTATTTCTCATGCTTGAATTTTTCCAGCGCCTTTTAAAAAGTTATTCAGTCTTTTTAGCATATAAACTATTCCCAAAAAATTAAAGGCAAGCCCTGCATAAAAAAGTTGAATTTGATATTGGCTTACTATTGTCACAAATCCCGTAATCCCTATAATCGGCAGAAGATTTACAAGATAATGCGAACAGCACGAAATCATTGCCGCCGTTGAAGTCGCTCCGGAAACTGCTGCCACTTTCCCAGAGCCACCCATATCTTTTACTGCATTTTTAAGGTATATAAAAAGCGCTATTTGTATTCCAAAACCCAAAGAAAGACTGACTATAAAATACCAATATTTTGAAAACTGATCCAATGTAAAACTCCATCCCGAAACAAATGTTAAAACCGAAAAATAAACCAAAAGGAGAATTAAACTTGCCAAAAAACCCATTATTATTGGCCTTAACTTATTTTCCATAAATTTCTATTTTTCCATCTTGCCGTATAAAAATGCCGCTAAGTAGGCCACCACCCAAACCGACGCCCCAAAAGTAATTGCTCCAAAAATTATTCCTGTTAGGGATATTTGGTTTGTAACTCTTGCGGCTTCCAGATTTAGTGTGTGAGCCCAGCTTTGGCCGATTGATAAAACAAAATCTGGCGCAATAAATGATAGAAGTGCGCAGGCAAAATAGAAAAGCAGAAGTGCCAATGTAACTGCGTTTGCTAAAACAACAGGCTTTCTTATATTCCCACCTCCTTTCTTTTAAACCGAAACTAAATCTTTCTCTGCTCTTTTTAAGAGTACAGCATTTGTTGCAACAATAATTGAAGAGATACTCATTAAAAGGGCTGAGATTTCAGGTCTTAAAGAAATTTTAAACGCCGGATATAAAACTCCGGCGGCAACAGGAATTGCCAAGAGGTTATAAATAGAGGCCCAGAAAAGGTTTTCTTTCATTTTTCGAACAGTCGCTTTAGAAAGCCTTATTGCCCGCAGTATGTCTAAGGGATCGGATTTCATTAAAACAATGTTAGCCGTTTCAATTGCAACATCGGTTCCTGCACCTATGGCAATTCCAATATCCGCCCTGGCCAAAGCAGGCGCGTCGTTTACTCCGTCTCCAACCATTGCTACAATTTTCCCTTCGTCTTGGAGTTTTTTAACATATTTTTCTTTATCTTCCGGCAAAACTTCGGCAAAAACTCTGTCTATTTTTAACTCTTTTCCTATTGTCTCTGCGATTTTTTTGTTATCACCCGTAATCATTGCCACCTCAAGCTCCAAATTTTTCATTTTTGCAATCGCCTGTTTTGCATTTTGCTTTATCGGGTCTTCTGCCCCCACAATTCCTGCGACTTTTCCATCAATAGCAAGGATCATGATAGTTTTCCCTTTGTCTAAAAGGCTTTCTATTTCTCTTTTCGTTGCGACAAGACTTATTTTTCTATCGTTCATAAGTTTTGCCGTTCCAACCAGAACCTTTCTCCCTGATACCTTTGCCTCGACTCCGTGTCCTGCAATATTTTTAAAATTTTCTACTTTTGTTGGTAGCTTAATTTTTCTTTTTGCCAGTTCCTCCAATACTGCTTTACTTAACGGGTGACTTGATTTTGCTTCGGCAGCTCCTATAAAAGACAAAATTTCGTTCTCTTTAAATCCATTCACTGCAACAACATCAGTAACCTTGGGTTTTCCTTCTGTAAGAGTCCCAGTTTTATCCAAAACTATTGCCTGTATTTTTGAAACGCCTTCAAGGGTGGGAGCGTCTTTAATTAAAATATTGTGTTTTGCGCCAAGTCCTGTTCCAACGGCAACAGCAGTAGGAGTTGCAAGTCCTAAAGCGTCCGGACAGGCAATAACAACAGTTGATATGGCAAAAGTAAGGGCAAAAAGAATAGGCTGGCCTAAAAGTAAAAACCAGACGGAAAAAGTAATGAACCCTCCTCCAACAGCAACGATAACAAGATATTTGGCAAACTTATCGGCGATTTTTTGCCCGGGGGCTTTTGAGTTTTGGGCTGTTTCAACAAGCTTTACAATCTGGGAAAGCGCTGTATCTTCCCCAATCTTTGTCGCTTTGAATTTGACTGAACCTGACGTATTAATAGAACCTCCAATAACGTTGTCTCCCTTTTTCTTAGTAACCGGAAGAGATTCTCCTGTTACCAAAGATTCATCTATTGCTGTTTCGCCTTCAACAATTTGCCCGTCAACTGGAACTTTGTCGCCGGGTTTTAGAATAACAATATCTCCCAGTTTTACTTCAGAGGTTTGAATCAATTCTTCCTTTCCGTTTATAATAACTCGGGCCTGCGGGGGAACAAGATTAAAAAGTGCCTGCAAAGCATCGGTTGTGCCGCGTCTGGATTTCATTTCCATCCAATGTCCAAACAAAACAAAAGTTATAAGAAGAGCCGCGGCTTCGTAATAGGAATCACTGCTTCCCAAAACTGTAAGCACAACGCTAAAGACATAAGCAGCTGTAATGCCAACGGCGATTAAAACTGCCATGTTTAATGTTTTCTGTTGTAAGGCCTTAAAACTGGAATACAAAAATATCCAACCGGAATAGAAAAAAACAGGCGTTGTGAGTATAAAAAGTATCCAGACAGCAGGAACAGGTTGCGGAAGATTTATGCCCAAAACTTTTTCTCCCAGAGGTGAATAGGCAATAATCGGAATTGAAAGTAGCAACGCAAAAAAGAACTTTTGTCTAATGTCCTCCTCCATAAGTTTTGCCATTTCCCTGCCGGCAAGACCTGTATGCTCCATACCCATAGCCATGGTCATACTCATCTTGAATTTCTCCAAAAAGTTCATTTCGGCGGCTTGCTTCATCTGGTGCATATCATGAACATTGTGATTTTTCTCTGAACCATGTTCCCGCTCTTTATCTTTGATTTTTAATTTTTGATTTTTAATTTCGCGAAGCGCCATCCCGCACTTCGGACATCTCCCAGATTTATTCTGTTGTACTTCTTTATGCATCGGGCAAGTATATAGCGCGTTGTGAGAAGTTTCCTCGTGATCTTGATGATTGGTTTCTTGATTTTTCCTGTTTTTATCTTCAATTTTAATAAGATCCATTCCTCCACATTTTGGACATTTACCAGGTTTATCTGATTTAACCTCCGGATGCATTGGGCAAGTATAGACTTTTTCTAAATTGTTCATTTTATTCACAAGTTGCCCTTTCTAGCCAGTAGAAATTCTATTCCCAAATGTCTGTTCCCAATTTTTTCTACAATAAACCCTTTGTCTTTAAGCATTATTGGTAATTCGCCACGAAGATTGGCTTTCATTTCTTCATCGCCATCAAATATGCTCCCTAAATGAAGTAAAATATAGGAAATTGGGCCTTGAGGCTTGCCAAAATCAGCCAGCAAAAACTTACCGCCATTTCCTAAGATTCGATGGATTTCCCCAAGCGCCTTTTTTTTCGCCTGGCTCGGTATGTGATGAAACGTTAAGGTACTTACCACGATATCAAAACTCGCATCCGGGAATGGCAAATCTTGGGCAAAAGCTTTGCTTAAACTAGCCTTCACTTTATGTTTAGCAAGTTTGGATTTGGCTATATTTAAAACTTTTGAATCAGGATCTATTCCAACTAAATTCAAACTAGGATAAGATTTATTTAGCTCTATTAAAAGTGTACCCGTCCCTACCCCAATATCTAAAACCTTTTCGTCCCCTTTAAGCTTCAGCAACTTCACAACCTTTCTTTTTAAGGATTTTCCAAAACCAGTTAAATCCGTAAAAACATCATAGCAGGGGGTCAAAAAATTGTAAGAAAAAGCTGGGCGGAAGTATTTTTTTGTTTCTATGTCAGTTTGCATAAGCTTATGGATCGGCGCTCCTTCCTATTTGTGTTTATGACCTCCCATCATGAACATCATCATAATTGGGCATATAAGTATCAACGCAAAAGGAAGAATACCTACAAAACTATTCGTCCTGATAATTAACATTATCGCAAGTACTACTGCAATCCCAGCCCATATTTGCCACATAGTAAAATATCTTTTCATAATCTCACTTCCTATTTTTGTATTTTCTTCCAAAGCCAAACACCAACAAGGATAAGATCAATTAAAGCCGCTGATTGAATTAAAAATGGGATGCCATAATTACCCCAACCCATTATATTATTACCAGATCCTTGTCCATTTGTGCTACACCCTGTTGCATTTTTGGCAAGTCGAATATGCATCTGCTCTTCACCATTTTCACCAATCATCTGCTTCATTGTGTTATTCATTTGAATATGTGCATTTGAATTACCACCAAAACTTTGGTTCATTAAGTACTCGCCAATTTTTTCAAAATCGCCATCTCTTAATTGGCTGCAGGATGTCTGGTTGCTTTGAAATTTGCTGTATAGGTCTTGTCCTGTTTGGATATCTTTAACGTCTTGAGCCGAAGGCGTTATGTTACCTTGTTGCATCATTGGAGTAACTTTTTCCATCATCTGTGCGTCTGCTATTTTTGAGAAAGCAAGAAATGAAAACAATATCAGCAAAGCTAAAAATAATTTTTTATATTTTTTTCGAAACATAGAACGCTCCTGCTATTAGCAGGATCAAAAATATAATATTTAAAACAGTGTTTCCGCCAACATATTGATTAACCACTCCTCCCGCATTTTGAATTATTTTTGCAAACTCTTCACTTTTTGCCATAGAAAGTTGACCTTTAAGGGTCAGGATAAGCGTAAATATTCCTGCGGTAAAAAAGATGAGAAAAGCAATTAAATTATTAAAAGTAACAACGAACTCCCTGCCCATTATTTTTAAACCCCCAGCCTTTCTTTTTATAACCTGCAATTTATTAATTTTGTCTGAAAGGAAAATAGAAATTATTAAAAGCGGGGCTACCATTCCCAAAACATAAACTGCTCCAATTAAAAGGGAGCCGAAGAATGTCGGAGATAAAAACGCCATTGTTAAAATACCTATTAAAACAGGGGCGCAACAGGCACTTGTTATTCCGGAAAATATTCCAAGGGTAAAAATAGATAAAACATCGACTCTTCCTTGATTGGTGCTGTTCGGAACATGAATCATAAATGGCGATTTTATACCAAGGAGAGAAATCACAGCCACAAAAAGCATTAATAATCCCCCCAAAATATAAATTGTGTCGTGATATCTAAATAAAAGCTTTGATATTATTGCAACTCCTAAAACCGCAGGCATCAAAACTACAAATATGCCTGCTCCAAAAACCAAGGTCATAAAAAGAACCTTTTCTTTTTCCTTAAAAACACTTCCTAAATATGCGGGAAGCAGAAAAGTAATACAGCATGGGGCAAAAAGAGCAACCATACCCGCTACAAATGATGCAATTAATGATATTTGAAATATGCTTTCCACAATAATTATGAACTTTTATTTTTATTTTTAATTACAGTTGCCGTAATTGAAGCTTCGACTCTTGGAAAATTATCGCTTGTTGTATCAATATAAATTGTTTTTATAACTTCCCCTAAATCCGTGTCGTCTTTATGGATAGCAGGATTAAAACTTACTAAAATTTCAGTTTCCTCATAGGGTTTAAGATTTTTTTTGACTGTAGCTGCAGAGGTGCAAGAGCAGGATGTTAAGATTTTTGTAATAGTTATTTCTTTCTTAGTATTGTTAATTAGTTTAAAGGAGGTCTTTACGATGTTTCCATAAATTACCTTACCCAAATTTTTTGTAACAGGATCTATATAAACTCCGTAATGGGACTCGTAATATGCGTTTAACCCTCCGGTAAGGTTATAAACTTGCGTGTATCCTGCTTCCAAAAGAGCGTTGGAAGCTTCAACGCTCATTCTCCCGGACTTACAATAAACTATAATTTCGGCATTTTTGTTTTTTGGAAACTTATCCAGATTTTCTTTTATTTTATTGTAAGAAATAACCAAATCTGTTCCTTCAAGATGTTTTTGCTCGGGAATGTGTACGTCAACCAAAAAAGTATTGCGAGTTGCCAAAATCTTATCAAGCTCTTGTGGAGAAATGTCTTTAAAAGAAATTGTTTTTGCGCTTTTTTGAGTGGGATTCTTAAAATTTAAAAAAACTCCAAGTCCAACCAGCAAAAATATTAAAACTAGTAAAAGGAGCATCTGATTTTTCATTATGCCCCACAGCTTCCTCCGCTTTGAAGCGCGGGCCACTTAATATCGCCAAGTTTTTCCCTTATTGTCTGATATCCCATTGCGCTTGAAAAAGTTTTGGATAAAAGCTCTTTAGGGGATTTCTTTGAATAGTCCTGCCCTGCTTTATCAAAATGGTAAGCAATATCTAGATATGTTTGAGGAAACCAGTAGACATTAAAAGCAAGCGCTGTCTTATAAATTTCTTCCTTTGAGAAATTTTGCGAAACCATAAGCTCGATAAGGCCAAGCATTGCCATGCCGTGATTGCAGTCAGGAAATGCCGTAGAATTTCCACAGCAAGGTCTGTAAATATTTCCTGCTATCTCTTCAACAATTTTTTGTTGTTTTTCCGAAAGCGTTATATATTGATATTTTGAATAAATATCCATCGGCTGTTTTGCGCCTATCGTCCATCCTCCTGTTGAAGCAAAATTACCTGCATTTCCTCCTTCTACCATTTGCCCCTTTTCCAAAATTCCATTTTTATTGGCAAGTCCCAAACCCCACAATATATCAACCCAAAATTGTGAATTTGCCTGAGTCAACTCGATTTTATTCTGGCCATCTGAAAAATATTTATCTAAATCTTTGGGTAATTCATCTTTACCTGTTATAGCCGTAGCAAATTTTGTTTTATCTATAACTCCGTCCTCTATCATTTTCTTTCCCAAATCCCCCCACTTAATATTGAAAATGTATTTTTCCTTAACTACATTATCCTGAAGTTTTTGAAGAGTGATTTCCTGTTGTTTTTGACTATAAATCTGCTGATTTTTAATGTCCTGTTTACGCTTTGCTTCAAGCACTCTGCTTGCCAACATTCCTGAAAAAAAAGCAGCAATCATAAGAAGAACAATTAAAATAAAATTAAGGCTGGGAATTGTTATTTTATATTTTTTAAATCTTTTCTTTAACCTCTTCACTTAACTACATCTCCCTCAAGAGAAACTTCAACGTATGGATTATCAGGATCGTTTGTTTCAAAGCTTACTATTCTTGTAACAGGACCTGTTCCTTGAGGACCATGATAGGCAGGATCGAAATCCGCAATTATTTCTGCTGTTTCTCCCGGTTTTATAATACCTTTCCAGTTCGATGGAGCAGACATCCCTTTCATGCCAAACCCCTCGCTTTTATTGTCTCCTTGTTTTAGGTAAGCTTTGGTGCACATGCATGAAGTAGCAATATTAGCAATTTCCAAATCTTTAGTCCCTGCGTTTTTGACAGGAAATACGTGAATTAAATTCCCGCCGCTATATGGAATATTTCCGACTTTTTTTGAGGAATGGTCAACAACTATTTTTGCTCCGGCAGTTTTGGAAACTGTCGCTTTTGTGGTTGTTGTGGATGAAGAACCTGAAACTAAAATGGCAATTCCAATTATTCCTAACGTTAAAATTGTTATTAATAAAACAAATTTTTTATCCATATTGATTTTTCTTTTTAAAAACCTCCATTACCTCTTTTATTGCTTCTTCTTGATTGCCGCTTTTCATTGAATCCGTAACGCATGTCCTAAGGTGGTTTTCCAAAATTACTGCATCGGTCTCTTTCAAAGCAGCCTGAACTGCTTGTGATTGATGTAAAACATCAATGCAATATGTATCGTCCTCAGCCATTTTAATAATTTTATCTAAATGGCCTTTTGAAATTTTGAGGCGATGAAGAATTCTTTCCTGTGTATCTTTTGGTCTATATGCCATATATCCCCCTCATGGGGATATTATAACATTTTAAATTAAAAGTTGTCAAGAGTTACTGCTTTATTTCTTCTTTTTGGGATGTCCTCCCAATAGGGGTAGGATAAATCTATCAACTCCCCACCAGCCGGCTACTCTCCATGCAAGAATTAAGAAAAGCTCACAAACAAAAAGAATCGGATTGATGCTTACGGTTCCGGCTAAAAGAAAATTCATATTCATAAAAGCCCCGAAAAATGCCGCAATTCCTGTCAATATTCCTAGAATTAAACCGACTCCTACTAAAACTTCTCCAAATGCCACGACTTGAGAAAAAAAAGCGGCGTTCCCAATTACAAAGTTATTTAAGAAATCACCATACCACATTTGCACATCGGGATGCGCTCCTTGGGTTTTCTCAAGGGCTCTTGCTATAAATCCTGTTAGAGCAACTCCTGCTTTTGGTCCGACCCATAAAGGATTCTGAACCTTTTCAATCCCCGCTTGAAACCATATCCAACCAACATAAAGCCTTATGGCTAGCCAAACCAATGAGAAACGTGTGTCTGCAAAAAGAAGACGGGATAATCTCGGTTCTGGTATATGCGTTACTGCTATTTCATTTTTGTCCATATTATCACCTCCTTTATATTAAGTGAGATACCAACCTAAATATATAATCTTTTACGAGATGAGTTCTTTTGCTTTTTTTGGTAATCCTACAACAAATAAGAGTGCAAGCGGCGCGCCAATGTTTGCAAATCGCTCGACAAAATCCCAGATTGGCTCTCCTACAATCGGACGGAGTATGGCAGTCCAGAAACCCCAAAATGTTGCCCATAAAAGAACGAGTCTGATTGGTCTTATCAAAATAATTAATGCAACAAATAAATCCAAAAGTCCAATTAAAAAAAGGAGCTGTGTTGCTAAGTTGACATCAGCACCTGTTAATTGACTAATCCAACCGACCCACTGCTTTTTTCCTTCCAAGCTAAGCATTCCATGTCCTAAAAATTCTCCCGCAACTGCTATTCGTAGTACCCACTCTAGTCTTTTATTCATTTACTCACCTCCTTCTTGACCTATTTTTTGTTTATTTGTTTCCAAAGCCAAAATCCCAAAAGGATTAGATCGATAAGGATTATGATCCAGAAAAAAACTCCTAAGAAACCGACAAAGCCCAGGCCATCTCCCCAATTCATCATGCCTCTTGTCCCCCAGTAATCCATCATAAGTTTTCACCTCCAATTACATCTTACATTAAATTTAAAATAATATCATTAATTCCAATTACTATTTACAGGATACTAGATTGGATCCGCATGTTTTTCTAAAGCCTTTTTGTTTTTTACGGCAAGAAATCTGCCGCTTCTCTGAATTATTCCTTTGTCTATAAATTTTTTAAGCTCGATACTTACTGTTTCTCTTGCCACCCCTACTAAATTAGCAACATCCTTATGAGTCAATGGGATTGGAATCACTATGCCTGTATTTTCTTGTTTAACACCGAGTCTGTTTGCGTAGATTAAAAGAACAGAAGCAAGCCTAGAACTTGCGTTTCCAAACGTAAGCGACTCCATTCTTCGCAAAGCCACCTGGAATCTTTGAAGAATATGATCTATTATTTCGTCTAGGATATGTTTATTCTCTTCTACAAAATTAATAAATTTATCTCTTGGAGCTTTAAAAATTTCGCAGTTACTTAGTGTTTCAAAATAGTAAATGCTTGGTTGTGAAGTAAAAGTCCAAACAACTGGAAAAAAATCACCTTGTTTATATAAAACAAGAGTTAATTCTTTGCCCTGAGAAGAAAGTGAATAAAGCCTTACAAATCCTTTTTTTATAAAAAATATTCCTGTAGGAGCATCTCCTGCCCTTAAAAAGGTTTCTCCCTTTTTATACTGAAGCAATTTATATTGAGAGAAAAATTTATCTAGTTTCTGTTGTGGAGTCAATTAAATACTACTCCTTAACGACAAAAGTATATCACAAGGCAAAAATGTTAGCAATCTAACAATTTTGTGGTAATTATAATCACTGAAATTTAAGTAAATCTATGGTACCTTCGCTTCGGTGAATGCTATATGTGATAGACGCTAATTAAATAAATAAAGGGGAGGATTTATGCTCAATGATTATCAGATTATAAAAAAAATCGGAGATAGTCCTGCCCTTCATAAAGAAGAGAGAATACTTTTTAGGAAAAGGCAACATTGGTTCCTGCTTATTGTGCCAGTGTTTTTTTCGATTATAATTGCCATTGCCGCTACTTTATCTCTCTACTACTTCTTTATATTAAAAACTTCGCAGATTGGTCTATTTATATCATCCGTCTTTGTAGTAATTTTAATTGCTACAAGTGCTATTGCAAAAATAGTGGTTGACTGGCATTGCCACTTTTATATCTTAACAACAAACAGAATACTTGAAGTTTGTTATAAACCATTATTCTCAAACTATATCAATAACGTAATATTAAACCAGGTAAAATCAACAGAAATCGATATAGAAAAAGCAGGAATAATAAATCAATTATTGGATATGGGAAACGTAATTGTTACTTTTGATAGACCAACACATCAGGAGGAATTTAGATTGATGAATATAAAAAATCCAAAAGAGATAGGCTTTTTAATGTCTGACGTTCTAGATATAGAAAAACCAGATATGATGAGCTCCCCGATGTGGTATAAATCAAAAAATGAAGAGAATCGTTTTAGAATAACAGAAGAGATATTTCCAGGACATTCTTTTGGGGTGACATAAATGAATTTTTTATATATTGCTTTTTACATTACTATACTGATTATTTCAGCTACCTTGGGAATTTATAATTTATTATTTGCTGTTTACTCAAAAAAAGCTGAGAATGAGCTTATAATCGTTCTCCCTGGGCCGCTGCAAAAATTGCTAATTTTAAACATATTTATTTCTTTTGGTTCGGTTATTCTCATTCTATTCTTTGTTTTAAAATTAATTCTATAAAGGAGGTGAAACAAGTCAGACTTGTTGAATAATGAAAGACATTTATATCGAGCCATTCTTAAATTCCTGGCCGACTCCTCTGTCTCTTAAAGACCTTAGGGAATGTTTTAAAACCAAAAAACGTTTGGGACAGAAAAGAAAAACAGCAAATATTTTATATCCTAAAACCATAGGGAGCATGGGGATATTTAGTTTATTCAGGCTTGGATCTAATGCTTGACAAGACTTTACCGGCTCCTATACAATGGCTCCATGCCTAGAGCAGTAAAAAAGTTAACTGCCGGAACTGAAAAACCAATAAAAACCCGAATAAAAATACCAATAAAATTCAATCTACAGAAATTTTTTCAAGATTCAAAGTCCTACGCTCCGATTCTAATCGTGCTTCTTTTAGTCGCTTCGTTTTTATTGGGCGCTCTTACGACTAAACTTGCGTTAAAGCAAAATTTTGTAGGTAATTCCGAAACTGCAACCCAACCAAATTCTCCCCAAATAGCGCCGAATGAACCAAATCAACCTGCACCTGGTGCAAAAGTAAATGTAGATGCAGGGCACTTGCCTGTCTTGGGAAATAAAAACGCAAAAGTAACTGTAATTGAGTTTGCAGACTTTCAGTGTCCTTTTTGCGAAAGATTCTTTAAAGACGCCGCGCCTAACATAATAAAAGACTATGTTGATACGGGTAAAGCGAAATTTGCTTTCAGGCACTATGCATTTTTAGGACAAGAATCAACCGATGCGGCAGTTGCTTCAGAGTGCGCTAATGAGCAGGGAAAATTCTGGGAATATCACGATTATCTCTATAATCACCAGGGGGCTGAGAATTCGGGAGCTTTTGCAAAAGACAAGCTTATTGGATTCGCAACAGATTTAGGTTTTAATACCAACCAGTTTTCTTCTTGTTTAAGTTCCGATAAATATGCAAAAAGGGTTGCAGATGATCTTGCGGCAGGTCAAAAAGCAGGAGTTTCAGGAACGCCTACAACTTTTGTAAATGGCCAGGCAGTCGTCGGAGCTCAGCCCTACAGCGCATTTAAAACTTTAATCGATCAAGAACTTTCAAAAATCAAATAACCTCTATAAAATCCTCTTTTCAATTTAGTAAATCTTACTATCCTATTTATGGACTTAATCAAAAAGACTAACGAAAACCCAGACAACAATAACTCCTAAAAAAAGAAGGGCTGTCTCGATTACGGCAAAGCCCTTTCTGTTTTCATGATGAATTTCAGGAATCAAATCGGATGCTGCGATATATATAAAAAATCCAGCAGTTATTGAAAGGAGTATTGGCAAAGATGCCTCAATTTTCTCTCCGAGCAAGTAAGCTATAACAGCACCCATCATTGCTGTTAGGGCGCTTATTATATTCAGCAACAGAACTTTTTTTTTCTTAAGCCCTTTATTAAGAAGAATGCCGAAATCTCCTATTTCCTGAGGTATCTCATGGGCTGCAACGGCCAAAGTAGTAACTATACCAAGAGGAATATTTACCAAAAACGTAACAGCTATTACAACTCCGTCTATAAAATTATGCACCGAATCTCCAACTATTATAAGTGGAACCGTAGGCTTTACCTTCTCATCCGGATATTCATGCTGATGATGATGGAACCAATGAATGAAGCGCTCAAGAAGAAAAAACCCTAAGATACCTGATAGCACATATGCAAAAACGTTGATTTTCGATCCGCCCTCTTCTGCTAAACGTGCTGCTTCAGGGAAAAGATCAAAAAATACAGTCCCGAGCAATGTTCCTGCCGCAAAAGCAGATAGAAAATGAGAAAATTTAAGAGCTAGTTTCTCTCTAAAAAGAAGAACTACTCCTCCTATTAAAGAGAGGGCACTTCCTATAAATGTAAAAAATAAAATGTATCCTAAGACTTGCATAATTTCTGCTTTTTTGAGTATATCATAGACGTTTTTTAAAAACCGCGATTATGTTCTAATTTCAAAATCTTTGTATTCTTGATTATCACCCACCCACTCAACATCTACTGATGTTACTTCTGATAAAAATGGGCCCTTCCAGCATTCTTCTATTGCTTTTTTTATCTCATCTCTTGAACCTGAAAACAGAAACTCAACTCTTCCATCAGAGAGATTTCTAACCCATCCGGTTAAACCGATTTCGTAAGCTATTCTTTTTATAAACTGGCGGTATCCAACATTCTGAACAAAACCGGATACAAAAACACGAGCAACCATAGCAAAAAATTACAATATCAAAATTACAAATCACAAATAAATCCTAAGCTTCAATCACTAAATTTTTAAAAAATTAGAATTTGGATTTTATTTGGAATTTGGTTCTTTAGATTTGGAATTTTTCAACTCCTGTAATTTCCACATAAAAAGGGCTCCTTTATTCTTGGCAGAACTATCTGAAACGTATGAAAGTGCTTTTTCTAAAATTGATCTATGAGTCGTTTGTGCAAGTTTTATATATAGTCCTCTATGTTTGTAATCATCAAGCTGCTCCGAAAGATAAATTCCGTAAGACTGGAACTCACGCGAAATATATTTATCTTCCAAAGGATCAAAATTCTCAAGAATTTTCTTAATGGATTTCATAATTTACTTAGTATTGAATCTATTCATTGCTTTCTCAAGACCATTTTCAAGCGCCTCCGCAATAGCTTTTGATCCTCTTTTTATAAGCTCCCGAGCCTTTCCAAACTCTCCTTCTGAAAAAGTTGAAAGAACAAGCTCATCAATTTTTTTTAACCCTCGGTTTTTAAATTTTCTTTTTCGATCAGAGGTCTGAATTCTGAATTCTGCTTGCCCGCCAGTGCCAGTCTTTGGCAGGCGAGAATTCTCATTTCTTTTCGGATGTCCGATGCCCAGCCTAAATCTCCAAAATTTTTCCGTACCCAAAGAACTCATTATAGACATTACTCCCTTATGTCCCGCAGATCCCCCGCCAAACCTTATCTTCATACTGCCCAAAGGTAAATCGATCTCATCATTAATTATCCAAATATCAGATGGGTTAATTTTGTAAAATGACGATATAAGCTCTACACAAAGGCCGGAATTATTCATGTAAGTTTTAGGTTTTATTAAAATTACTTTTTCAAGATTTCTGTGTTTTGGCTGCCATTCAATCTGGGAAATATCACATTTAAACTTTTTATTATCCTCCCAAATAGTTTTTTGGACTTGCGAAAAATCTCTTAGAAACCTGTCCAAAACCAAAAATCCCAGATTATGTCTGGTTTTTTCGTACTTTCCCCCCGGATTCCCGAGACCCACTATTAGTTTCATAGGCTGTTATTCTACAATTTATTTTTTAATTTTTCATTAATCAGATTCATTACTTCTTTATTTTCTACTTGAGGAAACTCTTTATAGAATTGGCCTATGGCATAAAGCTCCCTTTCTATTTGAAGAGCAATAACAGAATCAAAGTATTTCTTAATGCTTAAAAATGTATCTTTTGCTATCACCGGAATTGCCAGAATAACCTCCCTACTTTTCTCTTTTCTAAAAAACTTTACTGCGCAAAGAACTGTTGCTCCGGTTGCCACTCCATCATCTACAAGAATTACCTTTTTATTTTTTACATTTATTGGTTTTTTACCCTTCCTTAAAAAATTTTCAAGCTCACCTCTCTCAAAGTTTTTAATCTCTTTTAAATGATTTTTGTATTTTTCGTCTATGTTAAGCCTTCTAATTAAATTATCATCCCAAGAAACAACACCGTTTGGCCCTATTGCGCCAATTGCAAGCTCAGGGTTTTGTGGTGCTCCGATTTTTTTAATAACTATAATATCAAAGGATAAATTTAAAAAGTCACTTATTTCCCTTGCTACAACTGCCCCGCCTCGGGTTATTCCAATTACAACAACATCTTTTTTATTCTTAAATTTTTTAAGTTTTTTTGTCAGTAATTTTCCTGCTTGTCTTCTGTCTTTAAGCATTAAAATTGAAGACCCAATTGAGATTCTTGTTTTTCTTCTACTGATTGGATGTTTGTCCCGTTGCCGTTCCAAATTTTCACCTTTCCGTATTCTCCGTCATATCCCGGGTCTATGACAATATTACCCCTTCTTACTTTATCAAGCCCCTCGGACAATTTAGCACTGCCTATTTTTTCTATTTGAGAAAGCGGAGTTTTAAGAAGAACTTCAATCTCCGATCCAAAAGTCTCGCATAAATTGTCGAAAGCATCTTTAACCTTTTGACTTTGAACGGTTGATAAAAAAACCTCTGCAATTATCTCATTTAAAGGAACAAGTTTTGCAAATGGAGGATGGTTTTTCGTTGTATCGGTGTACCATTTTATTCCCGTAGAACTCACTTTAGCCTCAGCTTTTCCTAATAAATTTTCATCAGACAACTGCCCAAGTCTATAAAGAACTCCTTCTGTAAGTCTTCTTTTGCAGACTGGGCAAATATTTCCGTCCCTTTTTGTCTCTTGCGGCCCTCTAACCACCTTGCAGTTTCGATGGCCCGAATAATGATACTTCCCTTCTTCCGGATAAAATTCTATTGTATATTGAATCTCAAGTTTTGAACTCTTTTCTCTTTTTATTGCGTTAGCAATATCATTATATGAAACATTTTCCGCTTTTTTTGAAACTGGAAATTTGGAATTGGAAATTCCGTTTTTGCGATTAGCAAAAACGGTTGCTTCTCTTCCCATTTTTGCTCCCGAATGTGCATCGGAGAAAGAGAGTATCGAACGAGTCTTTAACTCTTCAATTTGCCAGTTCATCTCCGGATCGCTTGAAAGCCCGGTTTCGACTCCATAAATATAATTACTGTATTTTCCAAAACATTCTTCTATGGAATCAAAGCCAGAAGCACTTCCATACATTCCAAAATGCGGCGTCCAGACGTGGCAGGGAATAAGCAAAATATTTTTATCGATAGAAAGAAGAAGCTCTAAAAGATTTTCTGATGATAAACCTATGATTGGTCTACCGTCTGCAATTAAATTAAAAGCTCTTTTTGTAAATTCTTTGTTTATCTTTTCAACTGTTTCAAGGTTTGGAGCAAAAACGAGATTGTGGATTCTTCTAAGCTTCTCGCCTTGTTTATAAATACTTGAAATCTCCGAAGATAAAAGAAATAAAGTTTTATTTTGCTTGTCTGCCGAAGCTTTAGCGAAAGCGGAGGATTTCAGAGCGTATAAACCTTCTGATGTTTCCTTAAGTTGGCTCATTAATTCTCTATACCAAAGAGGGTGAGTAAAATCTGCGGTTGTTATAATGTCAAGCCCTTTTTGCTTTGCCCATCTTGCCATTTCACTCAAAATCATATTTTGAGAAACAGCCCTTGAGTATTTTGAATGGAGATGCAAGTCTGTTACGAAATCCACCTAGATATTATAGCATTATGATCTTCTATTGGGCAGATTAGCATTCCAGGTTATAACAGCATATTCAGTTGCTTCTCTTAATACTCCAATACCCCGATCAGTAAAGAGTGTTCTAATTGAAGATGCTTCTTTATCTCTAATTGCTTGATCATCTGTAAGGCTGACCTTGCCCTTCGAACTAACTGCAACATTCCTATTTTTTAATCTATAGAATTCGTCGGTTGCCTCCGAAGTAAGCTCTCCATATTTATCTAAGAGTTGTCCTAAAAATGGTGCTTTTTTAGCTGCCAGTTTTATAACTTCATTAAGAGAATGCCACGAAATTCCAATAGTTTCTCCTCTTCCGTTCTTTACCTGCCCAGCGTAAAGGAAAAATGCTCTAAGCATCTCCCGATCCGACGGTTCAATTGCTGCAAATTCTCTGCCAATTCTTCCTTCTGTTCTTTCTGTTTGTTGCATTATCTCACCTTCTCTATGTACTAGTAATTAGCGAGGATAGCACTCTGTTTTCTTTTTGTCAACTTTTTTTGTAATGGGAGAATTGAAGATTATAAAGTTTGATAACCTCAGAAACTGTTGTGGCGTCTTCTGCTCTTTTATCCGCTTCCCGAAACTTAACGAGGCGAGGAAATCTTAAAGCATAACCCAAACCCTCTTTGTCTCTTCCCGCAGTATGAATTGGAGAACGTGTTATTTCATCTGCCTGAATCTCTAAAACTATTTTTGGCTCAACCCAAAAAGATGGTGTTATGTCGGAATTTACTCGGGCGGGCTTATGATCAGCTCTTAAATGCTTTGAAATTTCATTTACTTTTCTAAATTCATCATCCGTTAGCCCCGTGCCGATTCTTGATATTGATACGAATTCATCTCTCTTTTCATCGTAAATCCCAACAAGAAGTCCTCCTACTCCAAACTTTGTTCTCTTTCCCTTTCCTAAGTAAACTCCCAAAAGAACACAATCGACCGTATCTGTAAGTTCCCCTGCCTGACTTCTTTTAAATTTGACCCAGTGAAATCCGCGCCCTCCTGCAACATAAGGGCTGTCCAATTTCTTAAGCATTAGTCCCTCAAGGCCTTCGGAAATTGCTTCGTTGAAGAAATCAGTTATTTCTTTTGCACTTTTTAAAATCTTTTCTTCGGCAATTCTAACGATGCTTCCGCCTGCCTTGCCCAGAGAAAGGTCTTTTGAAATTATTGATTCTAATAGTTTCCGCCTTTCCCTGTATGGTTTTTGGGTAATATCTTTCCCATTTAAATACAAAAGGTCAAAAGCAAATAAAACCAAAGGCAATTCTTTCATCATCTCTTCTATATTGTATTTTCTTCTTCTTTTGGTCGTTTCTTGGAAGGGTAAAAATTCCGAAGTAAGAGGATTAAACGCAATTGCTTCTCCTTCAAGAATCGCAGATTTTGCTTTTACTTCCTTTTTGACGCCATCGACAATATCTGGAAAAGCATGCGTGGTATTTTCTAAGTTACGGGAAAAAAGTTGAACAGTCAATCTATCCAAGTGCACTTGTACTCTAAATCCATCAAACTTCGGCTCTGCCGCAAATTCATTTCCTAACCTTTTTATTGCTTCATCCGCCGAAGGAAGTCTCTCGGCAAGAGCCGGTCTTACCGGTTTTCCAACAATAAGTTTTACATTTTTAATACCGCTTATCCCTTTTTTAAAAAATGTTTCGGCAACAAATCCGAGATCGCTTGTTTTATTGTAGGCATCCTCAAGAATTGGTCTTAAAGACTTATCTCCATGTTTTGCCAGCGATAAAGAATCCAAAACTGTAGCATCACCAATACCAAGTCTTAAAGTCCCAAGCGGAATGTTAACAACATGCTTTACTGAAATCGGATCTAATTTTTTAAGAAGCTCGCAAAGTCCAAAAACCTTTTTTTCAACCGTTCCCTCTCCCGAAAACTTTGCGATCTCAAGAAGTTTTGCAAAAACTTCGTCTACTGTCAACTGTCTACGGTCTACCGCTCTTTTGCCGTAGTCTGTAGCCCGTAGTCTATTAGCAAGTTGCGCAGCTGCCAATCCAAAATTCCCCAACTTTCTATAAAGCTTTAAAACGTCCTCTTTGCTTTCATCAAAAGCTCTTGAAACGGATTGCGCAATCATTGATTCAGCCATTCCAAGCTCTATTGGTTCAAAAAACGGCGCGACTCTTCCCTGAATCAAATAACAAATCTTTCCAATTTCATCGCCCTTTGCCTCTTTGAAAAGTTTTGAAAGAATATCAATTAGCTCAAGCCTCTTACTCGTCGCTTCTAATTTTTCATAATACCCACTAAGAGTTCTAAAAGTCATAATAGAGTCACAGAGTCACAGTTTTGACTCTGGATTTTAAACTTTTGTCAAAATAGAATAATATGACTTCAAGTTCTGATCGTTTTTCTTCTAATCGCTGGTATTCTTGAGATTCTAGATAACTTAAATCCAAAGATATTTCTAAACAAGCCTCAACCTCTGTTAGCGAAGCGCCTGAAAAATTTAAAAATCTTAAGAATTCTTAGATAGAGTTTCTTCTATATCCTTCGACAATATTTAAAACAACCGAAACAGCCGCTCTTCTCAATTGACCCTTTAAGACATGCTCTTCGGATCTGGGAAAATCCTCTGTCGCTTTGTAAATAAGTTTTACAAATTCTCTGGCTTTTTGCCACAAAATCAACTTATGATAACCTTTTGAATCCTTACTCTTACTCTCTGGCTCTGTCCTACTTTGACTCTTCATATCATTTCATCACATACCTTGCGGCTTTGGTTTTTCCTTGTTTTCGGATTATACCGCTCCTTTGCAACCCTTTCAACTCATTTAAAATTGTGTCCTCAGACACCATTGGGAAAATCTGAGGAAATGCTTTGTTTTGAAGATATCCTGTTTTTTGTATATATTCGACAATCTTAAGCTGGCGATCCGAAAGCATTATTGGCTTTCCGCCCAGTTTTTCCCTAAGGTTTGCATCGATTGAAATTTTCTCCACCTTGTCTTTTATTTTGGAAAGCTCTATAGACAGACCTTGTGTAAAATATTCAAGCCATTTTGTTAAATCGCCGTCATTTTTCTCAACACTTTGAAGTGCGTCATAATACCTAATTGCTTCTTTATCAAAATATTCTTCCAAAGAAAAGAATTTTCTGATATCATAACCTTCCAAAAATAGAATGAGCGTAGATAATGCCCTTGCAACCCGTCCGTTTCCGTCTAGGAAAGGATGAATTCTTACCAGTTCGTAATGAACAACTCCGCTTTTCAAAACCGGATGAATGTCTTGCTCTGATTTGCTGTTGATAAATACAATTAGGTCTTTTATTTGGAACGGAATCGCGGGAGAAAGAGGAGGTTTAAAGGAAATTTTTCCTGTGTAACTGTTTTTTACAACAACTTGTTTTTTCCGATATTCTCCGATAGAATCCGTTGATAAAATCTTCCTGACAACAAGCTTATGAAGTTCTTTTATAAGATCCTCATTTATATTACTTTGGCCCTCTGACTCTTTGATTCTTTCTAACTCTTCCATGTCTTCAATATACTGCATAACCTTTCTGTAGTTAATAACTTCCTGAATATCACGCTGTCTTGCCACAACATCTTTCCCCATAATTACATTTTCTGCCTGATCAATATTAAGTTCATTTCCTTCTATATGAGTTCCGTAATGGACTGTTCTTATAAGTGCCTCGTCCCGAAATTGCTTTTCATAATAAGGAAGAAGGGGCGCTTTATCTATGACTTCTTTGCAAGCCTCAATTATCCCAATGTTTTTAAGAATTTTATTGGTGATAATGAATTTGGGAGAATACATAGTATTAATCAACTAATAATCCAATCATCTAATATCAAATCAACTAATTTTAGTTGCAACTTTACTTATTATGGAACTGATAATCTTTATAAGTTCGTTATTCTCTCTTATGGAGTTTGAAAATTTGCTTTTTAGCTTGTTATCTAATTCAGACAAAATTGAAAGCCAATATCGAGTTTCTTTAAGCTCTTTCCGAACTATTGTATAACAATGCATGAAGTCTTTTCTCGAAGAAACTCCGTCGGCTTCTTGATCGTTTGCTCCTACTGAAGTTACCGATCTTACCAGTTGATTAATTATTATCTTGTTTTCTACTGTCTGCGGAATATATTTTATCAGCTTCAAAACTTCAATTACAAATCTGAATATTCTATCGTGTATGTCAAACTTTTTCATATTTGTTTTATTAGTCGATTGGAAATTTGTTGATTGGTTAATTTTATTATACACAATTATCGCATATTTCCCGAAAAATAAAAATGCTATAATAATAAATATATGGAGAAAAAACAAAGCAAGGAATCACAAAAACTGCATCTTGAGGTCGTAAAACAAATGGTGACTTTATCAACCAGCGGTTTTGGCTTGGTCGCGGCTCTTGCATGGAACAATCTTATACAAGAGTTTATAAATAGCTACATAAAAAGGTGGTTACCGCAAAGCGGAGGAATAATTTCTCTTTTAATATATGCTTTAATTGTTACAGTCCTGGCAGTTGTTATAACACTTCAGCTTTCCCGCCTCTCCCAAAAACTCCAGAGTCAGTCAGAGAATTAATTTTTTCATAACCTTAGGAATTTCGTCGACGAGGTCTGAGGAGTTAAAATAGAGTCCAACCCTTTTATAAAGGCTGTCACCGGCTTTTTTGTTTATAAATGAGGCAGAGCAAGCAGAAAGGAATGCTTCGTTTTTACAATACAAAGCGGCTACAAGTCCTGCCAAAACATCTCCGGTTCCTCCTTTTGTCATCCCCGCATTCCCGCCTTCGATCATAACGCATTCGTGTCCATCACAAACAATATCTGTCTCTCCTTTGAGCAAAATCACACACTTATATTTTTTCGCCATCTCCTCAACCATTGAATCATGAATCATGAACGATGAATTATGATTCTTATTTTTGTTTGATTCTTGATTCTTAATTCTTAATTCAAATAGCATCTCGAACTCTTTTTGATGTGGAGTTATTATTGAGTTTTGAGGAAGAATATCAGGGGAAATAACCTGAAGGCTTCCCCCATCAATAACCCACTTTTTATTAGGGTATTTTTTAAGGAGTTTTTCCGTTAAGAGTTTTGTGTCGTCATCACCCTCTTCTTCCCCCTCTTTTCTTGGCAATCCCGGGCCTATTAATATACAATCGGCTTCGTTTATATAATCTTCGATCTTATTTCGCGACACAACTATTCCGTCCCTGAACTCCTGTTTTGCCTTTTGAACTATTTGATTATCTTCAGGCACTGATGAATAAAAAACCATGTCAACTATTCTTGATGCAATCTTTAGGGACCAGAGTGAAGCCGCATGAAAAATCTTAGAACCACCTATTAAAAGCAGCTTTCCGTTTTGTCCTTTATGGGAAGAGGACGCCGGAATATAAAGCTTTTTAAGATCGTTGGGATTAAACTCTCTCATTTGTTGATTAGTTGATTTGACATTTGTTAATTAGTTGATTTCTATTTACCTAATTCTATCATGTCTACATTTTTAAGAATTTTTGGATCAACGAATTCTTTATGCGTAGTTGTAACAATTGATTGCTGTCTACCCAAAATATCCAAAACCAGTTTTATATGCTCCTCATCCAACTCGGAGAATATATCGTCCAAAAGAAGAATGGGTTTTTGTCCTATGATTTTTTCTATAAAAGAAAGCTCAATAATTTTAAGCTGGAGAATGGTTAATCTCTGTTGTCCTCTTGATCCAAATGATTTTATATCATGTGTTGTTGCTTGTCCTGAGCCTGTCTGCAGTGAGCCTGCCGAACCTGTCGAAGGAAACATACTAAAAGACAAATCATCCCGATGTGGACCAACTAATGTTACGCCTGCTCCGACTTCTGCCTGCCTATATTGCAAAAGCCGTGCCGAAGATACAATGCTCTTATCGTAAAAAACAATAAAATCAAAAATTTCTTTTGAAAAATCATTTATAAACTGGATAAACTCTTCTCTTTTTTTTGTAATAACCGCCGCGTTGTCTATTAAAAGACTATCCCAATACTCGAAAAGTTTTTCCGATCTTTGCCCGGATTCTCTTGTCTTGTCTAGAAGCGCGTTTCTTTGCCGAAGAGCTTTTGTATAAACAATTGTCGCATTTCTATAGTCTCTATCTACCTGCTCTAAGAGATTGTCTAATGATCTTCTTCTAAGATTCGGTCCGCCGATTATAATATCCAAATCCTCCGGAGAAAAAAGTACACAAACTAAATTTCCTGCAAAATCCGCTCTCCTTTTTGATACACCGTTTACCAAATATTTTTTCCGTATTATTTCCCGCGTATCTGATTCTTCCTTTGAAACAACAACAGAAAGTTCCGTTTTATCCGCAAGTACTCCCGAAATCCGGGCTAAGTTTTGCGAAAAACGTATCAAATCTGCGTCTTTTTCTGCTTTAGAACCTCTTCCCGTTGAGAGATAAAATATGCTTTCTGCAAGATTTGTTTTACCCGCAGTATTCGGACCAACAATTATAGCTATATCTTTTGAGAAATTAAAATTTGATTTATCGTAGTTTCTAAAATTGGCAAGGGAGAGGCTTTTGAGAAACATTAAAATAAATTATAAATCCAAAATTACAAATTCTAAATAAATTCTAAATTATAATATCAAAACTGTTTTGAAATTTGGTAATTTGAAAATTTGATATTATCTGGAATTTGGTGCTTTAAATTTTGAATTTATTTGATTATGGTACCAACAAATTTTTTACCGCTAAAATAATTCTCAAGATTCCCAAAATCGTCTCCCTTAAGCACTGCAACAGTTATTCCAAGTTCTTGGGCGTTTTTAGACGCCACGGGATCAAAAGGAACATGCATTCCGGGGATCCATTTGCTACCAACCAACTTTCTAAAATTCTCCCATGATATTTTAGGTATTGGATTGGCGTCTTTATGTTTTCGTGGATCTTTATCGTAAATACTGGATATGTTACTTAAATTTACTATCTCTTTTACACTATAGTCCTCGCAAATCAAAACCGCGTCGTTATCGGTTGACCAACCCGGTTTCCACCCCGCTGCAACAACCACCGGCTCTGTAACTCTTCTAATTATTTCGTAATGTTTAATTATATATGGATGGGCAATATCGCGGAAGATGGTTCGGACAAGATGTGCATTAAGTTTTGTCGTATGAATTCCAATCCAATCCAAATCATCTGCTGTTAACTCATGTCCTATCACATCTCTTCCCGCATCCCTATAATGTCTTGCAATCGTTCCTCCGCCAATAACTAAAAAAAACTGGCGATTTTTATTTTTCGCCAGTTGTTCACGAATGAACTGATTAAGCTTCTTGAGGAAATCAATATTGATCCCTCCATTTGGGACAATGAGGGATCCTCCGATGGACATTACAATCTTTTCCTTGTGATTATTGCCCATATATGGTGAGCCTACCGAAGCCATAAAAAACCAGTACTTCGACTGCGCTCCGTACTAGAAATTAATATTACCACCTATCTTAACGAAAAACAAGAAGCATTTGAAATGAGAAAAGGGAAGCTATTTTTGGCATCTTTCGCAGTAGTAGGTCCCGCGGCTTTCTCAATCCTGTGCCCGACAAGATATTTTTGAAGCCCCAATCTGATAGTTTCAACCTCAGGTAGTTCCGGCACAATTAAACTTTAAAGTAATTACTGACTGCGTGGTTTATCATCACTGCCATTCCTTCGGGGAAAGTATCTAGCACGCTATGAGCATGCTTACCAGCAATTCCGCCTATCTTATAGAACAAAACTTTTCTTTCTGCAATCTTTTTTCTTAAATTTTCTCTTGGGTCTTCGTCGCTAATTTCCGGATGGAACCTACCCGCAATTCTTTTGGTTTTACCAATGGAGACTACAACCGCATTCTCACCATCCAATAGAACTACTGGTACTTTTATTTGGTTTATCTCAGCTTCTAAATCCTTTCCTATGCCCTTAAGCGTCATAAGAGATGTACGCGCTTCTGCCTTATCCATGTCTCTTAACATTTGCTCTTTACCCTGTCTGTCCGCTAACTTAAAATCTACTTGTCCTCTAATACCGACTCTTGACATTTGCTTTAATCCTCCAAAAAGCAGAGGCGTTCTTTCTATTATCTGTCTTAGTGGGGTCGATGTTAAAATTTGTGCTGGATAATAATCTCGTGCACGCATGTTGCCCGGTTTTGTCATTACTCCCTGTAGAGTTAATGCCCTTGGAATATCAGGATGTCTTGCGGCAAGTTTAATGGCGAGAATCCCGCCCATAGAGGAACCAAAAAGAATTGGATTTTTCAGGCCGACTTTTCTTACAAAATCCGCCAGTTCCTCGGCAAGATTATCAAGCGTTGGGTTATCAATTGCTTCTGAAAAACCACCTCCGGGGATCTGAGGCGTAATAGTGTGGTATTTTCCTTTTAAACCTTGGACAATCTCTTCAATTTTTCGTGCGCCCTTTGGTAAATCCTGACGAAGCGTCTGCATTCCCAGTGAACCCTCTACTCTTCCTGCTAATGCTTGAGATAATCTTTCATTACCTTCTCCAGATGATGCTCCAAAACCTGAAATATTAAGCATTGAAAACTCTGCATCTGGATTACCGGTTTCAAAATACCCCCACTCCCGACCATTAACTTCTATGGATTTTCTAACTCTTATCGGCCAATCCGATTCTTTTGACTGGGAATTTTCCCCTACAAATTGCTCGTCCATATATCCTATTTTACCATCTTTTCTATAAACTCCGTAATTTCCTTCTTAAATCTTTCTTTGGAGAATTTTTGTGCTTGGGTTATACAGTCCTCCGGACTAATTGTTGAACCTTGCCTGCCGGCAGGCAGGTTGTTAAATTGCTGAATTGCTTTACTTAAACTTTCAACTGTCAGTTCATCAAAAAATATCCCTGTCGGCTTTTGCCGTCCTGAGCCTGCCGAAGGATTTCCATCAGCAACCGATTCTAAAACTCCTCCCGATCTATAAGCAATAACAGGCGTACCAACGCTCATTGCTTCAACAGGCGTTATCCCAAAATCCTCATCCTCCGAGGCAAAAATAAAAGCTTTTGCATTCTTCATAAGTTCAAGTTTTTTTTCTTCCGAAACTTCCCCCAGAAATTCAATTCGTGATTCGTTATTCATGATTCGTGATTCATTTAATTTAAGGCCGCCGAATTCCTTTCCAAAAATTTTAAGAGGTAATTTTAGCTTAGCGAAGGTTTGAATTATCAATTCAATATTTTTCGGCCTCGCTATTCTCCCTCCCGCTAAATAATAGCGTTTAGCGTTTAGGAATTTAGCGTTTAGTTTTTTTGCTTTCAACTTAACGCTATACGCTAACGAACTATACGCTGTATCAACGGGAGGATAAATAACTATTGCATCTTTTTTATAAAACTTCTCGATCCTTCCCGCAACATTCTTTGAATTTGCAATAAAGAAGTCAACATTCTGCGAGGATTTGAAATCAACAAGTCTTAAGAAATGATTAGCTATTTCTCCCAAAACCCTAAAAATAAGATTATTTTTCCATTCCCTGGCTGTTGCAAATCCATAAAGATATCTAGGAGGAGTATGGCAATAACAGATGCGCAACGGCGCATGCTTTCCGACTACTGTCGACTGACTACCGTAGCCCGTAGTCCGTAGTCCGAATGCTGAATTCGGGGAATAAGCACCTGTTGCAGAGACTATAACCACATCAAAACCAGAGAAATCGAAACTTTTGAAAACGAATGGCGCAATTATGCGGATCGGACTTATTAATTTTGACTTAAAAGGAAGGAATTGAAGAAACGAGGTTTTTATTTTCCAATTCTTGAACCTTTTTCTATGAGGTCCTAAAAAATTTGGCAGATAAACCATTGTATAAACTGGCGCATCCGGCCAAATCTCATGCAAGGCTTCGAGAACCCTCTCCGCCCCCCCATACTCTTTAATATAGTCGTGTATCAGCGCAACTTTCATAAGCAGATTATATCTATTTTATTTGCCTTTTACCAATCAATAACTTATAATACTTGACTTACTATGACGCTTGAACACGGGACAGAAGTTTTACGACAAAATGAAGTTAGGATTACAAGAACCGAGAATCCATTATTTTCATCTTTAGTAGATAAACGTTTACATTTCGCAAGATTTAGAGATATTGTTAATGATCAACTTAGAAAACAGGGGGGCCTGCCTATAAATGGTCCACGAATAGAAAGAGTGTTTTATCCGCGGCTCGGCTACGTAAACTATACATTAATAGATATACCTTTTAATAAATATTCTGAGAGTATTGAAAAAAGTTTAAAAAATCTTATAGCATCTGTTGGTTTATCTGAAAATTCCGGAGATGACATAGAGAATGTGGTCGAAGGATATCCGGGCAGGGAGAAGGATATATATGTATTATCTGCTAATTTGTATTTAGACGATAATATCTACGAAAACAGTGGAATTTTAATTAGGGGAAGAGGTAAAAGTCCGGAAAAAACTGGTGCTGGCACAGTAATTATTAATAATGCCAGTGATTCAGAGGCGGTACTTGCATACCAAGTTGTAGTTGCCGCTCTTATTGCACAGGAGCGTCTTGATATGTCAACGAATGAGGCTGCTCTAAGCTCTCTGTCCTTAAGGAGGGAGATATTTATGAATATTTACTTAGAGATGTTATCAGAAAAGGAACCGTTTATTACACGAGATGAAATATTTGATCTTGATGAGCAGATAGATGATATAAAAACCGACCTATATCGACCTCTTAAAAAAGGGCAAGGGAAACCTATGAATACAATATTAGTAGGAGCACCGGGGGTTGGAAAAAGTATGGTGGGAAGATTCTTTATGGAGAACAGGCAAGTATTAACCTTACCAGTTAGCGTAGGCAAGCTTCAAAGCTTTGAATACGGAACACTTCCTATAATCACGAGGGTCAAAAGAATGATTGATATGCCTGCCGTCCTGTTGGTTGATGATGTCGAAGCACTATTGGGGACATCTTTTAACATTGACGAGCAAGGAAAAACGAATCAGGTTATTGATCCCGAAGACCGTTCGGAAGCACTTAGCATGTTGGAGAGAATGGAAGATACCTACGGTATTTATCTTCTCTGCACTCTCAATCACCCAGATGTCGAAGCTGCATTTTTAAGACGCTTTAATCCAGTTTATTTTCCTTTGCCTACCAGAGACCAAAGGGAATTTATGCTCAAGAAAATTGTACCTCAGGGAGATTTGTCTGACCAGAATTTTATGGAATTAATTAAAGAATTTTCTGAACATTCTGAGGGTTTCAATTATCATGGTTTGGCTCGAATTACCGATCATTTCGAAAATATAAAGCTGAAAGCTGCAATTCGCACGGAAGAAGAATATAGAATTGCCCTTCAAACAGCATTTGGACGAGCCGCAAGAATAGTAAATAAAAAAACTCTGGCAAGATTAGACGCTGCGGCAAAAAACATGGTCGGTTTGCCGGATTAAATTTATTCGTATGTTGTAGCTTCGCTACAACAGTTTCATCTGTGTCTTAACAATTCTCTCTATTTTTTTGTCCTTTGAGAATATTTCATCAAGCCGTTTCGGCAGGGTTTTAAAATCATAAGCTTCAAGGGCTTTTTTAAATTCCGTGACATCCAAGTTTTTCATATCACAGTCGGAAAAATCATATTTAAATGGGGCGTCTGTTAAAATTGTTGCAAGCTGATGGGCAAGCTTTGCGTTTTCTCTTCCTTCTTTAAGCTTTTGCGCAAGTTTAGGGTTTTTGGCTCTTATTTTTGAAATATTTTTGTAAATATTTGAAACAGAGCCGTATTCATTAATTAAATTTGAAGCAGTTTTAGGTCCTATTCCCGAAACCCCGGAATAATTGTCGGAACTATCGCCCATCAGGGCCTTAAGTTCTACAAACTTGGAAGGATCTATACCATATTTTTCTTTCACTTTTACTTCATCGTAAAGAATCATTTCAGAAATTCCTTTAACTGGTGCCAAAACTTTTGTTTTGTGGTTTACAAGCTGAAGCATGTCGCGATCCCCGGTTAAAATAATAACGTCTACAGTCGACTGACTACCGCCTACTGCTTTGTTTTTTTGTTTCTTACTGTAATCTGTAGTCTGTAGTCTGGTTGCTTTTCTTGCAATTGTGCCTATGATATCGTCTGCTTCTAGTCCATCAACGGCATAAATAGATATTTTTGCTTTTTCTAAAATCCCTTGGATTATTCCAAACTGAGGCGAAAGATCACTTTCCATGACCGGCCGCTGAGACTGATATTGTGCAAAAAGTTCTTTTCTAAAATTTGGGCTTGGGCTGTCAAAAGCAATTGCAATATGGGCGGGAGCAAGCTCCGCAATCATTTTAAGAATCATGGAAAAAAATCCCTGGACAGCACCGGTTGGAGTGCCGTCCGAGCGCGTTAATGGCGGCATTACATGATACGCCCTATGAACAATCGCATTGCCATCAATCAAAACAAATTTCTCCATGTGGGGATATTATACCATCAAAAATCTAAATTCCGGGGGCTTGGGAGAGAAGTTTTCGGTAAACAAAAACTGTTGCCATTATTGTGGTTGGAATTGTCGCAAATAATCCAATTATCAAAGCCAGTGCTCCTGCGATATTTATCACGACCAAAAGAAGCGCAAAGAGAAATAGATTCATCTTAATTCCCGAAGTTAAAACAGAGCTTTTCTTAAGTGAGTCCATGATCCCGACATTTTTATCTACAATTAGGAAACTGTAAAACTGAAACTTCAGGGCCCATATGACTCCAGGAATAATAAGAAGGATAAACCCGACAGCAACGATAAATCCGTACAAAATCGACGCACCTAAAAATCTTAAGGCTAAGGGATAGAGCGTATATAAATGTGAGAAATTTAAAGGCTTTCCGTCATGAAGATCAAGAATTATCTTAGTAAATCCAACCTGAACTACAATCGATATTGCAAGCGAAACTAGGCCCCATAAGAAATTCATGGGGGTTCGATCAAACATGCTCGATATAAGCCCCATTACGATATTGATCGCAACGACAACCAGTGCAAGTTTTACAAATACACTGATATTTGCCTTAAAGAAATTAAAACCGTATTTTATCGCCTCGCTTTTTGAAAAAGAATGGGATGGAGCAGATTTTGATTGATTAGGAACTTGCGAAGCCTGAGGAGAATTTTGATTTGATGAAGTCAAATTATTATCCATTACTCTTAGTATTCCAGAAAAGGGAAGGAAGTGTCAACCCCGATTAAATCGGGGTCAGGAAGTTAAGTTTCAACGGATAGAAGAGCGGGTTTTGCGCTGCCGATCATTTTTTTAGGACCTATGAGCCTGAAAAATTCCTCCGATTCAATTGTTTCTTTTTTAAGAAGTTCTTCTGCCAAAAGGTCAAGTTTTTTTCTAAGCTTAACCAAAATTGAAGCGGCTCTTTTATAAGCCGCATCTGTTATTCTTTTAACCTGTTCATCAATTTTTGCCGCCATCTCCTGCGATATATTTGACTGCTCTGCGAAAAATCTTCTTTTTTCCCCATCAAGATTTATTGGCCCTAAATCGCTCATTCCAAATTCTACAACCATTGTTCTTGCCACTTCTGTTGCTTTAGCAATGTCATCGGATGCGCCAGTGGTCATTTCCGAAAAGACCAAATTCTCTGCCGCTCGTCCTCCAAGCATCACGCTTATCTGCTCAATAAGCCTTGTTTTTGTTTCGTGAACATGCTCTGTCGGCTCCATCATTGTGTGTCCTAAAGAAAGCCCTCGCGAAACGATTGAAATTCTGTGAATAGGATCCATATGCGGCATTTCCCAAGAAACTAATGCATGTCCTGCCTCATGATATGCTGTCATTTTTCTGTCTTCATCTGTTTGAAGTCTTTTTTTCTCAGGTCCCAGTTTTACCTTTGTTGCAGCTTCTTCCAAATCTTTCATATCAATTGCCTTTTTCCCCAAACGGGCCGCCAAAATCGCCGCTTCATTTAACATATTTTCGATATCGGCACCCGAAAATCCTACTGTTCTTTTTGCGACCCTTTCCCAATCTACATTTTTTTCAAATGGTTTTCCCCGTGCATGAATCGAAAGAATCGCCTTTCTTCCAACAACATCGGGCATATCCAGCATAACTCTTCTGTCAAATCTTCCGGGTCTAATTAGGGCAGGATCCAGAACATCGGGCCTATTTGTTGCTGCAATAACAACGAGCTGTTCTGTAGGAGCAAATCCATCCATTTCAACTAAGATCTGGTTTAAAGTCTGTTCTCTCTCATCATGTCCTCCCATTATACCTGTGCCTCTTTGTCTTCCGATTGCATCAACCTCATCTATAAATATAATTGCGGGTTGATTCTTTTTTGCAGTATTAAAGAGATCTCGAACGCGTGATGCCCCAACGCCAACTAACATTTCCATAAATTCCGACCCTGCCATAGAAAAAAATGGAACATTTGCTTCTCCCGCAGTAGCCCTTGCCAAAAGAGTTTTCCCCGTTCCCGATGGACCAACCATTAGAACGCCCTTTGGAGTTCTTGCTCCCATTGCCTTATATTTTCCAGGGTTTTTAAGAAAATCTACAATTTCTGTAAGTTCTTGTTTTGCCTCATCGACTCCTGCAACATTTGAGAATCTTATTCTTGGAGTATCTTTTGAAAATAACTTAGCTTTTGATTGGCCGAATGAAAAAATATTTTCCTGAGCTCCTCTGGCTTGTCTAAAGATAAAGTAGAAAAATGCGACCATTAATATTATGGGAAGAACCGAAGATAAAATATTTACCCAGTTGTTTAGGCCTGTTTCATCTTTTACCAAAACCTTGGTTTTATCTAAAGACACACCTGCATCTTTGAAGAGCTGATAGACATTTGCACCCGGTTCTTTAAAAGTCTGGACTGTTTTATCTTGCTCTTTAACTGTAAGTTTGTTATCGAGTATTACTATTTCTTTAACTTTTCCTTCTCTAACATCAGACATTATCTGAGAAAGCGGGACTGTGTTTATCTGTTCCAAAGGCGCCGTTGCGCTTAAAAAAAGAAATCCTGCAATAATTACAAGAAATCCGTAAAGAAAAATATTTTTCCAAGAAGTATTTAGTTTTACTTTGAAGATTTTTTGTTTTTTGCCTTGCCTACCCTGTCCTGCCGGCAGGCGGGCAGCAGGTAGGTTGTTTTTTTTGCCGTTTGCCATAGATCGAAGTATAGCATAATTGAAGCTGTTTGCCAACCCATAATATGCTCCGGAATTCTAAATTCTAAATTATCAAGAGAGGCCCATTTTTTCTTTAACTTCTCTTATTGTTTCTTTTGCAATTAAAAGGCATTTTTGAATTCCTTCTTCGATTATTGAATCAACAAGTTGTGGATTATTTAGGAATTCTTTTCTTTTTTCCTGAATTGGCTTAAGTTCTTCGTAGATATTCTTTGCCAAAACATCTTTTAGCTCAACGTACCGAATTCTCTTTTCTCTGTAGTCTTCTTCGAATTTTTTGTAAGTATCTTTTGATGAAAAAAGTCTCAAAAGAGTAAATAAATTTGCAACAGGTCCTTTTTTTGGAACTTCTCCGCCCTCTTGCCCGCTGTCTGTTGGAGACTGCGCAATTCTTTCTCTAATTGTCTTAAGATCATCTGTTATATTTATATAACTTCCTTCAACTGACTTACTCATTTTGCCTTCTCCGGTAAGAGATGGGACATGCTTATATTCTTCCGGAGTTTTAAATCTCTGCGGCTCTGGGAAAGTTTGCCCAAACATTGAGTTGAATTTTCGGGCAACCTCTCTCATTACCTCAAGATGCGGTTCCTGATCCATTCCAACCGGTACCAATTCTCCCTTATACAAAAGCACATCTGCCGCCATAAGAACCGGATAATACAAAAGTCCCATATTCACATATTTGGGGTATTGAGCTTTTTTATCTTTATAAGTCGGCAAATCTTCAAGACGGGAAACAGGATAAATTGTTGAAAGAAGATAAGCAAGTTCTGTATGGTATGGAACTTTGGATTGAACCTCAAGATAACATTTTTTTGGATCAAGTCCCACAGCAAGATAATCCAGAATTATTTCCCTAATAGAATCTCTTAAAGTTTTTGGATCGTACGGAACAGTAATCGTATGAAGATCAACCACAGAAAATATACACTCGTAGGAATCTTGAAGAGCAAGCATTCCCTTAACTGCTCCCAAATAATTGCCCAAGTGTAATCTGCCAGTTGCTCTAATACCCGAATATACTCTCTTTTTCACACTTTGTATTGTATCAAATTAGCATTCTAACTTCCTCTTTTAAAAATTCCCTTATCTTAAAATCTAAAGCTAAGAATCTACATCTGCGCGTATTTTTACTCCCAATCTAATGTGCTTAGGATCAAATCTTCCCTGCAAATCTTCTTCCACTTTCTTGGGACTCCATGGTTCTTTATAAGGGCGTGCACTCATAAGAGCATCTGTTGCATCACAAAGTGAGAGCATATTTTGAAAAAATAAAAGTTCTCCGTCAACCCCTTCCCTCGTTTGATTTCTGGGATATCTTTTTAGGGGTTCGTGATGTGCTACTATAATTCTCGCAATTTCCTCGTCATACTTCTGAACCATTTCAAATCCAAATCTTGGGTGTTCATCCAATGCTCCTCTTCCCGCTTCACTTAATGCTACGGAATCCAAAACCGTTAATGGAATTTGTATTTTTCCAATATCATGTAACCATCCAGCCCTTTGAGATTTTAAGACTCCTTTTTCATCCATACCTTCATTTCCCATCATTTCTCCCATAAGATAAGCAACTCTTGCAGAATGTCCGTAAGTCCACTGGCTGTGCCAAGAAAGTTTTTGAAGCATAGCCAGAGCCCATGGCGTTTCCGCCAGAGATTTTTCTAGATGAAACCTTGCTGGCACAATTTTATGTAAATTTGGCAAATATATTTCGGGGTTCATTCTAATTTTTAAGCTTTTTAACTTTTTCTTTAAACTGGTTTCCGCGGTCTTTGTAGTTTTTAAACATTCCAAAAGAGGCGCAGGCAGGAGAAAGAAGCACAACATCTCCCGGTTTTGATATCGATACTGCTTTTTGAACAATCTCCTTCATATTTCTACATCCTTCAATTATTTTTGATTTTTGATTTTTGATTTTTGATTTTATTTTCGGCCATTCCACCCCAATTCCAATAATTGCTTTTATATTGCTTGCTGATGAAATAACCTCTCCCAATTCTTTAAAATCACTATTTTTACTTGACCCCCCAAGTATTAGGATTTCAGGATTTTTAAAAGCTTGAATTGCGGCAATTGCTGTCTCCGGAATTGTAGAAAAAGAATCATCATAAAATCTTACTCCATTTACTTCACCGACAAGCTCAAGTCTATGCTCAAGTCCCTTGAAAGTTTTAAGAACCTTTATTATATTTTTCTTTGAAACACTGGAGAGCAAAGCCGCCATAATTGCGGCACAAACATTTTCCAAATTATGCTCTCCGGGCAAAAGAATATCTTTTGTTTTTATTATCTCTACCTTCTCAGTAGTAAATCTTCCTTTTGAAATGCTGACTAAAATCTTTCCGTTTTCTACAAAACACCCTTCTTTAACTTTTCCAATTCGGCTTACTTGAAAAACTTTACCTTCTGTATGAATACCAGACTCGTTACTCGCTGGATAATCTTTGTTTATAATCGCAAGATCGTCTTTGGTTTGAAAACGAAGAATATTTTTTTTTGCCTTAACATATTCATTTGTATCTTTGTGATAATCAAGATGTTCACTTGTCATCATAAGAACAACGGCAATATGTGGGCTTTTTGTAAGATCTTGTAATTGAAAGCTCGAAAGCTCAAGGACGACTTTTGACTGAGTATTAAGTTTATCCAAAAAATCCAACGGGGGCTTTCCAATATTCCCTCCAAGATATACATCAAACCCTTGTTTTCGAAGCATCTCGTAAATTAGAGAGGAAGTTGTCCCTTTTCCTTTTGTTCCGGTTACTCCAATGACGGGGCAAGGACATAAATCAAAAAAAAGCTTAGTTTGGGAAGTTATTTTATTTTCTGATACGAATTTTTTTAAAAGTTCTAACTTAACTCCCGGACTTCTTACAACCAGATTGTATTTCAAAAGATTTTTAAGATATTCTTCTCCCCCTAATATCTCTATATCACTTTCTCTTAATATTTTAAGAAGGCTCTGGTCCAATTGATTTTCTCTCTTTTGATCCAAAACCGAAACGATCGCTCCCCTTTTTGATAAAAAAACTGCGCTTGATAATCCTTCTATTCCAAGCCCCAAAACCGCAATTTTCTTGCCTTTAAATTTATTTGTCATAAAGATATTCTCTTTATTAAAACATTTTCAAATCGTTTTCCTAATATTTTCTTTGATAATCTATTGAACTTATTAAGATCACCTGTTGTGTATAAGGCATGCCCAAAACTATTATATACCGAAAGCTCGTTATTGTTTTTAAGAACTCTTTTTGTTTGCCTTGCAATTGCTCCGGCAGAATCCAAGATTAAAACATTTTTTCCTAAGATTTGTCCGATCTGCCTTTTCAAAAAGGGGAAATGTGAGCATCCTAAAGCCAAAACATCAACATTGAAATCCGAAAAGGGTTTGAGAGCTTCTTTTAAAACTTTATTAATTCTAGCTCCTTTTATTTCTCCGCTTTCAACAATCGGGACCAGTTTGTCAGTACCCAAATTTAGAATTTTTAAGTTATCAGCAAACTTTTTTATAATGCTTTTTTGATATCTGCTTTTTGCAGTTCTTGCAGTTGACAAAACTCCGATTTTATTATTTTTAGTAATTTCTGAAGCTGTTTTTATTACGGGGACTGCTCCTATAATCGGGGCTTTGGTGAATTCTTTTCTTAATTTATCAAGACAAGAAACAGTAATGGTATTACAGGCTAAAACTATTAATTTAACTTTCTTTTGAACTAGAAATGTAACTAGTTTTTTGGAAAGTTGATAAATTTCTTCTGAGGATTTAGTACCATAAGGACAATTTCTTGAATCTGCTATATAAATTGTTGATTCGTTTGGAAGTTTCTTAACAATTTGCCTCCAAATTGAAAGACCGCCCACTCCTGAATCCAAAACTCCAATAGGATTATTTTTCATAGAGATTTTTATTTTACAGCAAGATTTAACGAACGTTGAGTAAGAAGTTTTCCTCCTAGAAAAACAGATATCCGAAAGGATGCTGTATCGCCTGAAAGATATTCGGGAACAGCAAATAAAAATTCTGATGGATTAGAGTTTCCATATGCATCAATGAAAACGCATCTTGCCACATCGGGATATATAGGCACATTTGGAGAAGTAAGAAAATGAAATTGTACGACCGTTACAGTAAATGGGTCTGTTTTTTCATTTAATCTTTCTTCATCTCCAATAAATCTTGTTATTATCCTCTGAAACCTGCCCGCCGTTATTTCTCCCCCTTCTTCTCCATAAGGTATTATTGTGCAAAAATTTGTATCAATGTCTGGTAACTCTGACTTCTTTGGCCAATTGTTTTTTCCAAATGCAATATCGTATTCTAAAATTGCCTCTCTTAGTAATGTTTCTGCTCCACACGGAAGAACGTTACCTCCAGTAAGAAGTTTAAACAAATGCTTTTGTCTTGGATGAACAAACGATCCGCGCTCTTTTTGATTCATAAATGAGAATTATATCACAAAGCCGGAGATTCTTGGAGAGCTGATGGACTCTGGGTCAATGAAGTTGGAATTTCTTCAAAGGTTCCTTCGGGCATTTTACATGGATCGGTTTCTCTCCTTACGCCCAAGACAAGTCCTTTCGGCGCCCTGCAGTACCCTTTATTGATTTTTCCATTGACTGAATCTGTTGATCCAACCAATTCCCCTATGACATTATTCCTGTCAAAAAGTCTGCAATTTCCACAAATCGCTTCGGGACTACTTGCCATAGCTTGATAATAAGAACTAATTGCTATGAAAGCAATATGTAAAAATATATCAAAAGAAAAATGAAAGAATAAAGATGAACTTATATGGTTATTTGAAACTGCATTGAATCTTGTATTACTTTTTGCGCAAAACCCGACAATGGTCCTTCACCGATCTCAACAAAACTTTTAACTCCGCTTATTTGCGCTTCTTGTAAAGC
>Ga0209541_10002098_pt1 | contig 38373 bp, 31 predicted proteins | sample RifCSPlowO2_01_FD_184027 | JGI IMG/M metagenome (GOLD analysis project Ga0209541, IMG submission 184027) | Groundwater microbial communities from Rifle, Colorado - Rifle CSP2_plank lowO2_0.1 (SPAdes) (version 2) | ecosystem: Environmental > Aquatic > Deep subsurface > Groundwater | place...
AGAAGGACTCACTTGCGCTGTTTCTGTGAAGCTTCGTGAAATTCAATTTGAGGGTCAGACAAAAGCAAAACTCGGTAGTCAGGAAGCTCAAGGAGCTGTGGCGACTGTTTTTGGTGAGGCGTTTAATAATTTTTTAGAAGAAAACCCAAATGAAGCAAAATCTATAATTAACAAGTCAATTCTTGCCCTAAAGGCTCGTAAGGCCGCCAAAGCCGCAAAGGATTCAATTTTACGAAAGGGTGCCTTAGAAGGGATGACTTTACCAGGCAAATTAGCAGATTGTCAGAGCAAAGACGCGAGTGAGTCTGAACTTTTCCTCGTAGAAGGAGATTCTGCGGGAGGATCAGCAAAACAAGGTAGAGACCGTCGCACGCAAGCAATATTGCCACTGCGAGGGAAAATTTTAAATGTTGAACGAGCACGCATAGATAAAATGCTAGCTTCCAAAGAAGTGAAGTCCCTTGTCATCGCTATGGGTACCTCGATTGGAGATACCTTTGATTTATCTAAAATGCGTTATCATAAGATAATCATCGCAACTGATGCCGACGTTGACGGTTCGCATATTCGGACATTGCTTCTAACACTTTTCTATAGATATTTTAGGGCAGTAATTGATGCTGGATATATTTATATTGCCCAACCTCCACTTTATAAAATAAAAAAAGGCAAAGAAATTTCGTATGCCTATACTGATGACGAAAAATTAAAAATTGTCGGCAAAGGCGCAGATGTGAGCGAGATACAAGAGGTTGAGGCTTCAGAAGAAGCCGAAATCCCGAGCGAAGGCGAGGGAAAGGAAGAAGAAATAACTAAAAAATCAAATAAAATTCATATCCAGCGTTTTAAAGGTCTAGGAGAAATGAATCCAGAAGAGCTTTGGGAGACGACGATGGACCCGATGAACCGCGTATTAAAAAAAGTAAACATCGACGATGCCGAGGAAGCCAACAAGATCTTTGATATTTTAATGGGCTCCGAAGTCCCTCCTCGCAAGTCTTTCATTCAATCCAATGCAAAACTGGCAGAGATTGATATATAGAATTATTATAATATAAGTTTAGCTTGTTTTTCCTACTGGTCTTTTGGGTACCACTATGCAGGCGATCAAGTATCCAATAACAGCAGGAAAGAATGCAGTCAGTATCGCTATTAGAATATACGCGAGGCGTAAGAGAGTAGGATCTATATCAAAATATTCTCCAATGCCTCCGATGACTCCAGCAAAAACTTTATTTGTGTCGCTTTTATATAATCTTTTTGTCATAATGTTCTGTATTTTTATACTATTTCTTTTCTTTTATTTCTTCTAGTAATTTTTTAACTAATTCTTCTTTTGAAATTTGACCGAGCTGGCCCTTCTCCCGAGACTCAAGTGTGATTTTATCAGCTTCAATTTCTTTATCGCCAACGACAATCCAGTAAGGAATCTTGCTTGTTTTCGCATTACGTACTTTGGAGCCTAGGTTTTCATCTTCATCATTCAACTCTACACGAATGTCGTTTTCTTTTAATAGTTCAAAAACTTTCTTCGCGTAATCATTATGATTCGTGCGCACAGGGATTATTTTCACTTGCACTGGCGAAAGCCAGAGGGGAAAGTTTCCCTCATAATGTTCTATTAATACTGCTGCGCACCTCTCTAGTGACCCAGTAATAGCCGAGTGAATCATAACAATTCTTTCCTTTTCTCCCTTTTCATTAACACAAGTAAGGTCAAATCTTTCTGGTAGATTCATGTCTAGCTGTATGGTTGCGACTTGCCATTCACGACCAGCAGAATTTTTTGCCATGAAATCTAGCTTTGGCCCATAAAGTGCTGCTTCACCTGGACCCTCAAAATAATTCTCTCCACGCTCTTCTGCAATTTTTCGGAGCTCACTCTCTGCCATGTCCCAAATTTCTTTCGTACCGAGATATTTTATTGGTTCTTTTGGATCTCGGAATGACAAGCGAACACGAAGTGTAAACCCAAATGTTTTGTAAAATATGTCAACAATGTCCCAAATTTTTAGAAATTCTTCTTTTATTTGATTTGTACGACAAAAAACATGGGAATCATCCTGTGTAATAGAAAGTACGCGAGTTAATCCTCCAAGCTCACCAGACTGTTCATCTCGGTAAACCATGGTTGTCTCTGCGTATCTCTGAGGCATTTCTCTGTATGAATGTGGCTTGCGAGCAAAGATCTGTGTATGATGCGGGCAGTTCATAGGTTTTAATGCATACTCTTTGTTTTCACGAGATGTGATACGAAAAAGTTCTAGAGAGAACTTATCCCAATGTCCAGATGTTTCGTACAATTCTTTCTTTGTTATATGTGGTATTACTACTCCTTCATATCCATGCTTTGCTCTAAGTTGCCAAACAAATTTATCTAATTCTTCTCGTAAAACAGTACCCTTGGGTGTCCAAAGTGGTAACCCTGGTCCGACAAGCGGAGAGAATGTAAATAGGTCAAGTTCTTTGCCTATAATCCGATGGTCATTTTTATCCATTTCACTATCTTTTTCCATAGTTTGTATGATAACATATTTCTTATTTTTTCAAAATTGCTTTTCATCCATAATATGCTAGAGTATATCCATTATGGTAGTACGAATGAGGCATACAAAATCGCATACGAAAAACAGGCGCTCGCACCACGCTCTGGAAGCGACGAGTTTTAGTAAGTGTGAAAACTGCAAGGCTTTGAAAAGACGTCACACAGTATGCGCATCTTGTGGTTTTTATCGTGGGAAAAAAGTTTTAGATTTAGTTAAAAAGACGGAGAAAAAGCAGAAAAAAGAAAAAGCGAAGAAGGCGGAAGCAGGAAAATAGTTATGGCGCCCCTCACACACGAAGTGCGTTCGGGATGCTCATAAATTATATTCATCTAGTTCATTAATTTATGGCAAATAGGCACCTTTCAAGATCAATAGTGCTCCAGACGCTTTTCGAGTGGGATTTCTTGTTTCTAGGAAAAAAGAATGACGATTCCAGCAATAATCAGATTAAAGAAATATTAAATAGAAATTTAAAAGAATTTGCTCCCGGACTGGAAGACGACCATTTTGTATCAACGCTCTTAGACGAAGTATTAAAAAAGCGCAAAGAAATTGATGAAATTATTGAAAAAGCTGCGCCGGATTGGCCGATAGATAAAATCTCTATCGTTGATAGAAATATTTTAAGAATCGGGTTGACGGAACTTTTATTTAGCGACAGAATGCAAGTGCCTCCAAAAGTTGCAATCAATGAAGCCATAGAATTGGCGAAGACTTTTGGCGGAGAGAATTCTGGTAAATTTGTAAATGGCGTACTTGGAGCTGTTTATAAAGAAATAGGTGAACCAGACAAAGGTCACGCAAGCAACAAGAAAACTAAGGCTGATTCCAAAGAACCACTTGACATTAACCTGTTGCCGATTGAGAACCTGGGTGGGGCATTAGTCTATACAAAAAAGCCTACCAGCGTAGGTGGGGGTGAAGATACTTTGTTTGCATTGGTGCATGATGTCTTTGGTTACTGGACCCTGTCAAAGGGTAAAGTTGAAATTGATGAAAATATAAAAGAAGGCACTAAAAGAAAGATAAAAGAAGAAATTGGGCTTGATATTACAATAGAAGAGAAACTCGGCGAGAATGAATATGTTGCAACACACCCATCTAAAGGTAAAAGTTTAAAGAGAGTCGTGTATTTTCTGGCTTATAGTGAATACAAAGAATTAACACTAGAAGAATCTGGCGGGCTCGATGGTGCTAGGTGGTTTGGGATGAATGAAATACCCGGGTTACGCATTTATAATGACATTGTTCCGCTTATTAGCAAAACAGTTGAAATATTAAATAGTAGAAAATAGAAAATAAATTAATAAGTTTATTCAGCCATAAGCTAATACGCCTTTAGCGGAAAAGTAATATAAAAATAAAATGATAAATTTTTCGAATTTTGAGGAAAAGACCGAAATAATTTTTAAGAACAAGAGCTTGTTGCAACAGGCCTTCATTCATCGTTCTTATATAAATGAAAATCCATCGGCCGGGCTTTCGCACAACGAACGATTGGAGTTCTTGGGTGATGCTGTGCTTGAGCTTATCGTCACAGATTTTCTTTATAAAAAATATCCTAATTATACAGAGGGAGAACTAACTGCCCTTCGCTCGGCTTTAGTTAATGCGGTTATTATTTCAGAAGTTGCAGCTCATATCGGCATGAATGATTATCTTTTACTGTCCAAAGGCGAAGCCAAAGACAATGGCAAAGCACGACAATATATCTTGGCCAATACTTATGAAGCATACATTGGCGCTATGTACTTAGATCAAGGAATAAAGTCCGCAGATCATTTTGTGAATAAAACTCTTTTACTTAAAACGGATGAAATAGTAAATAAAAAACTTTGGCGCGATGCAAAATCCTTAGTACAAGAAAAAGCTCAGGAATTTGTAAATTTTACACCGGCCTACAAAGTTTTACATGAGTCAGGTCCTGATCATGATAAACATTTTACAGTTGGTATTTTTTTCGGGTTGAGTCAAATAGCGGAAGGCAAAGGTAAATCAAAACAGGAGGCAGAACAAAAAGCGGCCGAAGCTGCATTAAAAACAAAGAATTGGCTGGATTAACCCAACATGCGACTTAAAATTCTCGAACTAAACGGCTTTAAATCTTTTTCCAAAAAAACGACCTTGGAATTTGACAATAGTATCGTTTGTGTAGTGGGTCCGAATGGCTCTGGCAAGTCAAATGTGGTGGAGGCCATCCGCTACGTTTTGGGCGAGCAATCCATGAAATCTATGCGCGGAAAGACGGGCTCTGATCTGATTTTTAAGGGATCAAAAAATTTACCAAAAGGATCTCGAGCGACTGTTGCAATATATTTTGATAATTCTGATAAAGTTTTCAAACTTTCAAATAATGAAGGAGAAACTATAGATTTAAATTATGACACGATTAGTATAACTCGACAGGTATATCCCGATGGTTTGAATAAGTATATTTTAAATGGCACAGAAGTTAGATTAAAAGATATTCACAATCTTTTAGCATCGGTGAACATCGGCTCTTCCGGACATCATATCATTTCGCAGGGTGAAGCTGATAGGATTTTAAATGCGAATGGCAAAGAGAGACGTGAGATGGTGGAAGATGCATTAGGGCTTAAAATCTATCAATACAAGATAAAAGAAAGTGAAAGAAAACTCGAACGCACAAATGACAACATGAAAGAAGTGATTATGTTGCGGAGAGAAAATGCTCCGCATCTTAATTTTTTAAAGAAACAGGTGGAGAAATTTGAGCAAGTAAAGGAAATGCAAACAGAATTGGCAACTCTTTATAGAGAATACTTAAAAAAAGAAAGTATCTATTTAGAAAAAGAAAAAAAGAGTCTGTCATTTGAAAGAAATAAAATTTCAAATGAGCTTGAAAAAATTGCTAGTAAAATTTCTGGTGACGGAGATAGCGAATCTCTTAAAGGAAACAAAAAGATAGAAGAATTAAAAATAGTTGAGCAAAAACTAAATGAAATTCGTGGATTAAAAAGTGAAATAGAGCGTAAATTAGGTAGAATTGAAGGGATATTAGAATCAAAAGAAACTAAAGTTAGATTATCGGGCAAGTGTCCACTATGTGGAAATGAAATTAAAGAGATGGGGAGAGAGCACATAGAAAAAAAGCAAAATGATGAAAAAGAATTAACGGAATTAAAAAATACACAAGCCGGTATTCTTGCTGAAATACAAAAAGTCGAAATAGAAGAAAAAGAGGGCATTCGATTATCTGAAAACTTAAAAAAAGAAATTAATACAGAAATGGAAACCCTGCGTGATCTTGAGCGAGAAAAGTTTACTCATAAGGTTAGGCATCAAGAATTATTTTCTGCATTGGAGCTTGTTGTGATAAAAGAGGTCAACTTAAAAGGCCGAAATGAAACTTTTGAAAATGAAATAAGGGAAGGTATCGCACTTATCGGAGAAGATACTTTGTCTTATAAAAATTACTACATAGAAGGTCACATAGATACTCATCTACAAGAAGAACAAAGAAAAAAGATTGAACGTCTGAAAATAAAATTAGAAGATGCGGGGCTCGGGAATGGGATAGAAGTAACGAAAGAATTCAAAGAGGTGTCGGAGAGGGATGGATTTCTGGTAAAGGAAATGGAAGATTTAACCAAGAGCATTGATTCTCTCGTTAAACTCATTACAGACTTGAAAGAAAAAATAGATTTGGAATTCAAAGAAGGTGTTAAAAAGATAAACGTAGAATTTCAAGAATTCTTCTCGCTAATGTTTGGCGGAGGTCATGGATCTCTTTCTGTTGTAGTTGAAAATAAGAGGAAAAAATATAAAGAGTTGGATGAAGAAATGGATACAGAAGAAGAAATCGCTTTCGAAACAGGAATAGAAATAAATGTATCTCTTCCTCATAAAAAGGTCAAAGAACTTCATGCATTATCAGGTGGAGAGAGGTCGCTCACTTCCATTGCTCTTCTTTTTGCTATGTCACAAGTCAATCCGCCACCTTTTCTTGTGCTTGATGAGACCGATGCTGCCCTCGATGAATCAAATTCTCGCAAATACGGAGATATGCTTGAGAAACTCTCCAAACATTCACAGCTTATCGTTGTTACTCACAATCGTGAGACAATGTCTCGCGCTGGTATGCTCTATGGCGTAACCATAGGTTCCGACAGCGCCTCTAAGCTTCTGTCCGTAAAATTCGAAGAAGCTACTGCTATCGCGAAATAAATTTATGAAACTAATTCTTGGATCTTCATCAAAATACCGAAAAGAAATTTTAGAAAAAGCAGGATATGTTTTTGATGTTTTGAGTCCCGACGTAAATGAGAAGCTGATTCAAATAAATGATCCATATGAGAGACCTCTTATTGTGGCTCGGGCAAAAACCGATGCGCTTATATCGAAAGTTAACGAGCCAGCCTTGCTTATTACTTCTGATGTTATTGCGGTGTGCAATGGAGAACTACGCGAGAAACCTGAGTCTATAGACGAGGCGAGAGAATTTTTAAGAGAATATAGCCAAGGAGTTGCTCCGGAAGGAGTGACCGCTATTGTTATCTTTAACACCGTAACAGGAGAATATTATGAGGGTGTTGACAGGGCACAAGTTTTCTATAATCCATTTCCAGAGTCTGTGATTGAAGATTTTATAAAAAACGGAGATCCACTAAGTCGAGCTGGTGGCTTTGGTGTTCAACATCCCGTCTTAAGACCCTATGTTAAAAAAATTAAAGGTGACGAAGAAAGCATTGTTGGTATGCCACTTCATTTATTGAAAAGGTTACTTACGCAAGCTGGATATTAATTAGCTTTTATTTCCACAAACTTCACTTCCTCTTCTTTCCCTTTGATTATTTTATCCGGTTGGAAAACTTCATTTAATTTTACTGTATCTTTTCTGACAGTCATTTTTCCATCATTACTTAATTTTATATTAAGGAGCATACCTTGCATTGTTTTATCACTAAATGCTTGATCAAAAATAAAATTACCGAGCGAATAAGCGATAAAACTATTTTTATAAATTTCTGTATCTTCTATGACATGTGGATGTGAGCCAATAACAATTTTTGCACCGTTGTCCACAGCTCTATGCGCTAGATATTCTTGTCGCACATTATGTTTTGTCTGATATTCCTCGCCAAAATGAAATGCAACCACCAAATAATCAACTTGCGAACTGGCATTTTTTATTATTTCATCAAAACGTGGGTTGTTAGCAAGGAGCAATCCAGCCTTATCCGTGCCAGCTTCCATCCAGTTTGGTCCAACATCAGAGAAACCAAGAAAGCCAATTTTCATTCCATAATTTTCAATTATAGTTGGTGTTTCGGCTTCTTCGCTATTATTTCCTCCCCCGGTGTAGAGTATTTCATTTTCTTTCAAGCGAGAGAGTGTATCAATATATGCAATACGTCCCCAGTCCCCGACATGATTATTGGCAACCGATAAAATACTTATGCCCGCCCCAGAAAGAGCTGGAATGACAGCTGGATCCATTCTAAAAGAATATAAATTTCGTAAATCTTCACCTTTGTCTGATACTGTGCCTTCTAGGTTGGCAAAAACGATGTCAGATTCTTTTATAATTTTTAACTTTTCAAAAAGTGCCGAATAGTCGTTGTTGAAATTTTTCATGACTGAATTTTTTACTCCGCGGTCAAGCATAATGTCGCCCGCAAAAGTCATTGTGACAAAATCTGGCTCTCTGACGTATGGCACTCTCACTTTTTCGGCAACCCAGTTAGTATTTGCATCAGCTTCTCCCCCATAATATATATTTTGCTTCAAGTATTTTAAAATGTTTTCCACATCTTTATAACGGTCTTTGCTTCCAAGAAGTGTGATAGCGATAGGGCGATTTGTTTTTTCTCCAAGAGGGAGAGAGAAGAGCGAGACTATAGTCTGCTTTGCTTCATCTGTGTATCCGCTCTTTCCGCCCAGGTAGCCCTCTTTAGAGAGAAGTTGGTTCGTATTTGACCAAGAGTGTTTTTTGTTGGAGAAAGACCGCTCCGTTGTGATTTTTAGCAAGTCTGGTTTTGTTTGATTTAAATATCCGGCAAGTTTAAACAGGTCGGAGGTGGTGGATTGATTACCGGGGGAAAGTCCACTCGGGTCTTCATATGATGTTCCAGACATTTTTAAATTTTCCGCGACTTCATTCATTTTTTTTATAAAAATATCTCGTCCGAAATGCTCTGCCAAAATTTCTGCTGCATCATTACTTGATTCCAGAAGAAGTGGGTATAAGAGGTCAGAAGTTTCTATTTCTTCCCCTATTTTTAGTCCGCCGTTTTTCCCTTCAGTGTCTAGCGCTCTTTTACTTATTAACAGAGCGTCATTCGGTTCCATTATCTCTTTAGTAATTAGGGCTGTCGTGAGTTTAGAGATTGAAGCAATGGGGAATTTCTGATCTTGGTTTTTTGCCAGTATTACTTCACCTGTGTTTAGGTCACCCACCAGATAGGCCAAAGCAGAGACTTTGATTTGTTCGTTTAAATCTTTATTTAAATAAAAGTATTTAGATGGAACCTCTTCTTTTATCGTAGCACTTAATGCTGTTGCTGATTTAGTATTAGTGTTGGTATTGTTTAAATCAACAGGCAAAAAAGACATGAGAAAATATATAAAAAAAATTCCCACAATTCCAGTAAATATAACCCAACTCCCTAATTTAATTTTTTGATTAAATATCATATCAAAATATAATCTATTGTTTTTCGCTCTTTATCTACTCCTTTTACTTTTATTCTAACACGATCGCCCAGGCGGTACCTTTTTTTGTTTTTCTGTCCGACCAATTCCAATTTTTTTTCATTAAAAATATAAAAATCGTCACTCATGTCTCTCACTTTTACTAGACCTTCGCACTTTGTTTCATTTTCTTCCACATATACACCCCATTCTGTTATCCCACTTATGACACCTTCAAATTTTTTTCCCTGATGTCTCTCCATATATTCAACTTGTTTGTATTTTACAGAAGTACGTTCGGCGTCAGAGGCGCGTTTTTCTTGTTCGGATGCAATTCTCGCCATTTTTTCATATTCCACTAATTTTTCTCTTCCAATTTTTTTCTTTAAAAGATAGTTGCTAAGTATTCTGTGCACCATGATGTCTGGATATCTTCTAATTGGGGAAGTGAAATGAGTGTAATATGAAAAAGCTAGTCCATAATGCCCAATATTTTTTGTAGAATAAACTGCTTTCGCCATAGATCTTATGACTGCTCTATGCACTGTGTCCGCTTCACCCTTGCCCGTGAGATTTTCCAACAATTTATTTATTTCATATGTTGGGATGATTCCGTTTTGTAAAGATACTTTATGTCCCAAGCTCCGCAAGAAAAATGCCAAGTCCGCCATTTTTTCCTTATTTGGTAGGTCATGCACACGATAGATAGATATTGTGTCTCTTTCCTTTTTATTTTTATCAGAAATTAATTCCGCCACCTTTTTATTTGCCAACAGCATGAATTCTTCAATCAATCTATTTGAGTCGCCACGTTCTTTTTTTATCACTTTTAGAGGAACTCCATTTTTGTCTAGCACGAATTTCACTTCTTCTTGGTCTAGAGATATTGCGCCCAATGCAAATCTTTCTTTGGTCAATTTTTTTGCTAGATTATTTAAAATAGATAACTCTCTGTGGAGTGGGGCAGAAGCTTTTTTTATTACCTCCTCGGCTTCTTCATAGGTAAATTTTTTCTTTGAATGTATCACGGTCTTCCCATACCATTCATTTTTTACTTTGGCATTTTTATCTACAACAAAAACTGCGCTCATGGTGAGCCGATCTTTGTGGGGGACCAGACTACATAAATCGTTCGACAAAGTCTCTGGGAGCATTGGTATGGTTCTGTCGACTAAATACACTGAAGTTCCTCGTTCTCGCGCTTCGAGGTCGAGAGCGCTATCGATTTTTACATAGTGCGAAACATCAGCGATATGAATGCCAATTTCATATAATTCTTCTTTCACAGAAACATTCTTTTCTTCAGGTCCTCGGTTCCCCGGGGCCCCGACCCCAGCCAGACCATTCAGAAAAGAATGTTTCTGTTTCAGATTACTAAAAGATATTGCATCGTCAAAATCTTTCGCATCTGATGGATCAATAGTGAAAGTGAGGATTTTTCTAAAGTCTCTGCGCCCTTTATAATCGCTACTTTTTATTCCAGCATTTTTTATTTTCCTAGCTTCTTCTTCTACTTTTTTGGGAAGCTCTGAATCAAAACCTTTTTCTATGGCGATAGCGTGCATTTCCGCGTTATTATCTCCTGGCCGGCCTAAAATTTTAACTATTTTTCCTTCTGGCGCCTTGTGAGCATTTTTCCACGAAATTATTTCCACGAAAACTTTCTGTCCTATTTTCGCGCCATTTAGCAATTTTTCGGGGACTAAAATATCTGTGTACATTTTTGTGTCATCTGGTTTTAAAAAAAATAAATTATTCTCTTTTTCCAAAATTCCAGCAAAGCCTTTTTTTGCGCGCGAGATTATTTTTGAAACTTCTGCAGTCTGACGTCCCTTGCCCTTTGGGTGAAATAGTATTTCTACCGTGTCTCCATGTAAAGCAGTATTCAGGTGTCTAAAATCAATTTCTGGGTCCAGTCCTTTATTTTTATCTGTGCCGATTGCTACATACCCTATGCCTTTAGAGGAGATAGAAATAATGCCCTCGGCCATAGCCTTACGGGCGAGGCCCTCTTTTTTATTTATTATGTTTTTCACCCTGTAAATATAGCATGAAATTGTCATTGACAAAAGACCTAAAATGTGCTATACTTTACAACGGATAGAGAGGCTAGCGAAAGCCCTCTAAAATTCTCAAGGAGAAACTGTACCATGAAAACGAAAACAATCAACAGACCGTTTTTGGTTTTGGTTTGGGAGATTGTCATTGTTGTCCTGTTGTTTGGGATTGTTGCGCACTATGGAGTATCTATACTCAATGGCGCAGAGACCGAGCCGACCTCAGCTTGCTCTATTTCCAACAAGGGGCTCGAGAAACCGGCTAAGGAGCTTCTCAAGCTCCGTTGCGACCTGGAGAAAGCAGAGCTCAAGCGTCGCATCCGCGACGCCGAGGTTGCAATGCCTCCGCCTCCAGTCATCCTTGAGGTAGGACCCATCGGGGTTGCCTCGAAGAATCGGTCGGTGACCACAGTCACCTACAGAGACGAAACAGGTCGAGCCTTTGAGGGTTCGGCCGGGTGGGCAAAACACGAGCAGGAACTGGGGAAGATCCAGGTAAAGCTCGAGAAGGCCAAAAACCCATCATGTGGCTGGGCGTGTCAATTTTTCAGCCCAGCAGGTCCAGGTTACGGTTACGCTGGCCCCGGTTATTCAGGAGGAGGGGTCAACACTAGCTCCGGCTACGGCTACTCGTCCTATGGTGGCTACGTCCAGGGGTATAATCCACCGGGCGGATACCATCGGCGCTAAGCGCCAAGGAGAATCGGTGACTCCTATAAGTTCACTGAAATATCAAAGGCGTTTCCAAACCTAGAAATTAGGCTCCGGAGGCGCCTTTTCTAGTTCTAATTGCATTTTATAAAATTTATGCTACACTCTTTTTACAATGTTAAAAATAAGACTTCAGAGAATAGGCAGAAAGAATGATCCGGCATTTCGAGTCGTTTTGACTGATTCAAAAAATAGTACCAAGAGTGGAAGATTTTTAGAAATACTCGGTACTTACAATCCCAAGGGAGACAAGACAGGGGAGAAGAAACTCAATAAAAATTTTCAGAATGACAGAATAAAATACTGGATAGGGAAGGGCGCAAAATGTTCTGACACGATGCACAATTTTTTAGTGCATGATAAGGTTATAGAAGGCAAGAAAATAAATGTATTACCGAAGAAAAAACCAACAATGAAAAGGAAGGAATTAAAAGCAAAGAAATAACTTGCCCCGCCATGGCGGGGTGAAGTATAATTACAGATAGAGCAGTCATCAGGTCGTAACACTGCATTGATTATAAAAATATAAATTCTGAACACATTATGGAAACAGACGCTGATAAGATATTTCTGGAGTATGTGGTAAAAGCCCTCGTTGATAATCCGAACGATATAAAGATTGATCGTACGGTGGATGAAATGGGAGTGCTTATTTCTCTTACTGTAAATCCTGCCGACATGGGTAAGATTATCGGGCGAATGGGCAACACTGCCAAAGCCATACGTACGCTTCTTCGCATCATCGGCATGAAAAACAATGCTCGAGTGAATTTGAAGATCAACGAGCCAGAAGGAGGCATGAGACCCGAGCAACACTCTCCTGGACACATGAGTAGCGCTCCAAGCTCACTCAAGACTGTAGACCAAGCGATGGAAGATTTGAAAGGGATATAGCAATAGCTAAACAAAAAGAAAAAACCATGATATGTTTATATTGTGGTTTTTTCTTTTAGGCGTTAGGCTCTAGATAATGCCTAAAACCTAATTGTCCAGTACCTAATTTCTATGAATTTCCATATAATCACAATTTTCCCTGAAATGTTCGATTCTTACTTAAAAGAGTCCATTATTGGGCGGGCGATAAAGGATAAAAAGATTTCAATAAAATTTTATAATCCCAGAGATTTTATAAAAGCACCCAAAAATAATTATAAGCCTGTGGATGACCGTCCTTATGGGGGTGGCCCAGGAATGGTGATGAGAGCCGAGCCGATTTTGTCTGCCGTTGAAGCTGTTTTTAAAAAGCTAAAAGCTAAAAAGCTAGTAAAGCTAAAAGCTATTTTATTTTCTCCTTCTGGTAAAAAGTTTGATACAGCTTACGCGAAAAAGTCCACACAAAAATATACGGATATTATTTTAATCTCGGGAAGATATGAGGGCATAGATGCCAGGGTGCAGAAAATATTGCGTGCTGAAGAGATTTCAATAGGGGATTATGTTTTGACAGGCGGAGAATTGCCAGCGATGATTTTGATCGATTCCATTTCTCGTCAGATTTCCGGGGTCTTAGGTAAATATGAATCACTCGAAGAAGAGAGAGTATCAAGTAGTGAAGTTTACACTCGCCCAGAAATTTTAAAATATAAGAGTAAAAATTACAAAGTTCCAAAAGTTCTGCTTTCAGGGAATCATAAAAAGATTGAAGAGTGGAAACAAAAGTAAAAAGAGTAGGTATCCCCAGTTTCTAGTTGACAAAAAAGTTGGGATAGAGTAGGCTGTTTGAGATTCATTGATTGAGTATCGGATGCAATCCCGTGTATATTACTAGGGTTTTAGCTTAATCATAATACTAAATAAATTTTAAAGAAGCTAGAGAAAAGCATTTTTCGTGTGTTTTTCTTTCGCTTTTTGGTTTATTTGGACTAAAATAATATGACCACAGAAAAGGCTCGTCCGAAGAAATATTTTGGGAGATATAAAAAGTCTTTAACCAAGTTCCCAAATTTAATTGAAGCCCAAGTAAAATCTTTTAAATGGTTAGTAGAGACTGGTATTTGGGAAGTCTTTAAAGAATTTTCTCCAATCAATGATTACTCTCTAAAAAAATTCCAACTCGAATTTACTTCTTTTTCGCTTGGCGAATCTAAGGGCGATGAAAACGATGCTAAAATTAATAAACTTTCATATCAAGGATTATTAAAGGCTCGAGTAAAATTGACAAATAAAATTCTGGGTACCGTAAAGGAACAGGAGATATTTATGTCGGAGCTGCCTTTGATGACTCCACATGGAACTTTTATTATAAATGGTGTAGAGCGTGTTATTGTGCCACAACTGGCGCGAAGTTTCGGGGTTTTCTTTACAGAATCTGAAAATAAGGGCAATAAATATTTTGGTGCTAAAATTATTCCTGCTCGCGGAGTTTGGATTGAAATAGAGTCGGAGGCGGATGGAGCAATTTATATAAGAATAGACAAAAAGAGGAAATTCCCAGCGACTGCGCTTCTGCGCGCTATGGGCTATGAAACCAATGACATGATATTAAAGGCTTTTCCGAATAAAGGTGAACTAGCTCTGAGCTTTGAAAAAACGATAAAAAATTGTTTAGAAAAAGATGGATTGAAAAGTTTAAATGATTCGTATATTGAAATTTACAAACGTCTTCGAGATGGCGACATGGCCACAGCTGATAATGCCAAGGAATTTATTGACTCTTTGTTTACTCCAGAACGGTATGATCTTTCCCCAGTTGGTCGTTTTAGATTTAATCAACGCTTCCTAAAACCGATGGACAACGTAGCATTAGCCCGTAGAACTATTTCCAAAGAAGATTTAGTCACGGTTATCATGCATATTATTACTCTCAACAATACCCCGGGAGCTAAATCTGACGACATAGATCATTTAGGTCAGAGACGTGTACGATTTGTCGGAGAAATTCTTCAACAGAAAGTGCGCACTGGTATGATGCAAATAAAGAGGAATATCCAAGATCGCATGTCCATCATTGACGTTGATATGGCAATGCCCATTGCCATTATCAATCAGCGTCCGCTCCAGGCTCGCATTAAAGAATTTTTCACTACCAATCAGCTCTCACAATTTATGAATCAGGAAAATGTGTTGGCTGAGATTGAACACATACGTCAGCTCTCTGCGCTTGGTCCAGGGGGACTCACTCGTGAACGCGCGGGTTTAGAAGTTCGTGATGTGCATCCTTCGCACTATGGAAGAGTTTGCCCGATTCATACTCCAGAGGGGCCGAATATCGGACTTATTTTACACCTTTCCACTTATGCAAAGATAAATGAATTTGGAATTATAGAGACTCCCTATGTGAAGGTTACAAAAGGACATTTAACTTCTGAAATAGTTTATTTAAATGCGCTTGAAGAAGAAAAATATAACATTGCTCATGCCGGAATTTCTTATGATGAAAATGGAAAAATTCTAGAAAAAATAGTAGAAGCTAGAATTAAAACAGAACCGGGAGTAGTTTCTCGTGACAAGATTGATTTCATTGATGTCGCAGCCAACCAAGCTTTTTCTATCGGAACTTCTATGATTCCATTTCTGGAACACAATAATGCAAACCGCGCCTTGATGGGAACTAACATGCAGAAACAAGCTGTGCCTTGTGTGCTCCCGGAAGTGCCTCTGGTTGCAACAGGTGTAGAAGAATTAGCATCAAGAGACGGGGGTAGAATGGTCATAGCGGAGGCGGATGGCGTTGTTTCTTATTTAGATGCAAAAAAAATAGTTGTTCAAGAAAAATCTGAAAAAAATACTGAGCGAACTTACAATCTAATTAATTTTATGCGCAATAACAACTTCGCTGTATTTCACCAGCGTCCGCTCATAAATGTTGGTGATAAAATAAAAAAGAATGATGTATTGGCGGACACTAGCAGCACCGTGGGTGGACAGATTTCATTAGGGCAGAATATTTTTGTTGCTTTCTTGTCTTGGTCTGGGTCAACCTACGAGGACGCCATAATTATTTCTGAACGTCTTGTAAAAAAGAGTAAATTTACCAGCGTGTATGTTGAAGAATTTACCGCTGTGGTTCGTGATACAAAACTAGGACCTGAAATTACTACTCGTGACATACCAAATGTTGGGGAACTTAAACTTAAAGATTTAGACGAAGACGGCATTGTTCGTATTGGCGCGGAGGTAAGAGAGAATGATATTTTAGTCGGTAAAATTACTCCTAAGGGTGAGACAGAGTTAACTCCTGAAGAGCGATTACTTCGTTCTATCTTCGCAGAAAAAGCGCGTGATGTAAAAGATACCTCGTTGCGAGTAGAACACGGTAAGCGTGGACGCATCATTGGCGTAAAAATTTTTTCTCGTGACCTCGGACATACGCTCGAAGCAGGAATTATTAAAAAAATTGTGATTGAAGTCGCCCAGATTAGGAATATTTCAGTCGGAGACAAACTCTCTGGACGACACGGGAATAAAGGAGTTATCTCAACAATTCTTCCGGAAGAAGATATGCCTTACACAGCTGACGGCACAGCAATTGACATTATACTCTCACCACTCGGTGTTCCTTCTCGTATGAACTTGGGACAAATTTTGGAAATGCATTTAGGAATGGCCGCGAACAGTTTAGGTTATCAAGCTATAGTTCCGCCATTCTTGGGCGCTAAACACGAAGAGATAAAAGAAGAATTAAAAAAAGCCGGACTTCCAGAAAATGGTAAATTAAAACTTTTTGACGGACGCACTGGAGAGGCATTTCATCAAGATGTGGCTGTCGGTTACATGTATATGTTAAAACTTCATCACATGGTGGAAGATAAAATTCACATGCGTTCAATTGGACCCTATTCGTTGATTACCCAACAACCTCTTGGCGGAAAAGCCCAAGGTGGAGGACAGAGATTTGGAGAAATGGAGGTTTGGGCGCTCGAAGGTTATGGCGCGGCTTATACGCTCCGTGAAATGCTTACTATCAAGTCTGATGACATCCTGGGTCGCTCTGCCACATTTGATTCTATTATAAAAAATGAAACAATCAGGCCACCGAATTCCCCAGCTTCATTTAATGTGCTCTTGAATTATCTAAGGGGGCTTGCGCTCGATGTGAATTTAAAGAAATTATAAAAATATGAAAACTTTAAACACAACTGAATTTGAATCTATCGCGCTTAGACTTGCTTCACCTGAGCAGATCAAAGAATGGTCTTTCGGAGAAGTTACCAAACCGGAAACGATAAATTATCGCACTGGCCGATCGGAACGCGGAGGTCTTTTTGATGAGAAAATATTTGGACCAGAAAAAGATTATGAGTGTTATTGCGGGAAATATCGCAGAATTCGCTACAAAGATATTATTTGCGAGAAATGCGGAGTAGAAGTTACTCGCTCTATAGTTCGAAGAGAAAGAATGGGGCATATCGAGCTTTCAACTCCCGTATCGCATATTTGGTTTTTGCGCGGTGTCCCTTCCAGGATGAGCATCCTCCTCAATATATCTGTTTCGGATCTAGAAAAAGTAATATATTTTGCGGGCTATATAATTACTAAAGTCCACGAAGATGAGAAGACAGCAGTGGTCCAAAGTCTGGACAAGGAATATAAAACTAAATTAAAAAATGCGGCGGACGATGAAACTCGGGAAAAATTAAAAACTTTACTTTCTGTTACCAAAAAAGAAATTGGAGAAATTTATGAAGGCAAGGTTTTAAATGAAATTTCTTTTCATCATTACTCTTTGAAATACGGGACCTGTTTTGAAGCCAATATTGGCGCCGAAGCTATCTATTCTATCTTTAAAAATCTAGATTTGAATAAATTAAAAGCTCATACCGAAAAGATGATAGAAAAGGCAAGTGTGGCCGAAAAAGAAAAATTGCAAAAAAGACTTTCCCTCATCCGTGCTATGACTTATGCCGGCATTCGTCCTGAATGGATGTTTCTGACCGTTATTCCAGTTATTCCGCCCGTGCTTCGTCCGATGGTAGCATTAGATGGAGGCAGGCACGCAACTTCCGACTTGAACGACCTTTATCGTAGAGTTATAAATAGAAATAATCGTTTGAAGAAATTGAAAGAGATCAATGCTCCAGATGTGATCTTACGAAATGAAAAAAGAATTATTCAAGAAGCTGTTGATGCGTTGATTGATAACTCAATTGCAAAACAAAATGATTCTGCCGCGATGAGTCAATCTCAAAAGCGTCCCTTAAAATCACTGTCAGATAATTTGAAATCTAAACAAGGACTTTTTCGCCAGAATTTGCTTGGGAAAAGAGTGGATTATTCTGGACGTTCGGTTATCGTCGTCGGTCCAGAACTTAAGCTTAATCAATGCGGATTACCGAAACATATGGCACTAGAGCTTTTCAGACCATTTGTCATTTCTAAAATCCTACAAGCAGAACTCGCATTCAATATTCGCGGAGCAAATAAACTCATAGAGGAGCGTGGAGGAGAAGTTTGGACAATGTTGGAAGAAGTTATTGCTGGGAAATATGTTCTTTTAAACCGCGCGCCCACTCTTCATCGTCTAGGTATACAAGCTTTCAATCCTATTTTGATTGAAGGAAATGCTATTCAGGTGCACCCCCTTGTTTGTCAGGCTTTTAACGCTGACTTTGATGGAGACCAAATGGCCGTCTATGTTCCCCTTTTAGAAGAAGCGCAGAGGGAAGCGAAAGAATTAATGGCGTCAAACAAGAATCTATTAAAACCCCAAAACGGTGACCCCATAGTGCATCCCAGTATGGATATAGTGCTTGGGTCGTATTGGATGACAAAATTGGTTGATGGCGATAAGGGTGAAGGTAAATATTTTTCAAGTCCCAATACTGCTATTCTGGCTTATGAATATGGAATTATATCTCTTCGCGCTAAAATAAAAGTTCTAGCAACGGACTCTCATAAATATAGAAAATTTGATAAAGAGATTTTTGAAACTTCTGTTGGAAAACTTCTTTTCAATAGTATTTTACCAAATGATTTCTTTTACATTAGTGATGAAATGACTCAAAAGAGATTATCAATGTTGTTAGACGAGCTTATCGTACACTCGGGGGTGGACAATACTCCAATAATCTTAGATAAAATTAAAGCATTTGGTTTTAAATATTCAACAATTTCTGGAACTACTTGGGGATTAGATAATGTAAAGGTTTCTATAGATAAACCGGAAATTATAGCACAAGGTAAAAAGCTTGAAGAGGATATAATAATGCAGTGGAGCGAAGGTCTTCTTTCTGAAGAAGAAAAATACCAGAAAATTATTGAGATTTGGACGCATGTAAAGAAAAATTTAGAAAAAGTTTTACCAAATACATTGGATAAGAATGGTTCCACTTATGATCTGTTTACGTCCGGTGCGAGAGGCACTATGAGCTCTTTGACTCAAATGACTGGAATGATTGGGCTCATTCAAAACAATCAAGGCAAGACTTTGGAATTTCCAATTATTCCTTGTTACTTAGAAGGGCTTTCACCGATTGAATATTTTACTATTACTCATGGCGCTCGCAAGGGTGCTTCAGATACTGCCTTAAACACTGCTAAGGCCGGATATTTGACCCGAAGATTGGTTGACGTTGCGCAGGATGTCGTTATCACAGAAGAAGATTGCGGCACTAAAGAAGGGAAAATCGTTACGCGTGAAAATATTTCTGGTATTGAAATTCCACTTTCAAAAAATATTCGCGGTAGAGTATTGGCAGGAGACCTTAAAGATAAAAATGGCAAGGTGGTTTATAAAAGGGGATTCTTGGTTACAAAAGAAGAAGCGTACAACATTGAGGGAGCTGGTTTTAGTCACGTTTTTGTGCGCTCTCCTTTAACTTGTCGCACTGTTCATGGTCTTTGTGTTAACTGCTATGGACTCGACTTGGGGCGAAATCATTTGGTGGAGCCAGGCGAGGCTGTCGGTATTATTGCAGCTCAAGCTATAGGAGAGCCAGGTACTCAGCTGACGCTTCGCACTTTCCACGCCGGAGGTGTTGCGGGTACGGACATCACTACGGGTCTTCCACGTGTTGAAGAGATATTTGAGAGAAGAATTCCCAAAAATCCAGCAATTATTTCAGAGACGGATGGAGAGGTTATTTCCATCGTGGAAAAAGATGGCAAGGAAAAAATAATTAAAGTGCTTTCCGACACCAAAGAAGATGGTAAAGTAAATGAAATGGAATATATAGTAGCGTTTCGCAGAGTAACTACGGCTAGAGTGGGTGACAGGGTTAAAAAGGGCGAACTCTTAACTGATGGGTCTGCTGACATATCCATGATCTTTAAATTTGGTGGCAAAGAATTGGTTGAAGAATATATAATTCGTGAAATAAATAAAGTTTATGAACTTCAAAGTGCTTCAATTTCCAGAAAACATACTGAAATAATTATACGTCAGATGTTTTCGCGCAGAAAAATAAAAGATGCAGGCGATACAAATTTTTCTATTGGTGATATTGTTGAAAATACTTCACTTATAGAAGAGAATATCAGAGTCGGACAGTCAGATGGAAAAGAAGCAAAAGCCGAAACAGTGGTACTCGGTATTACTGAAGTGTCGCTCCGCACCAAAAGCTGGCTTTCTGCAGCATCGTTCCAGAACACCAACCGTGTTCTAATTGAAAATGCGATTAAAGGTGGAGTGGATTCTCTGCGAGGACTAAAAGAGAATGTTATAATTGGACGATTAATCCCAGCTGGAACGGGATTCAAAAATAAAGCTCAACAAGTAACACCCTAGGCGTTATTTGTTAATGATCCAAGGGCATCAGGATTTATTAAAAAATATTTATGAATTCTCCCGTTGATAAAATTAAGGAGAAAATATCAATCGAAGATGTAGTCTCTTCTTACATAAAGCTTGAAAGGGCAGGTGCGAATTTGAAGGCCAGGTGTCCTTTTCATAACGAAAAGACGCCCTCCTTTTTTGTCTCGCCTGATCGTGGGAGTTATTATTGTTTCGGTTGCGGAGCCTCGGGTGACATCTTTACTTTCGTAGAAGAATTTGAAGGGCTTGATTTTAAGGGTGCATTGAAACTACTTGCTGATAAAGCCGGAGTTCAATTGGGGGTATATAATAAAGAAGACCAAAAAAATAAGAGCGAAAAAGAGAGGTTGTATGAGGCGATGGAAGAATCTACTAAGTTCTTTGAAAATAATTTAGTAGGCAACAAAGAAGTATTAGATTATCTTCAGTTTCGCGGATTGACACAAAAGAGCATAGAAGATTTCAGAATTGGTTTTGCGATTTTGGATTGGCGTAAACTTTATGATTACTTAAAATCGAAGAATTTTACTGATAGTGTCATAGAGCATGCTGGTCTTACTAAAAAGCCAGATCAAGAACCAGGCAAGCAAAGTAAGGCAATGTATGACAGATTTCGTGGGCGGATCATGTTTCCGATAGCGGACTCCTCTGGACGCATAATCGCTTTCTCGGGAAGAATATTTATTGATGATGAAAAATCCGCGAAATATTTAAATAGTCCGGAAACCCCTATTTTCAACAAATCCGCGGTGCTCTATGGACTTGATAAAGCTAAAGATTCGATTCGCAAGAATAATTTTTCTATTTTAGTTGAGGGACAGATGGACTTAGTTTTATCTCACCAAGCGGGATACAGAAATACTATTGCTACCTCTGGCACTGCCTTGTCTGACTCTACAGTTTCAAAAGAAAATGCCGTTTCCAATTTGGGGCTGGTGCGTCGCTTGTCTCCCAATATTGTGTTAGCATTTGATTCTGATAAGGCAGGGTTCAACGCTTCCAATAGAGCTGGCAAAATTGCTTTATCCTTTGGTATGGATGTTAAAGTGACGAAATTACCTCCAGGTATTGATCCAGCAGATTTGATTTCAAAAGAAGGACCCGATGCCTGGAAGGACGCTATTAGAGATTCCAAGCACATAATAGAATTTCTTTTGGATAAAGTTTTGAGTGATTCGGGTAGCGATACTCGTAAAGTCGGCAGACTCATCAAGGAAAACATATTGCCTTATGTAAATGTATTGGAGAGTTCGATAGAAAAAATGCATTTTATAAAGAAAATCAGCGATCTGTCACATATCCCACAAAATGCCCTACAAGATGATTTGAAGAAAATTGAGCAAGAGCTTAGATACGAAAAGAAAGAAATCGCAGAAGCAGAGGAATCCCTGACCCAAGTTCATAGGAAAGATTATATTTTACGAAAATTACTGGGAATCATCTTGTGGCAAAAGACCCTGAAAGAGCAATCCATGGATGTTGAAAAAATATCGAAAGAGATTGCGATGATTTTGAATATCACTGAAGACCAAGTATTAGAAGAGGCAAAAGAAGAAAAAAGGGATCTGATTTTTGAAGCGGAAGTGTTTTATGGCGAAGATACAGACGTGAAAAAGGATGCCGAAGAGTTGCTTTTTAATTTGAAAGAAGAATATTTGAAAGAAGAATTAGGGACGAAGATGAGAGAATTAAACGAAATCGAACAGGTCAAAGATGCCATAAAATCAAAATCAATTTTAAAAGAAATTAGCGAGATTAATAGTAAGATACAAGAGATCAAATATGAAAAAGAAAAACAAAAAACAAAATAAGTCCCGACGGAGAAAGGTGAAGGGATCTCGATCAAAAGCGTCGGGGAAAAAGAAACTGATAAGAAAAAAAGTTACAAAGAGGAAAATTGCCAAAAAAGCTCCCAAGTTATCTTACACTGAAAAAAAGGCAGAAAATTTGGCTCGTATATCGGATGAGCTTATAGAAAAAGGACGCAAAAGAGGATTTATCACTTATGACGAAATATTAAAAACTTTTCCCGATATTGAAAATAATATTTTATTTTTAGACGAACTTTACGAGAAATTTAACGTAGCCGGTATTGATGTTCTAGAAGGCGGGAATTTACTCAATCTGGATGTTGACTTAAATGATAAAGATTTGAACAAGGGGAGTATGCATGATTCTATTCAAATGTATTTGAAAGAAATAGGTCAATATCCATTGATTCATGCTAGTGATGAAAGAGAACTTGCCAAACGCATAGAGCGTGGTGATCTGGAGGCAAAAAATCTGTTAGCGCGAGCCAACTTACGTCTAGTGGTTTCGATCGCTAAAAAATACGCAGGCAGAAGTGCTAATTTGACTCTGCTCGATCTAATTCAGGAAGGGAACTTAGGATTATTTAAGGCAGTTGAAAAATTTGACTGGACTAAAGGGTATAAATTCTCTACTTATGCGACTTGGTGGATTCGTCAATCCATTACTCGCGCCTTGGCTGACCAGTCTAGGACTATCCGTATACCTGTCCATATGGTGGAGACAATTTCTAAATATAAACAGACGCATCGCAGGTTGAGCCAGGACCTGGGACGAGAACCCCTAGCCGAAGAGATTGCTACTGAAATGGGTATTCCAGTGGAGAAGATTCATGTGATTGAAAATATTTCACAAGAGACAGTGTCGCTTGAACAGCCAGTTGGGGATGATGATGATAAGTCAACTCTGGAAAATTTTATTCCAGATGATAAAATTTTGCGTCCAGACCAAGAATCTTCTCGCAGAATTCTATCTGATCAAATTCGTGAGGTTTTAAACGAACTTAATCCCAAAGAGCGCAGAATTCTAGAGATGCGTTACGGGCTCTTAGATGGTATTCAACATACTCTAGAGCGAGTAGGGGAAGAATTTGGCGTAACTCGTGAGCGTATTCGTCAAATTGAAGCGAAAGTCCATGAAAAACTCCGCCAGCATGACAAAATTTCAAGGCTGAAAAATTACTTCGATTAATAAACCCAACAAGGGTAGTCCTTATTGAATTTTATTTTATCGCACTCAGCTTTTGCATTACTGTATCATATGGCTGAGCACCCGGGATAGTGTCTATCACTTTACCCTTTTGCAGAATGAAAGAAGATGGAGTTCCACTGACGCCAGCTTTAACTCCATCATCAATGTCAGCTTGAACTTTAGCTTTGAATTTCCCGTTACTAAGACAAGTATTAAAGGATCCTACATCAAGTCCGATGTATTCTGCAATCTTAGGAAGCTCTGACTCTTCTAGGCGATTGTTGGATGGAGTAATTTCGAAAATTCTATCAACATATTTCCAAAAAGCATCATTACCACCTTGTTCCCATGCGCACTCTGTTGCTTCTGCTTCATGAAAAGCTTTTGGGTGAAGTTGAGGAATTGGATAATGTCTAAACACCCAAGCTACTTTACCATCGCTATTTTCTACTACTTTATGCATAGTTGCGTGAAATACTTTACAGAACGGGCACTCAATATCTGAATATTCCACTATAACTATTTTGGCATTTATGTTTCCTGTGATATGATCGGCGGATGTTACAGGTCTAACTTGAGAAGTTGCGTTTTTGGCATTATTTGCAATTGACGGTACACCAATAGGCGTGTTGGTTCCTTTGAGTAAAATTGCTCCGGCCACAAGAACCCCCACTACAAGTATTGCTCCAGCTATTTGTTTTGAATCATTATTTTGCATTTTTGTATAATATTAATTAATACTAATGTCTTGAGTATAGCATTTTTAAAAACTAATGCTATACTCAATAGTATTATTAGTATTAATTTTATAATTGCATACCATGATGAATTCAAATTGTAGTTGTAGGTGGGGTGGATGTTCTGTCTCTAAGATTATGAATGTTCTTCTGGTCATAGGAGGAATAAATTGGGGGTTGGTAGGTTTGGGAATGCTTTTAGGTAACGATCTAAATGTTGTGCATGTAGTTTTGGGTTCTATGCCAACCATTGAATTAATCGTTTATCTATTAGTGGGCGTTGCAGCTGTTATGAAGCTCTTTGGTTGCAAGTGCAAGAAATGTGTAGCTTCATGCGCAAGTTGTGCTTGTAATGTGGAAGGTGACGCTAACGGTAAAATGGGAGGCAGTATGTAATATTAACACCAATATATGGTTTCGATTTCTAATGTAATATTTTCTATATTAGTTTTTCTATCTGTTTACGTTCAGGTGTTTTTTTTCGTTACTTTTCTTGAGAATAGAAAAAAAATAATTATTAGAAATGGTAAGAGTAAGCTTGTTCGATACAGAGCGGTGACGATTGCTGTGTCGTGTTGGAACGAAGAAAAAACTGTTTATAAAACAGTACGATCACTCTTGTCTTTAAATTATCCCAAAGATAAAATAAAAATTTTTCTAATCGATGATGGGTCCACTGACGGTACTTGGGATATTATCCGCAAATTTGCCCGCTATCCAAATATAAAAGTTTTTCGTAAAGAAAATGGAGGGAAATATACTGCGCTCAATTTAGCCCTAGAACACATGGAAACTGATTTTTTTGGTGGTCTGGACGCTGATTCATTTGCCGATCCGGAGTCCCTTATTCGTATTATGAGTTATTTTGAAAAAGATCCAAGCATTATGGCTGTTGCTCCTTCCGTTGTTGTCTATAACCCAAAAACCCTCGTTCAAAATGCGCAAAAAGCTGAATATCACATGGGCATCTATATTAAAAAAATGCTTGGTTTCCTAGGAGCCATCAATGTCACTCCAGGACCGCTTACGATTTTCCGAAAAAAAGTTTTTGATGAATTGGGTCCTTATCGACATGGACATAACACAGAAGACATGGAGATTGCTTATCGAATGCAGAAAAATAATTATAAGATAGAGCATTGCAATGATGCTTATGTTTATACCAACACACCTTCTTCAGTAAAGAAATTATACAAGCAGAGGTTACGCTGGATTTACGGTTTCATTAACAATACTATTGATTACAAAAGTGTTTTATTTAAAAAAAAATACGGCAATTTTTCTCTTTTTACTTTACCCACTGGTCTTATTTCTATTTTGGCCATCAGTTATCTTTTTGGTAGGATGGTTTATAATCTGGGTGATTTTTTTTATTCAAAAATTCTGCAAGTTGAAACTGTCGGTTGGCATTATGCTACTCAAACTTCAAACTTTGATTTATTTTTCATAAACATACGCTCTCCTTTGTTCCTGGTTATTCTCATTTATTCTTTAGTTATTTTTGCAATTATCTTCGGCAGAAAAATGATAGAAGGGAAATGGATTATTTCTCTCAATATGCTTTACTTCCTGATTATTTTTCGTATCATTGCTCCATTTTGGCTTCTCAATGCAATTTATAATACAATTTTAAAAAGGAAGCCTGCTTGGAGATAAAAATACATGAATAATAATATTGATTGGAAAAAATATATTATTGTGTTTCTAATAACTGGGGCCCTTTTTTTAACCGCTAGCTATTTAAGTAACTATTTTGGCGATAAAAAAATTGATCAATTAAAATCAATTCAAGATAAAATAGCGATTAATATTCTTTCTTCCGAAACACAATTTTCTCTCTTACAAGAAAGTTCCTGCAAGAATATTTCTGGTTCTGTGCTCTCGGGTGAGCTTGACGAATTGGGACGCAAGCTAGAATGGAGTCAGCAAAATCTGGGTTCTACTGAGGAAGTTTCTTATCTGAAGAAATATTATTCTCTTCTACAAATTAAAGATTATCTTTTAATGAAAAAAATATCTCTTGGCTGTAAAGTAAAATCTGCCTTCATTCTTTATTTTTACACTACAGCAGAAAATTGTAGTCTATGCGAGAGGGAGAGTTTGGTGCTTTCAAGCCTCCGTGATAAGTATCCAGAATTACGTGTTTATTCCTTTGACTATAGTATAGATCTGTCAGCTGTAAAAGCATTGCTTCAAATTTACAAAATAGAAGATACAAAACTTCCTGCCCTTGTCTTAGATGATGAATTGTTGACTGGTTTTCATGGTGTTGAAGAACTCGAGTCCCGTGTCCAAGAGTCTTTTAAGCTTCAAGGAACAAAACCGGAAGGGGACTAAAGAATATACAAAGGAAGCATGTCCTTAGAAAAATTCTTAGAAAAAATCAAAACTGAAATCAAAGAAAGAAAATACAAACTATTTGTTGTGTTTCTTAATATATTCTGATACAATCTTTAATTAGAAGTAGAAAAGAAAGGAAAAACGATGTCGGACGATCCCATCATCGTAATACCACCGCCAGCGTTAGCGCTGGTGGTCGCACTCCTGACGCTTTTGTCGTAAAGCGTCCGGGAGGATAAGGAAGCCTTGTCATAGAGTTTCCTGCCCAAGTGGCGGCCGTCGTGTCGCCACTTTTATTTTGTGTCCTAAACCCTGCCATAACGGGGTAGGCTGAACTATTGAGTCCTTATTAAAATCAGCTAGAACCTATTTTAGTGAAATCAAACTATACAATCGAGGATTTGGTCGAAAAAATAAAAGAACGACTTGCCAGTAAATTTTAGATAGTATAATATTAAAAATATATGACAAATGAAAAAAAGTTTGAGTGGATTTTGAGAATTGGAGTGGCTGGAGAGTTCTTGGGACATGGCGTATTTGCTGTTTTAGGAAAAGCTGATTGGATAAAGTGGACCGAGCAGTTGACTGGACTTGATACAGCAACAGCTACAACATTTATGTTGGTAGTAGGAGTAGTAGATATTCTATTAGCAATTTTAGTATTAACTAAGCCAATGAAACCTGTTTTACTATGGATGACATTCTGGGGCTTCTGGACTGCTCTTGTTCGCCCACTTGTAGGTTTGCCAATATGGGATTTCATAGAGAGGTTCGCTAATTGGGCAGCACCACTTGCGCTATATTATTTCTATCGGGCAAATAGAGATAAAGAATCTAAGTAATATCAATAAAAAATGTCTTTCTCTTTTTGATATAATATATTTTTTATGCCCACCAAAACTTCACCAAAAATGCCTTTGAGTTTGATTCTGGAGCCGGCAGAGGGATTCGAACCCGCGACCTTCGCTTTACAAAAGCGTTGCTCTACCAACTGAGCTATGCCGGCGATTTATTTACTTTTAAAAACTAATTTACCATATTTATTGCATATCTACCAAAACAGCTATGCCGGCGATTTATTTACTTTTAAAAACTAATTTACCATATTTATTGCATATCTACCAAAACAGCTATGCCAGCCTACAAAAACATTAACACATTTACGAACTATTTTCTTCTTCGTGTATCTTTTGCTTAATTGCCCTGATTTTGTGTTTATACTCGGAAATCATTTTTAGGAATTTGGAAACTTCAACTTTCTCCGCTCCGTTTCCATTTGAATCTTTTCTGGTATTAAAGTTTTTTATTTTGATTTTTGTTTCTTCATACTTATTTTTTAAAAGGTTCATTGATCGTACATAAAATCGCAATGTTGTGACTAGACTCATATGTCCGTATTTCTTCATGTTTTTTACTGTAAGATGTTTAATCTTTTCAAGATGTGGAATTTTGAATGAAATTTCTTTTCTCTCCAAGGTCTGCCCGTTTTGTAGTAATACTAATTTCCTCCCAATCATAATAATGATGCCAAAGAATGATGTAAAGAATAAAATTAAAAGGATAGACATTTGATTTAGTAAAATATATATTTTAGTAAAATTATACTGTGCTCCGTATTTATATTGAATAACGTTTCACTTCTTTTATTTTTACATTAGACTTTTCTAAAAGCTTACCCACTGTTTCATCTGTATTTTTTATAAATGGTTGGTCAGTAAGAGTCTTCTCCTTAAAATAAGTGCTAATTTTCCCTTCCAACATTCTCTTCTTTATTTCTGCTGGTTTATCCATGCTGTCGATTTCTTTTTGAAAAATTTCAGTAATAGTTTTTTTGCTATCATCACTAATTTCATTCTGTGAAATGTATTCTGGTTTCATTGCAGTAATGTGCATCGCAATGTCTTTCGCAAGTTCTGTATTGCCACCTTCTAGACTTACTATGACCGCTATTTTATTGTTATGTACATAACCTCCGAGAACATCCGCCTTTATTTCATATGCCTCACCCAAAACTATATTTTCTCCAGTTTTCTGAATTATAACATCGATCATATCTTTCGCTCCCTCTTTTGTTTTTTCGATACCCTCGGAAAAAGTTTTATCTAGGAGATTTTGTAGTAAATTTACAAAATCCTTATTTCTAGACACAAAGTCAGTCTCACAGTGCAGGGAAACCAAAACACCTCTTTGCCCCTCTATTTTAATCATTACTGCGCCGTCCTTGACTTCGCGATTGACTTTTTTAAGCGCAATATCAGAGCTTGTCTTTTTTAAAATAGCAAGGGCTTTTTTAATATCACCCTCGGCCTCCACGAGCGCATTTCGACATTGCATCACAGAGATGCCAGTAGCATCTCTAAGTTCCTTCACTAACTCAGTTGTTATTGGGGAAGACATATTTATTATTTAACAAGTACAGAATTCTGTCCCATTTTGTAAGCGTTAGAAATTGTTGTAGCAAAAAATTTAATAGATGGTATGCCCGAATCATTACCGACTATGGGATAATTGATGCCTTTAATATTTGAATCAGAATTCATGAGAGCAATAACAGGCACGTCGGATTTCTTGGCTTCTGTGGCAGCAATGTGTTCCGCTCTTGCATCTATGATGAATAATGCATCGGGAGTCTTTTTTAAACCAATCAGTCCAGAATAATATCTTGAAAGTTTCTCCATTTTCTTTGCCATAACCACCCTTTCTTTTTTGGTATATTTATCAAGTCCGCCCTCAAGACTCTCTTTACGATAATTTTCAAGTTCAGCAATTCTTTTTTTTATTTCTGTAAAATTAGAAAGTGTGCCCCCAATCCAACGTTCATTTACATAAGGCATACTTAGAGATTCTGCCATATCCTTTACCACAATTTTTGCTTCAGGTTTCGTGCCGACAAAAAGAACGACCCCATTCTTAGCTCCTAAGTTTTTTAAAAACTCTAAAGCATTTTCGAGCATAGTGGCTGTTTTTTCAAGGTCTATTATATCCCCCTTGTTTTTTGTAGCATATATATATGAAGAGAGACTTGGGTGTCTCCTTGATTTTGAATAACCGTAATGCGCTCCAACTTTGAACATTTTTTCTACTATTGTGTCAGCACCATCTTTCTTCATATCTGTTTTTTGCATAAGAATAATATAGCAGAAAGCTGCACCTTTTGCAAATTTTATTTTGACTAACGAGGGGCATATATAAATTTATTTATATAATGTCCAAGAGACGTCAAAATATTATACCCAGTTATATTTATATCTTTTAGAAGTATTTTTCAAGTTTCCCGCCTTTGACCAAAAGACTTTTTTCGGGTAAGATGCCAGTATGACTAATAGTATGAGACAATCTAAACTTTTTACTAAAACGAGAAAAGAGGCGCCGGCGGACGAGGTGTCTAAAAATGCCGAGCTTTTAATTCGTGGGGGTTTTATTCATAAGGAAATGGCGGGAGTTTATAGTTATTTACCTCTAGGGTTTCGTGTGCTTAAAAAAATTGAAAATATAATTCGCGAAGAAATGAATTCTATTGGCGGACAGGAAATTCTTATGTCCTCTTTTCAACCAAAAGAAAATTGGGAAAAAACTGGTAGGTGGGAAACAATGGACGATTTATATAAAGTAAGTGATTCCTCAGGTAGGGAAGTTGCCTTAGGCCCTACTCATGAAGAAATTGTCGTTCCAATTTTAAAAAATTATATAACGTCTTATAAAGATTTTCTCTTAAGTTCACCCTTGGCTATTTATCAAATTCAAAATAAGTTTCGAATGGAGATTCGCGCGAAGTCGGGAATGCTTCGAGGTAGAGAATTTATTATGAAAGATATGTACTCTTTTCATGCATCGAAGGAAGATTTTGAGAACTTTTATAATAAAATGAAAGATGTTTACAAAACTATTTTCAAGAAAGCTGGCATTGGTCACTTAACTTACATGACTTTTGCTTCGGGTGGAACTTTCTCAAAATATTCTCACGAATTTCAGACTATCACGCCTGTCGGTGAAGACACAATTTATATTGATGAGGCAAGTGGTGTCGCAATTAATCAAGAAGTTTTTAATGACGAAGTTTTAGGTCAACTCAATTTAAAAAAAGAAAAATTGGTTGAACAAAAAGCTATTGAAGTTGGTAATATTTTTGATTTAAAGACAAAATATTCGGAGCCCTTTGATTTAACATATACTGATCCCAAAGGAGAAAAGCACACTATTTTGATGGGTTGTTATGGTATTGGACTTGGGCGTCTTTTGGGTACAGTAGTGGAAGTTCTCTCCGACGACAAAGGTATAATTTGGCCGGAATCCATTGCACCATTTGCCGTTCATTTACTTAGTTTGGGAGAAGACGAAGCTGTATTGAAAGAAGCTGAAAAAGTTTATGAAAATTTACAAAAAAATAATATTGAAGTTTTATTTGATGATAGAAGAGAAATATCTGCTGGAGAGAAATTTGCTGATGCGGATCTTTTGGGTATACCCTATCGTGTTGTTGTTTCCGAGAGAAGTATAAAAGAAAATGGTATGGAAATAAAAAAAAGAAACGAAGAAAAAGGAAAAATTATTTCATTGAATGAGTTATTGAAAATATTAAAAAATAATGTTTGAAAAACTTTATAAATTAATTTCAAATGACATAGGCATAGATTTGGGTACATCTAACACCCTAGTCTATTTAAAGGGTCACGGGATTGTCATCAATGAGCCTTCAGTCGTGGCAATCAATATCAAGACCAATCAAATCCTGGCTGTTGGCGTAAAGGCCAAAGAAATGCTCGGTCGTACCCCAGGACACATTAAAGCCATTCGTCCGCTTGTGGATGGTGTCATTTCGGATTTTGAAGTTACTGAAGAAATGCTTTCATATTTGATAAACAAAGCAGACAAAATTTCTAAAAAGTTAGCACGACCAAGAGTTTTGATTGGTGTGCCAACAGGAACCACCAATGTTGAGACGCGTGCGGTATATGATGCAGCGCGTTCCGCAGGTGCTAGAGAAGTTTTGTTGGTAGAAGAGCCCATGGCGGCCGCTATCGGGGTGCGACTTCCTATCAAAGATCCTGTCGGTTCAATGGTTATAGACATAGGAGGAGGGACGACTGATATCGCAGTGATTTCTTTGGGTGGAATTGTAAAATCTAAAAATTTAAAAATAGCTGGTGATAAATTAAATAATGATATTGTCACTTACATGCGCGATGAGTTTAAAATACTTATTGGTGAGAGAACAGCAGAGATGGTAAAGATTGCTATCGGTTCTGTTGTTCCGGGAGAATATATGGAGACAGAAGTCCATGGACGAGATCTTTTAACAGGATTGCCTCGTGCCGTGACGGTAACCGATGCCGATATACGCGAAGCTCTCTCATTGTCTATTAGAGGATTGGTGGAAGGTGTTAAAGATATGTTGGAAACAATACCGCCTGAAATTCTTTCAGACATAATGCATAGGGGTATTACTCTTTCGGGTGGCGGGGCGCTAATACCGAGGCTTGGAGAGCTTTTGGGGCGTGTGCTTAAAATTCCAGTTTATGTGGTAGAAGATCCGCTTTCGGCAGTGGCTAGGGGTACGGGGGTGATTTTGGATAACATTCCTTTTTATCAAGAAGTTTTGATCGGGAATCAAAATGAATTACCTCCTAGATAAAAAAATCTCATTAGAAATTCAACTAGCAAAAAATATATGATTAAAATTATTTATGATAATTTCTAACGGGATAAAAAGGAAAAAGTTTCTCTCTACTTTATTTTTTATCATTATTTTTTCTATTCTATTTTATTTTAAATTAAGTATTTTTAACGGCCTGGCTTTTATAAGTCATAAAATTTTTTACCCCGTTTTAATTCTAGGGAATAGTATAGGTGAAAAATTCAGAAATATTAATTCACTTGTTACTTCCAAAAATTCTCTCTATTTAGAAAATAAAAATCTGAAAATACAATCGAGCATAGACAAAACGATGATGTCAAATTACAATTCTGTCTTGACTGAAAATATTAGTCTGAAGGAAATTTTAGGTAGGAAAAGTGAAAAAAGTTCCATGATTTTGGCTGCAATATTGTCTAAACCAAATCAAAGTCTCTATGATACGCTCGTTATTGATGTTGGAACAAACAAGGGAATACATGTAGGAGAAATGGTTTTTGCACTTGGTAATGTGCCTATGGGGCGTGTGGCTGAAACTTATCCAAATTCTTCAAAAGTGATTTTGTTTTCAAGCAAAGGAGAAAAAACTCAAGGTGTGGTGTCAGAGAAAAATATTTTTATGGAAGTAGTTGGACGAGGTGGGGGAAATTTTGAAATGATTTTACCCAGGGATCTTGCCTTATTAAAAAGAGATCAAGTGGTTTTGCCCGGTATTATTCCCCATGTTTTAGGTGTTGTGGCAACAATAATTTCCGATCCACGAGATCCATTCCAAAAGGCGTTGCTCGTGAGTCCTGTGAATATACAGGAGTTAAAGTTTGTGGAAGTAGAAGTTTCAGCAAAGTAGAGTTTTTAGAGCACGGATATTTTTTTACTAAAAAATTCCTCATGTTAGCTTACGTCGCGTTCCCAGGTCTCTGAAAAACCCCACTTTGTTCTCACTATGTTATGGAATTCAAAATAGAAAAAAAATTATCCGCCAAGGGCGGATCCGCCTCGGGCGGGAAAAATAGCTTAGGACGAGCGGGGGTTCTCATAACTGCACACGGAATTATAAATACTCCAGCCTTTGTGCCCGTGGGCACAAAGGCCTCCGTTAAAGCTCTCACCTCGGAGCAAGTGATAGACACAGGCGCAGAAGTGATTCTTGCCAACACCTATCATTTATATTTACAACCAGGTGATGAATTAATAGCGAGCGTCGGAGGAATTCATAAATTTATGAATTGGGATGGTCCCATGATGACGGACTCCGGTGGATTCCAGGTATTTTCTTTGGGAGCTGCTTACGGTAAAGAGATTTCAAAAATAACAAAAATTACCGAGATCACTGATCCATCTCTTATGATTCCAGAGCGTTTTGACGACTCTAATGCTCCTCGTCTGGCTAAAATTGGTCAAGATGGAGTTTCTTTTAAATCACACTTAGATGGTTCTATACATTACATTACTCCCGAGAAATCAATTCAGATTCAACATAACTTGGGCGCAGATATAATTTTTGCTTTTGATGAATGCACAAGTCCGACAGAAGATATTAAGTATCAAGAAGAGGCATTAGAACGAACGCATCGATGGGCAGAGAGAAGTTTGATAGAACATAATAAATTAAATAAAGAAAATAAAATTTATTTATTTGGGATAATACAGGGTGGTCGTGATAAGAATTTAAGAAAAAAATCGGCCCAGGCTATCAGTTCTATGAATTTTGATGGTTTCGGTATTGGCGGTTCTTTTGCAAAAAAGGACATGTCGACTGCGGTAAAATGGGTCAATGAAATTCTGCCTGAGAATAAGCCTCGGCACTTGCTCGGTATTGGTGAGCCAGAAGATTTATTTATGGGTATTGAGAACGGCGTAGATCTTTTTGATTGTGTGGCGCCCACCCGCAATGCCAGAAATGGTACACTCTTTATTAAAAATGGGAAAATAAATATAATGAATGCAAAATATAAAGATGATTTTAACGCAGTTGATCAGGATTGCGGGTGTTATGTGTGTTCACCCCGCCATGGCGGGGCAAGTTACACCCGCGCTTACCTTTCACACCTTTTTCATGGTAAAGAAATGCTCGCTGCCACTCTTGCCTCAATACACAATCTATATTTTATTGTAAATTTGGTGAAAAAAATCAGGCAATCAATTTTAGATGACAACTTTTTTGAGTTTAAAAAGGAATTTCTGAGTAAATATTTGAAATAGATTTGCGTTTTTTTCTAGGATTGTTATACTGACTTTACTTTAATCCGCAATTGAAATGGTCCAGACGAAATTGAAAAAATCAAAAAAACCAAAGAAGCAAGGTAAAAATTGGAAAAAATTTTGGAAGCTCGGGGTAGATGAGTTTAATACTCAATACTTTGGTATCACTAAAGATGGAGAGTTGACAGTGCGAGAAGGAAACTATATTTACAACTTAAGTGATATTGTGAAAAAGTACGGTTCTCCCGTTGAGGTAGTTTTTCCGTTTATTTTAGAAGAGCGCTTGGAAGATTTACACGACTACTTCCAAGCTTACATGAAAATTCAAGGATATAGAGGTAAATTCTTTTACCACTATCCGATGAAAGTAAATCAAAACAAAGAATTTATCATGCCCCTTATTTCAGAAGGTGCTCACATGGAAGTTGGTTCTGTGAATGAGTTGTGGCTTGTCAAAAAACTTTGGGAAGAAGAAAAGTTTCATTCAAAACTTCGCGTTCTTTGTAACGGGCCCAAGACAGAAGCATATATTGAATTGATTGAAGAGTTGCGCTTAAAGAATTTATCTATTATGCCAATTATCGAAGATGAACATGAGTTAAGAAGATTAGTTAAATATAAAGGTGAACTTGGGATAAGAGTCAATCTAGATACAAAAGCCGACACGCATTGGGATAAAAAAGTAGATCGCTTCGGTTTTTCCTCTAAAGAAATTTTAGAATTACCGAGGATGAAAAATTTGAAATTACTACATTACCATATCGGTTCGCAGATTACTACGGCATCAAGTGTTATAAAACCAATCGAGGAAGCGATGAATTTATATATTAAACTTGTCAAAAATCAGCCGAGCGTGGATACGCTGGACGTCGGTGGCGGTTTCGGAGTTCCGTATGAGAAGAAACCATTCTATGGTGCAAAAAAAATGTCAGAAAAGATTGTTAGACTTTTGAAAAAAAAGAGTGACGGAGCGGGTATTAGACACCCAAATCTTGTAGTAGAATGGGGTAGATACATTGTAGCGCCAGCCCAGATAACTATTTATAATGTAATCGCAGAAAAGCCGATACCCAAAGCCAATGCAAAAAGCTGGTATGTAATTGACGGAAGCTTTATGAATGATTTGTTAGACACTTGGGCTATTCATCAGAAATGGCACGTGGTTCCGGTTAATAATGCCAATACCAATGCGCTCAAGAGCGTCTGGCTGGCAGGCTCGTCTTGCGATTCTGACGACAAATACACGGCTGGGGGGAATTATATTCTTTTACCGAAGCTCAAAGACGGGGGGCAGCAGTATTTCGCTGTACTGGACTCGGGTGCTTATCAAGACGCTTTAGCATCGCACCACTGTTTACTATCTTCGCCAGCAAAATTAATTGCCCAAGATGGGACTATTAAAATAGCACGCAAGCGAGAAAGTGCGGAATCCATTGGTAAACTCTTCGGCTGGAACGGAAATCATAAATAGTTTATGAAGAAAAATATTTCTAGTTTTGTCTTAGCCGTTGTTTTTTTTATTTTGCTTTTTGTAATCCCGAAGGATCACCGAAATATTAAAGCAATACAGATAATGGGGCAGAACATTCGGGTTAATTTGGCCACGACGGATGCGGCACGAGAGCAAGGTCTCTCTGGCCGAGAAAATTTAAAAGAAGACGAAGGTATGCTTTTTGTTTTCGATTATCCAGATAAATATTCTTTTTGGATGAAAGATATGAATTTTCCCATAGACATGATTTGGATCGGCGAGAATAAAGAAATAATTTATATAAAAAAGAATGCTCGACCGGAATCATTCCCAGAGAGTTACGGTCCGACGGCGGATTCGAAGTATGTTCTAGAAATTGTCTCTGGACTCTCGTCAAAAAATAATTTAAAAGAAGGGGATAAAGTAGAGTTTAAATATTAATTCTTCTAAAGAAAATCCCCCACTTTTGGCGGGGGACTCTCATTTTTTTTGCAGGTGTCTATAAGCCGAATTCTGTCCCAATTTTGTCCACCATAGGTGGACAAAATTGGGAGATAGCAATTTGTCTAGGTTCAGCATTACTGCAGAACTCAAGCGATTCTTCCTGATTCGCAAAAAACGAAGAAGGACACGATCTTGCACTAAGGTAAGGATTTAGCCGTTTCATTCTTCGACTTCGCTCAGAACTTTTGGCCCCAAGTTTATATGAAGACTTACCCATCTCTGGGTATCCTGAATCTTTCGAATCAAGACGTCTCTGCTCGCACCTATACATCACTGCATACGGGTGTTACCCGCTACCATTCTCTCTAGCCGAAGCTAGAGTAGTGTTCGGACTTTCCTCTCTCCAAAAGGAGAGTAGCTATCCAACACCTGCCTCGGATAGTATAGCATACTTGCGTTCTTTTCCAAAGTATGCTATACTACCCCTGTGAGTGTGAGGTAATTCTGACGTTATCTTGCATTAATCGTGAACAACATAAGTGCCGCAAAACCCCGCTCTCGATTTATCTTGGGCGGGGTTTTGTTTTGTAAAATTAGTAGTTTTATTGTTTTATTTATATAATTAAAAATGAAAGGAGGCGAACACTCATGACAAAGGGTAAGTTTCGCCCAGTTCTTTTTTCTGTTCTAGTTTTAATGCATGTCATGATGGTGTACGCCCTCTGGTATGCATTTGTCAATTTCTCGTGGCATCCCAGAGCCATACTGCAGGCATTCAAGGATTTTGATCCTCAGCACATTCCCTCATTCTGGAGTGCCTTGGGCGGGGCTTTCCACCCAGGCTTCAGTATAAAAGCATGGATGTGGTTCTTTGTGTTGCACACTCTTCGGCAGGTCGGTATCTCGCTGGGGTATCACAGACTTTTAACCCACCTAGCATTTAAGTGCCACTTCGGGACGAAGCTGGTACTTTCATTTTTGGCTGGTCTTGCGGTCCAGGGGACTATTCTTGCCTGGATACTGGACCACATGCAACATCATTGGGATACAGAGGGACCGTTGGATCCACACAGTCCATACAGGTATCCGGGGTGGAGGGGTTTCCTTTGGGCACACATAGCGTGGATGTGTTTCGACGTTAAGCGTCCCAACGAGAACTTCGGGATGATTTTCAAGGAGAATAATGTCCGTCTCCTGAAGTGGAATAGGTGGATATACCCTGTGGCTGCTTTATCTGGGTTTATTCTTCCGTTTTACTTTGCGGGTATGGATGGACTCCTTCTTGGCGGGTTTCTCGGGGTGCTGTTACACTTGCATCTCACTTGGAGCGTGAATTCCATTTGCCATCTCTATGGTTCCATAGATAAACGCTTCAAAGCTCCTGGCAATGCCAGAAATAATCCAGTTGTATGTGCTGCGCCGTCTGTAATCGGTGAAGGATACCATTTCTACCACCACGCCAAAGCGGACAGCGCTTTTCTGGGGTGGAAGTGGTACCACCTCGACCTCGGAAAGTGGATTCTCTGTGCTGGGGAGCCACTTGGAATTTTTTGGGACATAAAACGTCCCAGAGCCGGTGCCTGACCGGAAATCAGGAACATCTTCCAACGGTCCCGACGCACATATGCGCTCGGGACCGTATTTAATTTAAGCTGTTTTTAATTTATTTATAATTTGTTATACTTTATTACGACGAGCAAGGAGCGTGTGAACGAGTACTCTCGTTCACGACGTCCGAGTCGACGTCGTATCAAAAGGTTTAATACCTTTTATTTATGTATATTATTTACGCATTATTGGGAGCAATTATGGCAAGTGTTGGGACCATCTTTGCCAAGCTTGGTTTAAAAGGTGTTGATGCTAATTTACTTACTGCTGTGAGAGGTA
>Ga0209541_10002100_pt1 | contig 38357 bp, 41 predicted proteins | sample RifCSPlowO2_01_FD_184027 | JGI IMG/M metagenome (GOLD analysis project Ga0209541, IMG submission 184027) | Groundwater microbial communities from Rifle, Colorado - Rifle CSP2_plank lowO2_0.1 (SPAdes) (version 2) | ecosystem: Environmental > Aquatic > Deep subsurface > Groundwater | place...
AAGCCTGCAAAAATTATTGTGACTGGCTGTATGGTCGGCATGGCCGTCAGGGATAAGACCGGTAAGTTTATGAAGCTGATCCGGAAGCGCATGCCCTATGTTGACGAGTTTTTAGCAATTGAAGAAGTCGGTTTTGACCATCCGCCATTGCGAAGCGACACCGTCAACGCCTGGGTGCCGGTGTCTAACGGCTGCAACAATTTCTGTACTTTTTGCGTCGTCCCTTTCACCCGCGGCCGGGAAATTTCCCGGCCTTACGCCGATATTTTAGCAGAGTGCCGAAAGCTAGCCGGGGAAGGTTTCAAAAAAATCACCCTCTTAGGTATGAACGTCAATTCCTACGGGGCTGATCTGATTGTCGGAGCGGATAATATCCAGGTCATGAGGGATATCGATAAAAAATACTTTCGTCCAAAGGACGATCGGCCTATGACTGATAAAGGCTACACTTTGCCCGGCGGCCGCAAAGTAAAACCGGTTTTGGTTAAACACCTCAACCGTTTGCGCATTCCCACACTTTTCCCTTATCTTTTGGAGGATATAGCGGCAATTGAGGGGATTGAATCAATTGATTTCATGTCTTCAAACCCCTGGGATTTTTCCGATCGGTTGATTGAGACGATTGCTAAAAATCCTAAAATTACAAGGAAGCTTCATCTGGCTGTCCAGTCGGGAAGCGATACTGTTTTAAAAAGGATGAACCGCTGGTACACCCGCGCTGATTTTCTCCAACTGCTTCAGAAAATGAGGGATAAAATTCCCGGTGTTGAGTTTTCGACAGATATCATCGTCGGTTTTTGCGGCGAGACTGATGATGAATTCAGGGAAACAATAGATTTGGTTAAAAAAGCCAAGTTTTACAAAGCCTATCTTGCCATGTACTCGGACCGCCCGGGTACAGCTGCGCACAGAGTCTTCAAAGACGACGTGCCTCATCCGCTGAAAAAGAAACGCTGGCAGATTTTGGAGGAAATGATCAACAGGCCATACTTAAAAAAAATTCAAAATTCCAATAACAAATTACAAATTAAATCCAAAATCTAAAATTTAAATAATTTTTTTATCATTTGAACTTTGAGTTTGATTTGATATTTGAATTTTGTCATTTGAATTTAAACTTGTATGCAAAAACTCCTCATCATCGCCGGCCCCACAGCCACGGGCAAAACAGCTCTCGCTATCGGTTTGGCCCGGAAATATAATGGGGAAATAATCTCAGCCGACAGCCGCCAGGTTTATAAGGGGATGGACATCGGCACCGGCAAAGACCTGTCCAAAGGTTCCGTTTATCAGACCTTCGAGGTGATGCAGATACAGGATCCTGGTACAGACATGGGATATTATTTAATAAAGAGAATTCCCGTTTGGCTGATTGATATCGTCAAGCCGGATTATCATTTCCATCTCAGTCTGTACCGCAGATTGGCTTTAAAAGCCATAGATGACATTTCCAGCCGGGGGAAACTGCCTATCGTCGTCGGAGGTACCGGTCTATATATAAAATCCCTGTTGATATCTATGCCTGAGGCAGATATTCTGCCTGACCAAAAATTAAGACAGCAATTGGAAGATAAAAACGCCATTGAACTTTCAGAAATTTTGAAAAAGAAAGATCCTGAAAAATGGCAGTCGATGAATCAGTCGGACAGGAAAAATCCCAGGCGTTTGATAAGAGCTATCGAAATTGCCGGGAGAAAATATAAAGAAGTGTTCCAACCTTCCCAATTCGATTTTTTGTTCGTGTATCTTACCGCCCCCAAATATTACCTGATGGAAAATATTGCAGAAAGGGTTAAAGCGAGAATTGCGGCCGGGGTTTTTGAGGAAACGGAAAAATTGCTCAAAAAGGGTTACGATTTCAATCTTCCCTCGTTTTCAGCCTCTCCCTACAGGCAGTTTAAAGAATATTTCGAATCGGGTAAGTTGCCGGAAATGAAAACCAAAGCAGTCGGCAGGTGGCTTAAAGCGGAAGTGGATTATGCCGCCAGGCAGCTAGTCTGGTTTAACAAAATGGCCAAGGAATTAGCGGATAAAGGGAGAGTTATTACCGTTGATATCACTAAAAATTTTCAGTCCGGATTAGAGCAGGCAATAGATAAATGGTATACTGAAAGACATGCCGAAGAAAATTGAAATATCCCACAGGACGATCATCTTTACCGTCGTTTTTCTCCTCTCGCTGTGGTTTTTAGTCCAGATAGCCGATATTCTTTTTTGGCTGTTTGTCTCCTTTATCCTTATGGCAGCCTTCAAACCGACTGTTGATTATCTGGAGGGAAAAAAGTTTCCCAGGGTGTTAGCCATTTTGCTGATTTATACCATTCTGCTTTTTGCAGTTTCTTTTGTTGTCTCAACCATCGTGCCGCCCTTGATTTCCCAGACTATCACCCTTATAGAGAGACTGCCCGGATATTTAAGATCTGTTTTGCCTTTTGTGACTATTAATCCTGCTGTTGTCAGCCAGCAAATCGCCCCCCTGGGTCAGAATCTGGTCAGGCTGTCTTTAGGAATATTCAGCAATGTTATTGCCCTATTCACCATCATAGTTATCACCTTTTACTTACTTTTGGAAAGGAAAAATCTCAATTCTTATCTGACCTTTTTATTAGGGGAGCGAGCCGGCAATAATGTGGTGACGGTAATTAACAAAGTTGAGGAGCGTCTCGGTGCCTGGGTCAGGGGACAACTCACTTTAATCTTTGCTATCGGTATTTTGACTTATATCGGTTTGGTTATTTTAGGCATTCCCTATGCTTTACCTTTGGCTATCCTGGCAGCCATGCTTGAGATCGTACCCAATATCGGGCCTGTCTTGTCAGCCATTCCGGCAGTGATCGTTGCATTTGCCGTTTCTTCCCTCCATCCGCTGTTTACCATCATTATGTATATCATCATCCAGCAATTGGAAAATCAGGTCATCGTACCTATTGTTATGAGGAGAATGGTCGGTCTTCCTCCTTTGGTGACAATCGTGGCCATCCTGATCGGTGTAAAGCTGGCCGGAGTCAGAGGAGCCATCATGGCTGTGCCGGTCGTCGTCACCTTTGAAGCCATTTTCACAGAATACTTCAGACTGAAAGAAGTTTCGTAAACAGTTGTCCTCATTGATCGTTTTTGGTATAATTTCTCCTGCCTGCGGAAGGTAAGATGACTACTCCCGATAACAATCGGGGGAGGAAAGTCCAGACTGCAGAAAGCAGGGGACGGAGCGTAAGCTCCGAGTCTCGGCGAATAGCCGGACCTGGTGTCCTTGAACCCGAAAGGGATCAGGAACGAATCCCGAATTGACGGGATGAGAGAGCCACAGAGACGAGCGGAGGCCTAAATCGAAAGACAAGGCTGACGAGTGAAACGAAGCCCTCCGAATCGGAGGGCGAGGGCAATCCCACCTGCAGCAATCTCCGAACGGACCGATAAAGACGGACGCTTTCCCGAGGTCCGAAGATTGAGAGCACCCTCCGATTCGGAGGGCGGTTGAGACGACCAAAATCGTCAATCCCGATGAAAGTCGGGGAAACCGAGACAAATTGTCATCTAGATACAGAATCTGGCTTATTAACTTCCGCAGGCCTTTTTTAAAAATCTTTCCGAATTTTCATCTTAATTTAACTTTAATATCGGGTCGGATGCCCAAATCTTATACGTATTGACAAACTAATTATCTACGTATATCATAAGGCTATGGATACAAAACTCACATTGAGTATCAATGCGAATATTATTGAAAAAGCCAAAAAAGCTATACAGTCCGGTAACCAAAGTCTGTCCGGTTTGGTCGAGGATTATTTTCGGGTATTAATTAAAACAAAAGATCAGAAGAAACCTTTCTCTCCTATCGTGAAAGAGTTAAGCGGTTTAGCCAAAAAAGTGAAAAAATCTGAAGAAGAAACAATTTATGATTATCTCTTGGGAAAATATAAATGAGGGTATTTATCGATAATGATGTAATTTTGGATATTTTACTCGAGAGGAAGGATTTTCCATATTCGGCCAAAATAATTCAATATATTGAAGAGGGAAGAATAATAGGATTAACTTCACCAATCATTTTTACCAATACTTTCTTTCTGATCTCAAAAGCAAAAAATAAAGAAACCGCTTGGAATGCTTTACGCAAATTAAAACTTTTATTCAAGATTACCAGAATAAATGAAAGTATAGTGGATAAAGCACTGGCTTCGGGATTTAAGGATTTTGAAGATGCAATCCAATATTATTGTGCTATAGACAGTCAGGTAAAATATTTGGTCACCCGGAATAAGTCTGATTATAGCGGTGATGAAATTATTATAATATCTCCACAGGAATTCTTGGCTATTTTTGAGAAAAATTAGTTCATCCTCATTCATTTCATAAGATTGATATGCCCAGGTCCAAACACATCCCGTAGACTTCATTAACTATGAACGGCAGGTATAATGGTGCCTCTATGAAAGCTCATTTCATTCTTCCGGGAGCAGGAAAGTTATCAAGATTAGTGAATATATCCCTTGAAGCCAAAAAAAGACTGAAGTGGCTTGACTATTATGCTTCCCATGGAAGAAATGCATCCTTAACCTGCCGCCACTTCGGTATCTCTCCTGATACGTTTTACAGATGGAAAAGAAGATTTAAACCCGGAATACTATTTACTCTTGAATCACACTCAACCAGGCCAAAATCATTTCGCATATCATCAGTTCCCTGTGAAACAATTCAGAAGATAATTGAACTTAGAAGAAAAGACATGGCACTTTCCAAGTACAAGATAGCTGTGTTACTCACCCGTATTCATGGGATATCCCTTTCAGCTTCAACAATTGGAAGAATCCTAACAAAACGGGGCCTTATTGAAGAAGCCGGCATCATCAAGGGAGTTAAAAGAAGGAAGCGGGTCAACTGGAAGATACCCAGGTACAGGATCACTGCAGAACATCGGTACAAAGCACCCGGACATCTGGTACAGATAGACACCAAACACATAAACGTTTTAGGACAGCAATTCTACCAGTTTACTGCAGTTGACTGCTTTACCAGGATTGGATATTCCCGGATTTATACAAGCTCAAGTACGGCTAACGGGAGAGATTTTCTTATCAGTCTTCTGCTGGCATTTCCATTCAGGGTCAATGCCGTACAGACTGACAACGGACATGAGTTTCTCCTTCACTTTCATAAGGAGTGTGTTAAAAGAGGCATTGCTCATTTCTTTTCAAGGCCAAGAACACCAACAGACAATACCATGGTTGAAAGAATTATTCAGACTTCAGAGTATGAGTTATGGTTGTTTGATGAAACAATAATTCCTGATACTAAATACCTAAACAGCAGAATCTCTGCATGGTTTGACCGGTACAACAGCTACCGGCCACACCAATCGCTTAACTATCTGACTCCGATGGAGTATTATCTATTGAAAAAGAAAGGAGAAGTCTACGGGAGGTTATGAACCAGGACAGAGGCAGAGTAAAGGAAGAGGTTTTGTGATATTATTAAACATGTTTCCTCAAACATCACCCTTACCCACAATTTGTTTCTGCGGCAGTTTTAAATTTTATAACGCTATGGAGAAAGCGGCGCTAAACGTAAGAAAGCTGGGATTTAAAGTGATTGTGCCTCAACCTTCCCATATCAGGCACGGACATAAACCGGCGGAATTGAAAAATAAGTATGATTTAAAAACTCTGACCCGATGGGAAGGTGAAGGGGCTTTTTCCCATTTAGAGAACATCCGCAAAAGCGATCTGGTTTATATCTTCAATAAAAATTCCTATTTAGGTCCGGCAGTAACTGTGGAAATCGGTTTTGCCTTAGCCTTAAAAAAGATCATCCTGTCTTATTCTAAAATTAAAGATATCACCATCACCAATTTTATATCCCGGGTCCTGCCGCCTCAGAGATTAAACTCTTATTTAATGAAGTTATATAATGTTTAAAATGACTCATAGAATGAACACTTTTGACTGGGGAGAATTGACGGAACTTCATGTGCATGTAGGCTCGGCTGTTGATCCGGCTATCATGTGGGAAATTGCCCATGACCAGGGTATTAAACTGCCCACCCGCAATTACTGGGATTTTGAAAGACTGATAACCGTTTCCGGTAAAACCACTTATCAGAAGTACCTCGACTTATTCGCCTGGACGGAACTGATACAGTCTTCACCTGAAGCCATCGATAAAAGCGTCTATTCAATTGCCTCTGGTGCTTACCGCAAAAACAACATTACGACTTTGGAGATAAGATTTAACCCGATGAAAAGGAACCGGGGCGGAGAAAGGGATTTGGACCATATCATCTTGGCCGCCATCCACGGCATGGAGAGAGCGATGCTGGCCTATCCGCTAAGAGCCGGTTTGATAATCTGTTTTGACAGGTCATTTGACTCTAAATTGAATACCATCTTAGCCCGCAAAGCCATAAAATATGCTAAAAGGGGTGTGGTGGGCATTGATTTGGCAGGACCGATCAGTAAATCATTTGATGTTTCTTCTCTGGTGCCATTGATTAATGATTGCCGCAAGAGCGGTCTGGGGGTTACCATCCATACAGGAGAGGCCACCGGGGCGGATGAGGTCAGAAAAGTGGTAGAGCTCCTCTCACCTGACCGGATCGGGCACGGAGTCAGATCAACGGAAGACGACAGTCTTTTGGATATTTTGAGGGAACGGGGAACTGTTTTGGAGATTTGTCCCAGTTCCAATATCCATACCGGAGTGGTGTCAGACCTGGTTAAATTCAGGGAGATTTTCCTGCGGCTGAAAAAACACCGGGTTTTATTTACCGTCAACACCGACGGACCGGAGATGCTGATGACTAATCTGAAAAACGAATATCAACTTTTGGAAAAAAATAATATTTTAAGCAGGGAAGATTTGTTGTCGGCCACCAAAGTTGCCAAAAAAGCCAGCTTTATCAAAAATGGATAATTCTAATTATTACGGTCAAAAAATCTTACCTTCTGAAGGCTTAACTTTCGATGACGTTCTGCTGATACCTAATTACAGCCAAATAAAAAGGGATGAGATCGATGTTTCCGTCAAATTAACCGACGGCATAAAACTTGGCATACCGATGATGTCAGCTCCGATGGATACGGTTACAACTTCAGCGATGGCTATAGCCTTAGGTAAACTTGGGGGTTTGGGAGTAATCCACCGTAACATGACTATTGAGGATCAAAAACAGGAAGTAATTAAAGCCAAGAGAGAGTCTGTTTTTGTAGGAGCGGCTGTTGGTATCGGCCAAGATTTGGCAGAAAGAGCAGCCTCTTTGGTTGCCTCAGGCACTGATGTTTTGGTCATTGACAGCGCCCACGGCTATTCAAAATGGGTGATTGAAGCAACACAATTTATCTCTAAAAAATATCCGAATGTTGCCCTTGTTTCCGGTTCGATTGCTACTTCTGCGGGAGCCAAAGCCATAATTGAAGCCGGAGCTGACGCTCTTCGGGTCGGGATGGGTCCCGGCTCCATCTGTTCGACCAGAATTGTGGCCGGTATGGGAGTGCCGCAAATTACAGCTATATTAGAAACCGTTTCCATCGCTAAAAAATATAACATACCTGTTATTTCTGACGGAGGTTTGCGCTTCTCCGGAGATATTGTCAAAGCGCTTGCCAGTGGGGCTTCTGCTGCTATGTCCGGTTCACTATTGGCGGGTACTTTGGAGACTCCCGGTAAAATAGAAACTTATGAAGGAAAGAAGTATAAACCCTATCGGGGGATGGGTTCGCTAGCTGCTATGAAACAAGGCTCAAGCGCCCGTTACGGACAGGAATACAGGAAGGGACAGGAGAAAAAATTGGTAGAGGAAGGAGTCGAAGGCCTGGTGCCTTTCAGGGGAACTGTCGAAGAAGTTGTTGCCCAACTTGTTGGCGGTCTTAAATCAGGCATGTATTATGCCGGTGTTAAAACAATAGAAGAACTCCGGGAAAAAACGCGTTTAATGAAAGTCACCCAGGCTTCTCTTGCCGAAAGCCATCCGCACGATATTTTAATTAAAAAATGATCTTAATTGTTGATTTCGGATCCCAAACAGCCCATCTGATCGGCAGAAGAGTCAGGGATTTGGGAGTTGAAGTAAGAATCGTCCTGCCGAAAGAGGCTGTTTCGGCCGTAAATAAATTCAAACCCAAAGGCATTATTCTTTCCGGCGGTCCCTCGTCAGTTTATGCGTCCAAAGCCCTTTTGATAGACCGGAAAATATTTAATTTCCCCATCCCCGTTTTAGGCATCTGTTACGGCTTACAGCTGATGGCTCATCAGTTAGGCGGAAAAGTCGCTCCCGGAAAGAAAAAGGAATACGGACCGACAATCTGCCAAATCAAAACTGATAACTTATTATTTAAGGATTTGCCGCCATCTTTAAAAGTCTGGATGAGCCATTTTGACCAGGCAGTCAAACCTCCAAAAGGAGCTAAAATCTCAGGTTCCACCCTCTCGGTTAAGATCGCTGCTTTGGCTGATGATGACCATAAACGTTACGCCATTCAGTTCCATCCGGAAGTCCATCATACGGAAAAAGGCAATAAAATCCTGGCCAACTTCGTTTTCAAAATCTGCCATGAAAAGTCTGAAATCAAAACTTGGGATGTTCAGTCAATGATTGAAGACATCAGAAAAAAAATCGGCAGTCAAAAAGCGGTTTGCGCTCTTTCCGGCGGTATAGATTCCACAGTAGCTGCCGCTTTGACATACCGGGCGATTGGGGACAGGCTGGTCTGTTTTTATGTGGATACCGGCTTGATGCGGGAAGGCGAGACTGGAGAAATTGTCAAAAATTTCCGCAGGCACTTTCCTTTTAAAGTTGAAGTTATCAAAGCCGAGGAAATTTTTCTGAAAAACCTGAAAAGGGTGACTGATCCGGAAGAAAAAAGAAGAATAATCGGAGAAACTTTCATTCGGGTGTTTGAGAAAAATGCGGAAAAAATCGGGGCTAAATTCCTGGTTCAGGGCACTATTTATCCCGATGTCATCGAAAGCCAAGGGACAGAGCACGCCGAAAAAATAAAAACCCATCACAATGTCGGCGGACTCCCTGAGAAGCACAACTTTAAAATAATCGAACCTCTGAGAATGTTTTACAAAGACGAAGTCAGGCAGCTGGCTGAAAAAATGAAGATTCCGGATATTTTTATCCACCGTCATGTTTTCCCGGGCCCGGGGCTGGCTGTCAGAATCATCGGAGAGGTCACCGGGGAAAAATTGGAGATTTTAAGGAAAGCGGACTCAATTGTGGTTGAGGAAATTAAAAAAGCCAAGTTATATGAAAAAATTTGGATGGCTTTCGCCGTCTTCACCGGGGTGAAATCTACCGGAGTGACGGGGGATGAAAGGAAATATGGGGAAACGATTGCCGTCCGGGTGATTGAGTCGAAGGATACCATGACGGCTGACTGGGTAAAACTGCCCTATGAAGTCTTAGAGAGGATTGCTGAAAGAATTGTCACTGAAGTCTTCGCAGTCGTCAGGGTGGTTTATGATATCACCACTAAACCTCCGGCCACCATGGAATGGGAATAAGCACCTGTCATCTTAAATCGTTTCCAATTTGAAAATGAAAGCGATTAATTGGACTATCCAGTAGGCGGCAAATATCACAAAAAAACCGATGATGGCATAAGTTATTTTATTTTTAGCTGAAGCGGCTTTTTTGGGATCTCCCAAAGAGGTCAGGAATTCGAAACCTCCCCAGATCAAATAAGCCAGGAGGATCAGGCCGGCGATCGGTAAAATTATGGGAATGGCGTTATTGAGCAGCGAGGAAAGATTGGTGAATTTACTGTTGTCTAAAGGTCCTTCAATAACAGTGGTAGCTCCGGGTAAACGAAGGTCTTGGACAATCTGCATAAATTTATCTTAACACAGTAATTTAAGGAACAAAACCAGGTATCTCCAATATATCTATAGCGATAATTTTCAAAAGGAAAAGGGAGAAAATCAATAGTAAAAGCCCGGAAAGGGATGAGACAATGATTTCTTTGGCCATAGCCACTTTTTCCGGATTGCCTCCTGATGTCAGATAAAGGAAGGCGCCGTAAAGGAAATAGAGAAAAGCTACCGCTCCGGCAAATTTCAGGCCAATCCCGTAAATAAATTCGGTCACAAACCCTCCCAGGTCTGTTGAAATACACCCCACCGCCGTCCAAATCCCGGTTCTTCCGTACTCTCCATTTTCGTTTACCATACAATCAAGGCAGTCACCCTGAAATTGTGGATCAACCTGATCACACAATGCTCTCAATGTTGGTAAAGGTTCGGGAGGGGGAGCTTTTGGGGAGGGCGGTAAGCATTGCGGGCAAGTGACGCATTCCGGATGAGTGCATTTGTAGGCATGTTTTTCACCACATTCACTGCAGAAAGGATCAATCGTCGGCGTCGGCGATGGCTCCGGTTGGCAGCAGACAATCTTTACTCCCTGGCAAATTCCTTCACCGGGCGCGACAGGATACTTACATTCATCAATATTCACGCATGTATTAGGTTCATTACAGAAAAATGTTCCTATTGGATGAACAGTGAAAGTGGCTGTGGCAATGACCTGTGTCAGATCTTTTACCAGCTCAATAGTGTGTTGTTCTCCGCCCGGTTTTGTAGATTGTGGTTTGAGAGTAAAGACAATGGGATTAGGTTTCCAGTCAAAAAGATTACCTTCATCCCTGTATTGAGGATCTCCAGAATTCAAATGGTAATTATCTAAATTTATCTTCCGAGATAATGGAATTTGGGAATTATCAGCGAAGGTTATTTTTACATCCCAATCAGAGCTGGCATCATATAGGCCGTTAGTTGAAGTCACTTCAATTTTTACATCAATCGGCTTCTCTATAATCCGATAATGCCCTATGCATAAATCGAAATCGGGTTGATTTCCGGGATGTACTCTGAGAAAAAAGGATTTGATACCTTCAGTTCCAACAAATGGACAAATAAGACTGGTATCTATATAAGGACGTTCGTCCGAGACAAGTGAATTTGGTGAATTTAATGAGAGATTTTCGTGCCCTCTATTTGAACATAATGCGGGAGATAAAGGGTATGTATCTACATTCGTTTCCAATAGGTCAGGAGTTCCGTCAGAATCTGTATCAGGATATATCTTCTGAATTAAATCTTTATCAGGAATTTTACTTAAATCAAATGAAAATTTTACCCTGCTTGCAATACCTTGGAAAAGGTCATTTGTGCCCGGAGTTTTACAATCAATCGGATCAATGCATTCCACTTTGAATCCGCAGGCATCATCCTCAAAAGGGGGCTGAGCAATAACCTTATAAGGGTTTATCAGGATTAAAAACTGGAAAAAAAATGCCAAAAGAAATATTTTTAGAATTTTCATTTAGGTGAAGCCGGGGATGTTCAGGATATCGACCCCGACGACTCGAAGGAGGAAAATGGCAAAGAGGATGATGAGGATCCCCAGGATTGAGGAGACAATCAGATCCTTGCCGTTTTTCAGCTTTTCCGGGTTTCCAGAGGAAGTCAGGACCATTCCGCTTCCGGCTAAAACCGCCAGGAAAGCAATACCGCCGGCCATGGAAAAAACAATCGTCAGAAGCTGCTGGACATAATCCGCGGGATTGGTTGAGAAGCAACCCAGGACAGTATAATAGGTATGTTCTTTAGGAAGGCCGCTAGTGGCGTCATAAAGGCATTTTTGGCAGGCATCCCAATCGGAGGGTTTGGGATTTATGTCGCGGTTGCACCAGCCGCAAAGGTCACAGGTGGGTATGCCGGTAGGTGTGGGCGTCTGCGCCACCACAGGTGTTATAATAAATATGGAAAGAGCAAACGATAAAAACAGAACCAGAAAAAACCTGGGCATTAAATCCAGTGTATACCGATTGCATTTAAAAATGCAATCGAGTATATACTCGATCGTCTGGAAACTTTAATTCATTAACGATCGGTATAACAGAAACGGAAATCCATTCTCAACCAATGCTTCGTAAATTGAAAATAATCATCATTCCCTTCTTCATTATTCTTTATTCATTATTCTTTATTCAAAGTGTTCAGGCCGATGAGCTTTCCGAAATCGAAAAAAAACTGGCTGATTTAAAACACGCTCTTCAACTGTCAGTTTCGGCAACATCCCCTTTGGAAAAAAATCTGGACAAACTGAAAACAAATTTAGCTGATATCCGGAACCGGATCAAACTGACTGAAGCTGAAGTGGAACGCAAGGAAAAGGAGGTAGCCGAAGGTGAAGATCTTTTGGGGGTTGCCCAGGAACTGTTAAGCGATAAGGTCAGGCAGATTTATATCACCTCTTCCCAATTTTACAGTCAAAGGCTGCTGCTTTTTTTGGGTAAAAATCTGACTGAAGCAGTCAGGGAATTCGGCTATCAGAAAAAAGTCATTGAAAACGACAGAGATACGATTGTGAAAGTTGTCTTGTATATCAAGGATTTGGAACAGAAGAAAGCTGATCTGGAAAAGGAAAAATTGAGACTGGCGGCTGTCAAGAAAGAAACAGATGAGCAGGCCTCATTCCTTGCCGGAGAAATAGAAGGGGCCAAAAAATACCAAAAGGTTCTATCATCGCAGATTGCCCAGCTCTCTACCCGCCAGCAGCAGCTTTTGGCACAAAAACTGTCCAGTTTGGGATTACCGACTTCTCTGGGGGGAGGACCGTTATATTGTACTGATGACCGCAAACTTGATCCGGGTTTCCGGCCGGCTTTTGCCTTTTTTACTTACGGCATTCCCCACCGGGTAGGTCTTAACCAATACGGAGCTTACGGCAGAGCCAAAACAGGCCAATCCTATAAAGACATACTCAATGCCTATTACCAGGGTATCAGCTTCGAAAAAAAGGACCCGAATATGAAGATAAAAGTGGCCGGATACGGAGAAAAATCGCTGGACGATTATCTGTTGGGCATTTATGAAATGCCCGGGGACTGGCCGCTGGAAGCTCTTAAAGCACAGGTGGTGGCCGCCCGTTCTTATGCCTTGGCCTACACAAATAACGGGGCTAATGAAATTTGTACAACCCAGGCCTGCCAGGTCTATAAAGGCGGCAATAAAGGCGGTAATTGGGAGAATGCGGTAAGAGAAACCAGCGGAGAAGTCATCATGCATAACGGGGAGGTTGTTAAAGCCTGGTATGCTTCCACCTTCGGCGGCTACTCTTTTACTTCCGGAGATGTCTGGGGGTCAGACCGCGGCTATACCAAAAGGATGAGGGACACCAATGGCGATGTCAGCAGTTTTACTGATCTTACCGACCGGGCTTATGACCGTGAATCACCCTGCTTTTATGCTGCGCAGGGTTTTCGGACAGAATATGCCAAAAGCGCCTGGCTTAAAGTTGACGAAGTAGCGGATATTGTGAACGTACTGCTTTTAGCCAAAAGTGATTCCTCAATCCAGCAGCACTTATCCCAGACAGACAAAGCAAATCCTGACGGGACTGATACCTGGGATTCCGGACGGGTAAAGAATGAATTAAAGGCAAGAGGCGGTACTCCATACAATTCAATTTCCGAAGTCAGTGTCGATTGGGATAAAGGAACAGGCAGAGTGACTTCGGTCAGAGTTTCGGGAGATGCGGGCACGAACAGTTTTGAAGCAGTAGAATTTAAGAACTTTTTCAACCTGCGGGCTCCTGCCAACATTCAGATAGTCGGTCCGTTGTATAATACTGAGAGAAAGTAGATTGCTGTGCCCGATATCTTTGTCGCCCGTCCAGGAAAAAAAAATACTGTTGCCAAAGTGACGGCTCCCAAAATTAAGCCAAATCGCGACCTTTCCTCATTTTTGTTCATGCCTGACGGCATGCGTTTTGAAACGCAGGAACCCGGGGAAGTTATTATCCTTCTTCTCCGCCGTCATGGCGTCACCAACCTTCCCTGGCTGTTGACCGGGTTAGCCCTGATTATTTTTCCGGTCATAATATTGCCGCTTATATTAATTAACCGGACTGTACCGGCGGCACCTCCTTTTTTATTCAACTCCATTATCCTCCTGTGGTACCTTTTTACTTTCAGTTATCTTTTGGTGAATTTCATCCTTTGGTACTTTACCGTTTCCATCGTCAGCAATGAAAGAATCATCGATATAGACTTTCTAAATGTTTTGCATAAAAAATTCTCTGAAACCAGAATCGCCAAAGTCGAAGATGTCACTCAAAGAACAGGCGGATTCATCCAGGCATTTTTCAATTACGGTGATGTTTTTGTCCAGACAGCAGCCAACGAACAGGTCTTCCAGTTTCATGCGGTACCCCAACCTGATGAAGTTGTCAGGATTATTAATCAATTAATGGGTAAAGAGGAAGAGGAGAATGAAAATAAATGAATCCAGATGATTTTATCAGCGGACTGTTTAACCAGCTGCCCGGCCTGATTGTTAAAGTATTTACCGTCACCATGATGATTTTCCATCTCCTGTTTTCCGCCATTATTCTAAGGCAAACCAGGATTATGACGAAGGTAGTTGAAGCTAAAATTTCTCCGACTTTGGTGGCAGTGACGGTAATCCATTTATTAGCCTCACTTTTTGTTTTAATTTGGGTTATCCTGTTATTGTGAGTTATGTTCCACTTAAAGTCCGCTAAAATTACCGCTCCTTCAAACGGGAGGCGGTGGGGAGGCTGTTTGGTGGAGGGAGGGCTTTTAATTCTATTGGAAGTGGAAACGGACGGAGATGTCATTGCCTCCCATTCCGGAAAGGCTATTCTTGACCAGATAATTAATTCATTTCAAACATCTTTTAAACAGAACAAACTGAATTTAAAAGATCTTTTGGATGAAGTGGCTTCTAATCCCTTTATAAAAAATTTGATATTAGGTTTACTCGAAGAAAATCTGCTAACAGTTGGCTGCCTGGGAGAAGCATCAGCAGTTTTAGTCAGGGACCAAGTGGCAGGACAGATACTCGCAGGCCAAAATATATCTAAAGGCGAGGTTAAAGCAGGTGACAGGATTATCTTTTATTCTGCTGATTTTGGCCGAAATTGGGAGGAAGGACAACTTTCTGAAATTTATAAATTCTCCAATCTGGCGGATTTCGAAGAAATTCTTTCCCCCAAACTCGCTTCCAATGAAAAGTTTACCGGAAATGCTGTTTTGGCTGCTGAAGTAAGTGTGCAGGAGGAATTTTCAGCTCCTGAGGATATCGTTTATTCACTGAAGCCAAAATATTTTAAATTAAAGTTTTTGCTATCCCTCTGGCAGACGCGAAAAACACTCATGATAATTTTGGCTTTAATTCTCCTTTTGATCATCAATATAACAGCCGGAATCATCAGGATGAAGCAGGTATCCAAAACCAAAGAAATAAGTCAGGAATTGGCAACCGTCAAACAACAATATGAGGAGGCCGGAGGAATTCTGGATTTAAATCCGGTCAGAGCCAGGGAACTCTTATCAAGCAGTAAATTGACCCTGGGAAAACTTCTGAAAAACTCCAAAAGAAATTCCCGTGATTACAATCAGATTAATGATTGGCTGAAGAAGGTTTCGGAAAGCGAAGTAGCTGCTTACCGCATTTATAAATTCACGGATGTGCCTGTTTTTTTTGACATGACTTTGATTAAAGCAGATGGGGAAGCGGATAATGTCTCCGCCTATCAGGAAAAAAAGGTTATTTTGGATAACAGCCATAAAACACTCTATTTTCTCTCCACCAACTCCAAAGAATCTGCTGTTTTGGCAGGCTCCGATAATCTCAAAAATCCCCGCGGCATTGCCGTCCACGGAAGTACGGCCTATTTTCTGAATGAGGACGGCATATTTGCCGTGGATTTGGGCAGTAAAAAGGCAGGTAAAGTCATTGAAAAAAGCGAGCGTTGGGGAGAGATTGCTGATATAGAGGCTTTCGGAGGCAATCTTTATCTTTTAGATACTGCCAAAAATAACATTTGGAAATATATCGCCGCTGAATCCGGTTTTTCTCCGATCATCAGTTACCTGAATGAAGGCATAAGCGTCAATTTGGCTGAAAGTAAAGAATTAGCTATAGACGGATCCATCTGGGCAGCCGGTTCTGATAATTTATTTAAATTTACCGCCGGCAGCCTGGAGCAGTTCGCCCTCCAGGGCATAAGCGACTCGATTACTTCAATTGACGGCATTTCGACCAGCGATGAGAATGAAAGAGTATATATTTTGGATAAAACATTATCGAGGATTATGGTTTTCGATAAGGACGGGTTATACCAGTCTCAATACCAGTGGGATGAGCTTAAAAACGCCAAAGATTTTATGGTGACGGAAAAAGAAGGCAAGATATATGTTCTGGTCGGCCACAAAATCCACGCTATTGAAATTAAGTAGTTACTTACCGACCTGATAGACACCGATAAATTCGCTGTTGCCTGAATTAAACGGTTTATAAAACTTCTTCATTTCCTTCAGTTTTCCCTCCAGTATTCCGAATTGAGGTCCGCGGGAGATAAAATACATCCACCTGGCGGGCGGAATTTGATTTATCTTACTGAGAGAAGCAAAAGTAATCTTATCTTTCCCGTGAAGATAGACCCAAACACCGTCTTCAGGATTTCCGCTGTCATCCCTGACCAAAACTAACGTTTCTCCTGCAGCTGATTTATTAATGACGAAATCAGCCGCTTCTTTAACACCATACCCGGAAGTCCAGTTCTGAAAATAGTCGTAAAAATCGGCAGCTACATGCGGGCGAAACTTGAGATAACGGTAAATATCAAGCGGGGAAAAAATCAAAAGCAAACTTAAGGTTATGGTAGCTGATAGAGTTAAAAATAAGAGAAATTTTGAAATATTTGCCAGCTTTAATAAACCTTCAATTGCCAGGAGAAGATATAGCGGGATAACAAGAAGGATATACCTGGAAGTGATGCTTTTTAAAAAGAAACTTTCAAAAAATATGGGAAATAATACAGCCAAGATTAACAATATATTCCTTCTTTCTTTGATTGAAATAAAAACAGCAATAAGAAAAAAGAAAAAAACTAACGGCGTTGTTGTGGTTATCATCAATTCACCCGTCAACAGGAAATTTTGGCCTATTTTTTGCGGATTTTCCAACAATTGAGCCGGAATTAGACGGTCCGTATCTTTATAAGGGCTGTTTTGATATTTAGGATGCAAAAGAAGGGGACTGATCAATACAAGAAAGGTAATCATAAATGCTGTCAACGGCAAAAACAGACGCCGGCCCACTGACAGGAATATTATCGGCATAGCTAAAAGGACTGTTGACTTAAACCACCAGCCTAAGGCAATGATAAAACCCAAGAGAATGCCTTTTTTAATTGAAGGTTTTTCCAAAAGGGAGATTAGAACTACTATCGACATGGTATAAATTGCCGTGACGATACTGTCCGGCATGGCCATTCTGTCGAAAAAAAGAAGTAAAGGACAAAAGGTCAGAAACAAACCGACCAGGACAGGCGGAGCCTGAATAATCTTTTTTTTAGCCAAAATGTAACCGGCCGCCAATGTACCCAGAGAAAAAAGGACTGTCGCGAGTCTTCCGGCAGTAAGCGTATCCAGCGGCAGAAACTGCACGCTACCATAAAGAAGCGGTACAGCGGTTTGTTTACCGTCAATTGCCAACAGCAGATTTTCCGGGAAGTTGAGATTACGCAAAAAAAATGATCCCCAATGAAGGTATATTGCCTCATCATTGAAAATCGGCAGGGAAGTTAAATTAATGAGCCGGGCAGCTAAAAAAAGAAGAACAATTAAAAATAATTGGAGTTTCTTGCCCGGCACGACCCTATTATAAGGCTTTTTCTAGTGGACCTAAGCATGCATAATTGGAACCGTATTGAAAGTTACTTTTTAAAGTGGTTTCCAGTGCTTCAACGCCTTCAGGAAAATGCCCGCCAGCACGCAGCTTTTGCTTCTGACACCCATCTCTCCTTATCACATCCTCTTGTATGAACTATTGTCCCAAGGTTCTCCTTGTGGTAATCTGATTTTAATATGGCTGACCAATCAATTGGTAAAGACGACCTCTTTCATCCCACCGCTGACCAACTTCAGAATGAAGCAGAATTAGGGAGAAAAGGATTTATTCCAGAAAGATGGCAACAGATTGAGGCTGTTGAAGTCACCCGTATGAGGCAAGGTATGGAACAGGCTTTGCTTGAGAGAACCAGAAATATGTCTTCTGAAGCATTTGAACAAAGGCGCACAACAGTTAACCGATATTTTGGAGAATTGCTTCAGCCTCCATCATTTGAAGGGGGGCCTTATGCTGCAGCCCGTTGGTTAAATCTTCATGAAATGCTTACACGGGTAATTGATTTCAAACAGGATGAAGGAATAGTTCCTGATGTGGATGGAAGAGTGCCTTTTCAATCAATGGGTCTGGATAAAAATACGATAATAAGTAGTTTGGTTACAGATAGGGTGCAATCTGCCCTGCCAGAGGAGCAAAAATTAAGAGAAGCACAACTTTATGGCTGTTTCACAAATGTGACAAAGGAACAATTGGGGGCAGTAGTAAACCAGATAGCAACATCAGGATTAACCCTGTTGCCTGAATCACCAAACGAACACTGGAAAAGAATAGTAGCTGAAATGCCTAAATCTACAGCTCCTCCACCTTCAGTACCTCTTGGTAAGTGATAACTTATTTTTCCTAGACTTTATATTGGATTTAGTGCCTTTTTCGTTAAAAGTCTCACTCATTTCATGCAATAGGTAGGCCAGGAAAACATCCTATCGTACCTAAAAGTGTGGTAAGAGAGTGTTTGGGTGGAGGTTTTTATTTATCAATTAGTCTTTTATTTCTGAAGGCAAAACCTGAACTTGATTTCAAATATTTTTCAAATTCTAAAGCTTTATCCTTAGATATAAAAGCTGCATAAAAAACAAGTTTTATTGGTCTCAAATTCTTAGTTGAGTCCACGTCACCATTTTCATGACATTTATAACGTTCTTTTAGATTATTTGAGGAGCCGTGATAATAGCTTCCATCAGAAAGTTTTAAGATGTAAGCGTAATACATGATATTAATATTATCATGTCCCACTTCGCATAAAGCTTCGCGGGACACACTTCGCTCCAATAATAAAGCCCTCATAGGTCATTCAGTTTAGTGGCTAGCCACGCGAAGCCCGATTGATATATGAGGGCGAAGTGTGGAGATGTCCGCGGGTGACGCGGAGTCCGAAGACGCAACTTAGAAACATCTACAAGCTTAGTCTGTTGCTTGCCCACCGAAGCTTTACGCGAAGGTGGGTAATTCCTCACGTTACAATATCAACAGACAATTTATAACGTAAGTAAGACTGAATCTTTTCCCCGATGGCAGTCACCTACCGGAGAGCACCTCGGCTGTATTTACACCAATCTCATGTCCCACCGAAGAAAGACGGAGTTGATGGCCTTAGACTGTCGCGAATGCGAAGTTTTGGGCACCGAAAGCTGCTTCCCGAGCTTTGGCAAGAAGACTCTCGCCGTACTCGACAAATGCTTCCAGTTCTGCCGTTTTATCGACAGTTATTTTTTGATTGGTTTTACAAGGTCAATCACCTTGGCTTGCAGTTTTTAAGGTACAATCCCGTCGATCGTTAGCATCCCCAAAATATTACGGTTTGCTTTTCAAAGCTCTTTCTATATCCCTGACGATTGCCTTTTTTTTCAGTTTCTCCCTTTTTTCATACTGTTTCCTGCCGCGGGCCAGTCCTATTTTCAGCTTCAGAAAGCTTTGTGAATTATAGCATTCTAGAGGGAGCAAGGTCAAACCGGCAGATCCCATTTTAGTCTTTAAAGAAATAATTTCCCTTTTATGCAGTAAAAGTTTCCGTGTTCTTTTCGGATCATACCCTTCCGGACGGGCATAAGCATAAGGGAAGATCTGGGCATTGACCAGATAGACTTCGCTGCCGATAATCCTGACGAAGGCGCCTTCCAGTGACATTCTGCCCCCTCTGACGGATTTGACTTCCGCTCCATTCAAAACGATTCCTGTTTCGTAAGTTTCCAGAATTTCAAAATCATAGAAAGCCCTCTTATTGATGATTTTCATGATACTTATGATACTTCAATCGGGTCTATAATAAAATCGTGTCTGTCTTTCTTGACATATTTTTCCCGAAGGTATGCCTCAATTGCGGCAAATTCGGCAGATATTTTTGTAAAAAGTGCCGGAAAAAGATTGCCTTTGCCGATAGATTAATTTGTCCGATGTGCCTAAAAACTTCATTAGACGGACGGACCCATCAGAGATGCCTCTCGCCGTTTTCCATGGACGGATTGATATTTTCCACCTATTACCGCGGGATCATGAAAAAAGCTCTTAAAACGCTTAAATACCGCTTAGTTTCCGATATTGCTGAAGAATTAACCGGTATTTTTTTAGAGAGATACCCCCGTCAATTTATGAATTTTAATTTAATTATGCCCGTACCGCTTCATAAAACCCGCCTCAGAGAGAGAGGTTTTAATCAAAGTGAAGTTTTGGCCAAAGCGCTGGCAAAACGCTTAAAAATAAGAATGGTTTCAGGCAATTTATTCAGAACCAAAGCCACAGTCCCGCAGTTTAATCTGGAAAAAAAAGACAGAAAGTTGAATGTTAAAAATGTTTTTGTTGTCAGAAATCCCCGAATTTTCCAGGCCAAAAAGGTAGCCATAATTGACGATGTAGCTACCACTGTTTCCACTCTCAGGGAATGCACTAAAGTTTTAAAAAAGTCAGGCGCATTCTCTGTCTGGGGATTGGTTATCGCCCACGGCTGATTATGATATAATCGGTAAGGTTTTGGAGGCGTCGCATAGTTGGTCCATTGCGAAGGTTTGCTAAACCTTTGAGCTGAAAGGCTCGCGTGGGTTCGAATCCCACCGCCTCCGCAACGTAAGAAATTGCTTCGCAATTTCAACGTTGCTGGGACGTTTAAATTTGCAAAGCAAATTTATTACGTCCCGCCGTGTTCTACTACGTTTACATTCTTCAAAGTAAAAAAGACAAATCGCTTTATATAGGTTATACAGCCGATTTAATCACAAGACTGAAAAAGCATAATCGTGGTGAAAATAAAGCAACAAAGCCTTTTATTCCGTATAAGCTCATTTTCTATGAAGCATTTCTAAATCGAACTGATGCCAAAAACAGAGAAAAATATTTAAAAAGCGGATATGGAAGTAGAACAATTAATAAGATATTAAGTAGATATTTACGAAAATAAAACCCTTCGGGATTTTTTATATATAATATTCCTGATGAACAAATATAGAACAATTGGAATAATTGGTGGTCAAGGACCTGTATCAACAGCAGATATATATATGCGAATTATCAAGTACTACCAAGATAAATTGGGTGTTAGATATATTCGTGATTATCCACCTATAATAATTTATAGTGTTCCCACTCCGGACTTAGTCAAAAGCGTTGAGGATGAAAAAACAACATATTTGGCAGTTGCAAAAGTAACTAGACAATTAGAGAAAGATGGAGCCGATTTTATTATTATTGCATGTAATTCCCTCCAATTCCTTATTGATAAGCTTCAATCTCTGGTAAAAATCCCAATTGTTGGAATCGTACCAATAGTTTCTGCCTATGTGAATAAAACAGGATATAAAACAGTTGGTTTACTTGCTTCAGATACTGTAATTAAAAGAGAAGTATATGGTAAACACTTGAATAATTTTGGAATAAAGGTAATTCTTCCTGATCAAAGCGATCAAATAGTTGCAGAAGAAATAATGCTTAATGAAATTGGTGGAAAATCTGGGGTAGAAGACAAAAGAAAATTAAAGGGTATAATTTCAAATTTACAGACCGCTGGAGCAGAAACAGTACTGTTAGCATGTACAGAACTACCACTAGTCATAAAACAAAAGGATGTAGAAATTCCACTCATTGATTGTAATGAACTATATGCAATTGAAGCAGCTAAACTATCTAGCAAAATTCAATAGTTTCAGGAAAGAGGATAAGTTGTTTGTTGGAATACAAATTGAGATTGGTGAAGAGAAGTAAAATAGGTTCTAGCTTTGTATAAAGTCTCCCGCTTTCGGTCGACATAGCTTTCATTGATCGTCGTAGCTTATAGCGAAGGCGGGGTTAAATTTTCAATAACGTAGCTAAAAATGAGTGGAATGCAATTTACCCTTTTTTTTCAAGGGCTGTTAACATTTCTTCAGCTGCAGCAGTATATTTGTCTGGATACACATAGAGATCATCATGTAGCCCGGTAACTGACAGGACTCCATCTAACATATGGGCTTTAACAGCTTTTTGTATAAGATGCATCGGCATTGCTTCGTCTCCCGCATGATGTATTAGAACAATTCCAATTCCTTTAGCATGCAGCTTTTCTAACATAGTAGTAGTATCAGACTTTGATATCGCTACTCCTTCACTAAGAGCCCGAATTGGATTTTTTGCAATAGATACTAATGAACCCGTATTAGCTCTTATAACGGTTATAGTCGTACTTATGTCAGATATTCCTTGAGCAAGATGCCGTAATACTTTATTAGTCATTCTGCCTAAAAGTCCTGGAAAAGTATTATGGCCAACCACTCCTGCAGGTCCAACCAAAACTAAATTTCTAAATTTTTCCGGCTGAAGCATAGCTGCAATTACTGAATATACCCCAGCTTCCGAATGAGCAATGATATCAACTTTATCACTGTGTGAATGTTCAATTACACTAAGCAGTGCGACTGCTTTTCGAACTTCCGCAGTGAAATAATCAGGATTTGGTTCAACTTTTCCGCCCCAACGGGGATGATCAAAAACGAGGGACCTACGACCTTTCAAGGCTAATAGTGATTGGGAATTAAAAAAGATACTGGGTGATGCGCTCCAACCTGGCGCTATGACTACAGGGATATCCGTTTTTGGTTGTAACGGTGTGACTTCGACAACTGGAAATTTCCCGACAGGAACATCAATATTATATTGCTTTTGAGTAAAATGGTTTTGAGATACTTGTTCTAATGACATGAAATTTAATATTATAGGTTATAATAAACCTCCAAAATTAAAATTCATTGCAAGGTTGTGTTCTATTATAAGGAATAATAATTTATACTATCGTATAAGAGGTATAATAGAATTAGCGAAATAGGTTCTAACTTTCCGCAGAGGTTTTTTTACGAAAAAAGCGGCTTTAAAAGTTATTTTTTATATATTGGGATAAGATTTCCCCGAGGTTGTCGGCTAAAAGTTTGTTTCCCTTTCCATTAAAATGCCCGTCGTATTTGAAAAAACAATCATCGGAGCATTTTTCGCGGAAATAGTGCAAATTATCTATTATCCTCATGCCTGACGGGGAAGCTGCCCTCTGAAGCAGAGATAGAGGTTGTTGCGAAAGCCATGGACTTTCAGAATACCGAAATCCCATTTTGGCAAGAGTATCGGCGTGTCCCTTTGAGACAAACAAACCGTAGGGAATATCGATAATCAGGGGAAGAGTGCCGTTTTCTTTGGCAATGGCATCAACCTCATTTATTATGGCCGTAAATTGTTCAACGGCATAATTAACTTTTTGATCATTTTCATCCATAAAAGCCGTAAAAAAATCGGGTTTAGAGACGGCCAATGACAGCAGGTTCGGATTGAGGCCTCCGCTTAAATATAAATCAAGCAGATCGCTGCTGATTCTGGTTTCAATGCTGATTATTTCCTCATCCCCCAGATAATTTATGAATGCTTTCAAGCTTGATAAATTGGCCGATCTGATGTCAATGACCTTATAAGGAGTCAGCAATGAATAAAAAAAAGGATACATTCCCGCCAAAAAATTTCCTAATTTTACCGTCCTTCCAGAAAATCCACCCCTGATGCCTGAACTGTGGTCAATTTTTTCCAGAAGTTTTTTCCTGATGTTATCGCTTTTTTGGTTTAGAGAAGCTTTCTTTTCGGGATATATTATGAGCTGTCCGATATCGTCTCCTTCAACGATACCTAAGAGAAGAATGTCCGGATCATAAAGCGGAACATATTTATTAATAATCTCCAGATATTTATATGGATTTAAACCAGGCTGGCCCAAATTGAAAATTTCCACCTTTTTTTCCATAAAGCGTCTGCCTAATACCTTTTCCAGTTGGGTTGTCCAGATATCCTTCTCGTTTGATCCGGCTCCGAATGTAAAAGAATCCCCTACGGCTAAAATTCTGATCGTATTGACAGCTTTGGGTTTCGGGTATTCGCGTCCGCGAAAACCCAGGGAATTGGTTTTGGCCAGATAGCTAAATTCCGGACCCTTATAAAAAGCACTGCTATTGGCAGGTAAAACAAAATTATTCTCGAATACCTGTTGTTTTTCGGCAGAATAGAAGTTTTGTAATGCTTTATCCGTCAAAAAAAGTAAAGTCAGACATATAAACGGAAGCAAAACAAAGAGCGCGATTTTTCTCCGAAGCATTTTTACTGTTATAACACTTTTAAAAACGGAAAAACAGGAATTAATATAAGAAATAGGTTTTTTGCCTCGTTTGTGGTAAAATAACCATCATCATATGTCTGAAGGATCACCCTGTATTCGCTGCGGAAAATTAAGAATTGTAGCCAAAACCTGGCAGGAAGAGGTCAATGGAGCTAAAGTCACGGTCACCCAGACAGTCTGTCCTGATCCGGAATGCCAGAAGATAGTTGAAAGTGAGCTGAAAAAGAAAATGGAGAAAATAGCCAATATCCAAAAAGAATCCCAGGAACGCCGGTCGAGAATAAGACGCGGCCGCAAACAGGCTAACAAATAATCCGCTGGTTTTTTGTTTTTCAAATGACTTATAATGAAAACGTATGGATAAGTCTAATGAAAAATATTTATCCGAACATCCGGATTTGAATCAGACTCTCTTTTCCTGGAAAAGCCCCTCGCACCCGTATAAAAAAAGAAGCAGGATTTTTTACCAGACTGTAGCTGCTTTTTCTTTCCTGATGATAGTTATCGTTTTTTTCCTGCATGAATTTTTGCTGATAGGCGTAATTTTATCAGTTGCATTTGTGGTATATGTCATTTCCAGTGTGCCTCCTGTGGAAATAGAACATAAGATATTACCCATCGGCTTTGATAATGCCGGACGTGTCTTCCGCTGGCAGGAACTTAGCTCTTTCTGGTTTGATAAAAGATGGAATCAGGATATTTTGGTTATACAGACGCATTATGCGCTGCAGCCTCAATTACAGGCTGTAATTGTTGAAAAAACGCAGGAGAAACTCAAAAACCTGCTGGGTAAATACCTCTTATATGTGGAAAAACCGCCGAAGATAACTGTCGATAAAATGACGGATTGGATGATGGAGAAAATCCCCTTGGAATCAGCTTCCTAACCGCTTTTAAAAAAGATATAATATACCCCGGACTTAAGTCCCCGTAGCTTAATGGATAGAGCGACAGCTTGCGGAGCTGTAGGTTGCGAGTTCGACTCTCGCCGGGGACGCCATTTTTGAAGAGGAGGGTTGGAAGGATGCCGGAGCGGTTAAACGGCCAGGTCTCGAAAACCTTGGGGGTCGAAAGGCTCACGCGAGTTCGAATCTCGCTCCTTCCGCACAAAAAACATTAATAGACATTTTGGTAGTGGCTAAGGCGGAGAAGATCAGAGGCTGGATCTAGGAGTATCGCAATAACGTCAATACGGCAGGGCAAGTTTTTACCTTCCATATAAATTTCCCCCATTTTCCGGATCTGATTCAGTTTCCTTTTGCTGACCATTTCTTCGGGGGTGCCGAACCGGTTTCCGGTTTTCGCTTTGACTTCCACAAACACCAAAGTTTCACCGTCTTTAACAATAATGTCTATTTCGCCGAAGCGGTTGGAAAAATTACGTTTGACAATCGTATAACCTTTTTTTATCAGGGCGCGGGAGGCATATTCTTCAGCTTTGCTTCCTACAATTCTATTAAACTTCTTCATATATTCTGCTTGTACTGCAACGCTTCCGCCATATGGAGAGGCAGAATTTTGCGGGAATTTTCCAGATCGGCAATCGTCCTGGCGACTTTTATCATTCGGAAGTAACTGCGGGCTGAAAGATTAAATTTATCGGAGGCGATTTTCAGCAGATTTTCCGCTTCTCCGGTTAAATAGCAGTATTTTTTGACCTCGCTGTTTCTCATTTGGGAATTGGTGTAAATAGAAATAGCGGCAAAGCGTTTTGTCTGAATTTGACGGGTTTTTAATACTAGATATTTAGCTTCTTTAGAGGTAATTTGCCCGCTTTGTTTTTTATCGGTCAGTGACAGTTTTTCCGTTTCGACCGAGGCGACTGTTACCGATAGATCAATCCTGTCGATAATCGGCCCGGAAATACGGTGATGGTATTTGGCAATCAGCCTTTCGCTGCATTTGCATTCTTTTTTCGGATGGCCTAAATAACCGCAGGGACAGGGATTGACAGCGGCTATCAGGGTAAAACTGGCCGGATAACGGACATGCCCTTTGGCCCGGACAATCTCGATCGCCCCGTCTTCCATCGGTTGCCGCAGACTTTCCAGAACACCTCTTTGGAATTCAGGCATTTCATCCAAAAACAAAACTCCCAAATGGGCCAGACTGACTTCGCCCGGAAGCGGATTACTGCCTCCGCCGATAAGACCGGCTGCGGAAACTCCATGGTGGGGAGATCTGAAAGGCCGTTTTTGGATAAGGGATTCTCCCGGAGAAATAAGCCCGGCTACGGAATAGACGCGTGTGACTTCCAAAGCTTCATGGGAAGTCAAAGGCGGCAGGATTCCGGGAAGGGCTCTGGCCAGCATGGTTTTGCCGGTACCGGGAGGTCCCCACATCAAAAGGTTATGGCCTCCGGCAGCCGCGATCACTAATGCTCTTTTAGCCAATTCCTGTCCGGCAACTTCCTTTAAGTCAAAGTCAGCCTGCAAATCTTCTTTAAGCTTTTTAGCAGATGTGCGTTTCAGGGGAGAAATAATTTTTTGGCCGGTAATATGCCTGACAAGCTGGGGCAGAGTTTTAACAGCCAGTTTTTTTATACCCGTAACCATACTGGCTTCATTTGCAGAAGGAAAAGGCACTACTATTTCAGACAGCCTCTTTTTTTGGGCAAATAAAGCCAGAAGCAGAATTCCTCTGGTTGGTCTCAGCATGCCGTCCAATGAAAGCTCTCCGTAAAAATACACCCGGGCTAAATTTATTTTCGAATCCATTGAAAGTTGGCCGGAAGCCAATAAGACACCTACGGCAATCGGCAAATCATAGGCTGCACCGTCTTTCGGTAAATCAGCAGGGGCTAAATTGACGGTTATTTTTTTCGAAGGAAATTCGAGGCCGGAATTAATGATGGCTGTTTTGACACGTTCCCGGGCTTCCTCAACCGCTTTGCTGGCCAGCCCCACAATGGTAAAACCGGGAAAACCGCTCTCAGCCACATCTACCTCGACAGTCACCGGTACTGTTTCTAAACCGATATTGGCAATGGAAGCGATTTTAGCCAGCATTATTTACAAAATACTTGCCGTCCCTTTCCGTTAAAGATCCCTCGAGTGTCAATAGCGACAATTGGGCTCCTATCTCGGAAATATTTTTATTCATTTTTCTGGCAATTTCATTAGCGGTCAAAGATTCATTTTCCAGAAGATTAAGGAGAGGATCAGAACCATAATCAATTTTCAGGTTAACGGAATTCCCGAGCCACATTTGGGCCAGTCCGGCAGCAATCAGCGCATTCGTCCCTTCTGAGGTACGGCTGGTGATCGGTCCGGGTACCGCCCAGATTTTCCTTTTTAATTTAGCTCCCAATCGGGCTGTAATCAGGGCGCCGCTTTTAGCAGCGGCTTCAACGACGATGATTTCATCCGCAAGAGCGGCCACGATTCTGTTGCGGGTGGGAAAGGTCCAGAGAGTCCCTTGCTGTTCTTCCCATTCAGAGAGGATCAGGCCTTGGCTTTTAATAATTTTTTCGGCAAGCTTGATGTCGCTGCCCTTGAACGGTAAATTTATACCCCAGCCCAGGACAGCGATTGTTTTACCGCCGTTTTCAATACATAATTCATGGGCATATTGGTCAACCCCGTACATAAAACCGGAGATGACTGTCTTACCTTCAAAAACCAGGCGGGGCACAATGGTTTCAAGAGCCCTTCTGCCGTATTCGGTCATGCGCCGGCTTCCGACAACGGCAACGCAATTCCAGAAAATATCCGCTTTGAGGCTGCCCAGAGAAAAAAGTTTTTTAGGGGGAGAGGCTAATTCTTTAAGTCGGAAAAGTTCGGGAATTTTCCGCCACTCAAGTTCTGCAGCACGACCCATGTAACCAGAATATCACACTTGACATTTAAAAAAAGAATAATTAAAACTCCCTTTATCTTCATTTGATATATAATATTCCCAACTTCAATTCTGCTGAAAGGGGCAGTTGAAGCCAAATTTTATGCAAAGGGAATTTTCGGCAGGCGGAGTAGTCTATAAAATGGAAAACGGTCAGCGTATTTGGCTGGTCGCCCAGCATTCACAGCATAAAGGTTGGGTTTTCCCTAAAGGCTTAATCGGAGATCATAAATTGCGGGAAACTGGTCGGGAAACTGCCGTCAGGGAAGTGACGGAAGAAACCGGAATTACCGGCAGAATTATCGAGAAATTGAAACCGGTCACCTATTTTTATACCTGGCAGGGGGAAAAAAGATTTAAAACAGTAACCTATTTCCTGATGGAATATGTTTCAGGAGATACAGCTGATCATGATTGGGAAATGTCACAAGTGGAATGGCTGCCGGAAGAAAAAGTCATAGAGAGGTTAAGTTTCAAATCAGACAAAATTGCTTTTGAGGAAGCTTTGGAAAAAGTTGCCCCTGTAGGCTAACGGATAGACCGCAGGATTCCGGATCCTGATGTGTGGGTTCGATTCCCGCCAGGGGCGCAACGTAAGATCCGCCAGCTGGCGGATCAACGTTGCTGAAACGTTTAAATTTTCAGTCAGAAAATTTATTACGTTTCGCCATAAGATATGAAATCTTCCACCATTGATTTTCTCTTTGAAGCGGCCGCCTTAAAAAGACTGCATAGGACCGGCTGGCAGATACTGGGGGGCGGAAACACAGAATCAATTGCCGAGCATTCATTTATGGTGGCCGTTATCGCTTACGTAATGGCAGTAGGTAGAAATTTAAATCTAGAAAAAATTCTGATGATAGCACTTTTCCATGATTTCGAAGAAACCCGGACAGGTGATGTTTATAAACTGGCTGATTTATATACAGATTCAAATAAAGGGAAAGCAATCCGGGATGCGTTTTCTAATCTGCCGCAATCTGCTAAAATTACCGGGCTTCTGGAAGAATATGTTCAGGGTAAATCTTGGGAAGCGAAATTGGTCAAAGACGCTGATACTATTGCACTTTGTGTTGAATTGAAAGTACTTATCGAAAGCGGCAATCAGAATGCCGGAGAGTGGTTAAAAGCCAATTTGGAATCTTTAAAAACCGAAACAGCTCAGGAATTGGGGAAAGCTTTAGTTAAATCCAATTCCCAAAACTGGTGGAAAAAACAACGGAAAACCCTGCATGATCTGATGGTAGAGAAGTAAAAAAAGGGAGGAGTCGGATAGTGGTTCATTCCACACGCTTGGAAAGCGTGCGCCGCAAGGCTCGTGGGTTCGAATCCCACCTCCTCCGCCTTCGCCTCGCTGAAGTCCCGATTTTATCGGGACGAAAGCGGGCTTCGCCTGTTCAGCTCGGCTTCGACGAGATAAAATCCGCTATTAGTTCGCCGTAGCTTTACGCGAAGGTGACTATCAGATCTATCATGTCATGTATAGTTGGGTATAATTAAAGCATGTTTTGGTATGTTTATATACTGAAATGCAATGACGAAAGATTCTATATTGGTTGCACACAAGATTTAAAAGACAGAATGATTCGACACCAAAAAAGTCAAGTACCTGCTACAGTAGAAAGATTACCAGTTAAACTTATTTCCTACTTCGCTTTTTCCAATAAATATACTGCATTCAATTTTGAAAAGTATCTTAAATCCGGTTCAGGAAGAGCATTTCTGAAGAAACATAATATAATTACTAATAGTTAAAAGAGTCTAGATCACTAAAATGAGTAAAAAAATTCTTATATTTGATTTTGATGGAACTATTGCTGATTCAAGAAACATAATTTTAGAAACTATCAACAAACTAAGTGAAAAGTATGGGTATAAATCTATTCAAAACGGGAATATTGAAGAACTCAGAAATAAAACAATTAAAGAATTATTTCAAATATTAAGAATTCCCTGGATAAAATTACCACTACTTCTTATTGATATTGTCAAGTACCCGTTTCTTTAGACGGTATGTCTCTTTCTTTTCTCCGACGGTTTCATTTTGAGAACTGAGTGAATACGTTTGTTATTGTAATAATATACCTGTTGATAAATGTACTCAATCAGTTCCCCAAGCATTTTAAATCTGTTTAAGTCTCCTGCTTCCTGTTTGAAATGGCCAAAGAATGATTCCTGATGGCCGTTTTGCCAGGGAGAACCTTTATCACTCATGGAGATCTTTGCCCCTATGATTTTGACAAAGGCGACAAAGTCTTCACTGTCGTATTCCGACCCCTGATCGGAATGGACGATCTCCGGGACTCCATAATGAATAACTGCATCCTCCAAAGCTCCAACTACCAGAAATCTGTTATGGAAACGGGAGATATTGACTCCGACTATTTCCCGGGTAAAAAGATCAATTATGGTAGCCATGTAGATAAACTTTCCCTGGTATTTTATGTAGGTAAAGTCCGTACACCAGACCTGGTTGGGTTTGACGATTAGCTTGCCCTCCAAAAGCGGCTTTACCAGATTGGGAATACCGGTTGGAGCTTTACCGATGTCCTTTTTCTTGATAAATCTATTAAACCGGCGCCTGTAGGGTTTAAGACCATACTTTTTCATAACCCTCCTGATCCGGTTATGTCCCATCCTAAGATCCAAAGCTATTCTTTTATGTCCGTAATCTTTATGATCTACCATTACAGCTTCAATCTGGCGTTTGAGCTCAAGATCGGTTTCCTCCCTTATTCTTTTGTAGTAGAGCGATGACCTTGATACTCCCAGCTCTTTTGCCAGCTTTGTCTTGTTTACCTTAATTGTCAAAGAACGGACCATTTCAATCTTTTTTCCCCCTCTCCTTTTCAAAACACATTTCCCCGATTATCTGCTTTAATTCCCGGTTTTCCCTTTTTAACCTGTTTACCTCCCAGAGATTTGTTTTTACCCCTCCTATTCCTTTTGATACCCAGCGGTAGATATTGTTGACGTCAATCCCGTATCTCTTGGCAGCTTCAATTGCTGTGATTCCTTCTGTTTTAATTTTATTTAAGACTTCCTCTTTTAATTCCTTCGGATAATATTTTCCCGGCATAGTGACAGTATTTTAATTTTAATAACGGTTCTCTTTCGGATTTCGAAAGAGAATTACTGTCTAGTTTACCAGGTACCCGTCATATCGAAAGAAGTACAGTCAACAGATTTCATTACTTAAGCCAATAATAGGGATAAAAGAGGTCTTGACTAGATTGCAAAATAAAGGATGTGAGTTAGCTCTTGTTACTTCAAATAGTAAAGAAAATGTAAGAGATTTCCTACAGAAAAATAATATCCGGGTATTCAATAACATACGAGCAGGTCTAGGTTTATTTGGGAAGAGTAGTGTTTTAAATAAATTAATAAGAGAGAAAAATTATAACAAAGAAGAAGTGTTTTATATTGGTGATGAAGTGAGAGATATTGAAGCATCTAACAGAATCGGAATAGAAGTTATTGCAGTAACTTGGGGCTTTCAGTCAAAGAGTATTCTAAAGAAATATAAACCGAATTATTTAGTGGATACCCCTAATGAACTGTATCAAGTTGTGACAGCTAATTCAGAAAAATAGGTTCTAACTTTGTATATGGTCTCCCGCCATAGTCAAAAAAGAAGTATGAACCTATAGTAATGTTGACATCTAGGGAGAGATAGTGTATATTAGAGTTCTTGCAGATTTAAATAATTAAATCTGTTTAAATTTGATAGCGTTTAGAAAAGTAAAGATACCCTGAAATTTTCCACTTGTATCAATTCAACTTGTTCAAACCCCTTCTTATTTAGGCAGGTTTCATTATTTAATTTATTTAGTATTTTCCGCCATAAGGCGGAAGTGAAGGAGTTATAAAATGGCGAAGAATCTATTCGTCGGCAGTCTTCCTTTCTCAACAACAGAGGAAGCTTTGGGGCAATTGTTTGCCCAGTACGGACAAGTCCAATCCGTCAATGTTATTAAGGACAGATATTCCGGTCAAAGCCGGGGATTCGCTTTTGTCGAAATGGCAACAGATGAAGAAGCAACCCAGGCAATTGAAAAATTGAACGGCTATAATCTGGAAGGCCGCAATATTGTTGTCAAAGAAGCCCTTCCTAAACCTGAATACTCAGGCGGAGGCGGCCAAGGTGCCGGAGGCGGCATGGGCGGCGGCGGACGCGGTGGTGGTGGCGGACGCGGCGGTGGCGGCCGGGGAGGCTTCGGCGGCGGCAGGTCACAGCGCCGGTATTAATCCACAACTAACAAGCTTTAAAATCCATTATAATTAGGCCATGTTTGTCACTCCGGTTAAAGAACAGGAGGCACATGGCCTAGTTAGTGAAAATTATCAAAAGATAAAACAGGCATTAAATTCTGCCACTCTTCCGGTATTTTTTACTTATTTAGGCAGTTTTCCCGAATATTTGGAATATCTGACCGGACAGTTGGTTGATAATCTCGAAGATTCCCGCTTTAAAACAATCTCAGATGATCTGTCCCGTGAATTTACAGAGCGGATCAGGAGGGAATTAGAGAAAAGTGATTACCTGAAACAATGGATTGAAAACTATAAAAAGAACCCTGAATTTTACCATTTTCAGAAGGATCTGGATTCGATCATTCTGATAAATATCAAACTGGCCTGTATTTTTATTTCTTTACGGGAAGCGGTAAAAGGCTGGGCGGTGGCGGCTAAGAAATTACCTCATGCAACCGGCAGGACGGAAAGCCCTAAAGCGGATATACAAAGGGATGAATTCCTTTATGAATATCTGATAAAGGAAATAGCTAAAACGGAGAATTTAAATGAGTCCTCACCGGATGTCAGAAATCAGGCTATTATCAAAGCTCCTTCTTCAGCCATAGAAAAAAATCTTCTGTCGGAGTACTTGAGGCTTTGTGATAGCGATCTGAAAGCCTATATGAAGAAGGATTATTTCTGGATCCTCCGGGTTCAACTGGAGGAAAAAATTCTGTCGCTATTGGCAACCTTTCCCCATCTAATTTTTTCTCCCTATAATGTCATTATCCAATACACGCAAAAATACGATAATTTTTATGAACTTCTTTACCTTTTATACGAGAAGTTTCCCACTCTTTCCATGCACAGACTTATCTTCAGCGTTTATATGCATATCTAGAGCCACTCTCCGGGAAGTGTGATTCCCTAATAAATTCTGTTAAAATATAGCCTTGACACAGAGGAGAGGTCGCATAGTTGGTCTAGTGCGGCGGTCTTGAAAACCGCTAGGGCCGCAAGGTCCTCGCGAGTTCGAATCTCGCCCTCTCCGCAGAAGTCCAAAAGTTCTACCCGACTCGTTTATGTCAAATACCACATTGCAAGCGCTTACCGGAAATCTTGGGTATGACGGTTTTGTTCGGGATGAGTAGGCTCTCTTATATGCAGTGGAACATACCAATGACACGACCCGAAGTGAAAACGCCATAATAGTCGGTAAGAAGGGATCAATAGATAAAAATGCAGAATACAGGATTTGAGAAGACATAAGCGTTTGGGAAACAGCAGATATCTTATTAATTGAGCCATCTGGCCATTTTACGTTCGACGAATATAGCTACTTCTTCATGCCTTAGAAAGAATACACCAATACTTCAAAAAGATTATTGCCGTGTGAAAATAAAATTTCGCTATGTTGGTCACACTATTTCTGATCGTTTTTTCGTTACTTCTTTATTTCACTGAATCCGTTACCTATTCAGGTTTTATAACGAAATATTTTCATATTCACCCTATTTTTGCCGTCTTGTTTACATGCTTTGTTCTGATTTATCAGAATATCGGGAAAAGAATTTCCGGTAAATGGATATTTTTTCTGACTATTTCAGCGCTATTCAGTCTTATCCTGTCACTTGTTTTAACCCTCATTGAAATTCTTACCCCGGCAAACTATATTTTTTCTTCTCTTCATATTCATCCTGATTTATCAATCCTGATAGGACTGGTTTTAAGTTTGTATTCAGTTCTTTCGCTGAACTTCTCTTTTATAAAAAAGAACATAAGATTTGTGCTCTTAATTTCCCCGGTTTGGTTATTGGCTTTTGTAACCGCTTTTTGGCTCTATTATCCTAGTCTCTATTATTATTTCAAAGTCGAGGATTCCGCGATTGAATATCTGACTTTCATAGCCTATTTAGCCGCTGTATTCTTTGGTTTAAGAAGTCTCGGAATAATTATTAAGGATTCGGGAATATCCGGAAAAACTAAATTTATTTATGCTTTCCTGTATATTTTAATTACCATCGGATCGTTTGTAATTGCTGCGGAAGAGATTTCATGGGGACAGAGAATAATCGGATTTCGGACGCCTCAGGACCTGGCATTTCAGAATCAGCAGAAAGAATTTAATTTCCATAACAGCCAACAGTTCATGATCTATATTTACCACATTTTCGCTCTTCTTACTTTCTGCGGTGCCAGCGGATGGGTTTGGGCAAAACTGGCAATAAAGTATTTCCCGAAAAGCGTAATCTCGAAATTGCTTAAATTTTTTTCTCCTCCGTGGTATACAGTGAATTTTTTTCTGCTAATGTTCATTTTTTCTGTTACCAGGCTTATTCAGGCTATTCCCGAATTGTCTAATTATCCCGAGGAAACATTGGAATTTATACTGGGCGCCGGTATTGCCATAACGGTATATTTAAGTTTTAAAAAAATCCTGGTCTATAAAAATAAGCTCAATTTTCTATTAGGATAGATACATTATAAATTAAATAATGCCGGATTTGAACAATCATTGTGGAAAGTAGGTTAGCAGGTTAAAATACAAATATATGGAAGAAGAACCTGACGAAAGTCAAGCGTCACACTTACCTTCCCCCTAACTCTCCCGGGTCTTCTTATACCCGTGAGAAACGGGTAGAAAGAAGCCATGATTAAAATTCTAAGCATCATTATTTTTCTTACAGGTTATGTAACCATCTCACAGGAACATGTCCTGAAGATAAGTAAGACCTCAATCAGTTTGATTATCGGTGTGCTTTTGTGGTTGTTAGCAATTATAAGCGGCAACAACGAAATCGGATTGGCACTGTCCGAGGCAGGCAGTGAAATCTTTGGTTTGGTCATTTTTCTTCTGTCAGCCATGACATTGGTGGAAATCCTGACCCACTATGGACTGTTTGATTATATTTATGCGCAGCTGGTAAAACTTCACTTTGAAGATAAAGCCCAGTTTTTTATAATTGCTCTTCTCACCTTTATATTTTCAGCGATTCTCGATAACTTAACCACGACTATCGTTTTTTTGCAGATTGCAGGCAGGTTCTTCAGCGGCAAAAATCTCGTGAAATCAGCGGCAGCGATTGTTATTGCTGCCAATGCCGGCGGTGCTTTCTCTCCAATAGGGGATGTTACAACGACTATGCTCTGGCTTGCCAACAAATTTGCATCGCAGACAGTTATTACTCAGGTTTTTTTACCGTCTCTGGCTGTATTTTTGGTAAGCACTCTGCTTATCGGTAAATCAATCACTGTCGATACCAAGGATAAGATTGAAAAAATCGTAAAGCCGGGAAAAATCGAGTGGTTGATTATAGGTTTATGCCTTCTTTCATTCCTGCTTCCGTTGTTTATGACCGCCATGAATCTGCCGCCTTATATTGGCCTGTTACTGGGATTGGGATTTGTTTGGTTTGTAGTTGATTTGGTAAAACAACAGGTGCCTCACAGAACCAGTCTTTCGGTTTCAATCGAAAAGTTTTTTCAGAAGACCGATATCGCCAGTTTGTATTTTTTTATCGGCATACTTTTGGCGATTTCCGCTCTTCGCCATATGGGAGTTTTGGATGATATATCTTATATAGTTTTTACCCAAACACCCTCAACGGCCAGAATAATAACGGGAAATATCGCAATCGGCGGGTTATCCGCGATCTTTGACAATATACCTCTTACTGCTGCGGCAATAGATATCGTCAAGACAACTGATCCGAATCTTTGGGCTCTTTTGGCTCTGACTGTCGGTGTGGGAGGCTCGCTTCTTCTTATAGGATCTGCCCCGGGAATTATTGCCATGGCAATTATTAAGGATCTCGAGTTTGCCTCATATCTGAAAATCGCCTCACTTCCGGCGTTACTGGCCTATTGTTCCGGAATAGCGGTATGGATGTTACAGTATAATCTGCTCAAGTGATACGAGTAATTGGCATCAATGGAAATATAAAAATCTTACATAAGTGGTATCAAAAGATTGTTCAAATCCTGTTTTTTATAAATTAGTATTGGACCCTAATTTCTTATAAATATTAATATAGTCATCGACCATCCGCTCGACAGTGAATTTTTTTTCAACAGCCCTTCTGCATGATAAACGCATCTTCAGGTATTTGCTTTCCGATAATGAATAAATCCGGTTTACTGCCTCACAGAGCCCTTCAATTCCCGTTTTTTTAATAATCCATTTGCCTCTGATGTCAGTCTTAGACGGATTGACAATAAGTCCCGTAACTCCGTCTTCAACTACTTCCGGGATTGAGCCCCTTGCGTAGGCAACAACTGGAGTTCCGCAGGCTATGGACTCAATAACGACTAAACCAAACGCCTCTTCAAATTTTATGGGAAGAAGAAAAAGTCTGCTTGTTTGATAGTGGGGCAATAGCTTTGATCTTTCGGTATTATAATAAATTCGAGTATCGCTGATATTTCTGATCTTTTTCACAACTTCCGATTGAAACCAGTTCTTATGTTCACTTTTCGAAATGGCGAATAATTTTGCTTTGCGGTTTGCTCTGTTTGACACCTCGATCACTTCGTCCGGGCCTTTTTCCGGAATTGCTCTTCCGGCCCAATTGATATTTTCTCCCCCGGTTTCTGAAAATTTCCATTTCTTTATATCTATCCCGTGATATATGGTTGCGGCGTAATTTATTCCGGGAAGCAACTTCCTCTGGGCATTGCTTGCGGATATAAAAGAAACATTTTTGAATTTTTTATACAGGGAAAAATATTTTTTTACGTATTTTGCTTCAACAGTATTATGAAAAGTTATTAAGACAGGTTTCTTTACAAAGGGAATAAAAGGCAGTGCAATATCCCCGTCGCCGATATTTATGTGAAAAATATCAAATTCGTTCTGCCTTGAAAATGCATTAGATAAAAGCGCCAGTTCAAAAATAATATGTTTTTCATCGGGAATGGTTTTATCTTTTGAGGATGCCGTATGATTAACCTTTTCAATGCCAACCGGTAAAACGGAATCACCTGATGCAAAAGCGGTAATTCCGATATTATCCTTTTTTGCTTTTTTATGCAGATTTTTTATCAGAATATTTACGAAAATTTCAGTGCCTTTTTTTGCACAATCCCTGATGCTGACATTGTTGGATGCGACTATTGCTAGCTTTATCATTCCAGATTTGCCATAGTTCTTAATAATTCGGCCGACCAGCGGTAAACGTTATGGTTTTTGATGACTCTTCTTAACTTTTTCATCCTTTTCTTCTGTTCCGCCTCACTCATCTCCAGACCGGATTTAATTGTATCCGCCACCTGCTCGGTATTGTACGGATTTACAATAATGGCCTCTTTAAGTTCTCTGGAAGCCCCGGCAAATTGGCTGAGAATAAGAACTCCCTTTTCGTCGTCCTTTGCGGCGATATATTCTTTGGCCACCAAATTCATCCCGTCATGGAGGGAAGTGACAAGACAGATATTTGCCCGGCTGTAGAAAACGTTTAGTTCTGAATGGCTGTGGCGTCTTTTGATAAGAATTATGGGTTTCCAGTCTCTTGATTTGAATCGGCTGTTTATTCTTTCCGCTTCCTCAGTCACTTCTTTTTCAAAATCCGAATACCGTTTTATTTTGCTTCTCGTAGGCGGTGCAATCTGGATAAAAGTAAACTCGTTTTTATAACTCGGAAATTTCTCAAGGAAAAGTTCAATCGCTCTGAACCTTTCCAGTATTCCTTTTGTATAATCCAGTCTGTCGACTCCCAGACCCAAATATTTCCCTTTAATATTTAAGTTCTTAAGTATTTCATTGTTTTTTGCAATCGGGTTGCCGTTTTCTCCGTTTGTAAAAGCAATGCTGATGGGGAATGGTTTAATATAGGAAGTATGACCGGAACGGGTTACCGCAAATTGCTCAAAGTCTATAAGCGACTCAAGTTCCCGTCCTATTGTATCAATGAAATTATTACAGTGAAGTTGTGTATGAAAGGCAACAAGATCAGCTCCCAGC
>Ga0209541_10002101_pt1 | contig 38356 bp, 40 predicted proteins | sample RifCSPlowO2_01_FD_184027 | JGI IMG/M metagenome (GOLD analysis project Ga0209541, IMG submission 184027) | Groundwater microbial communities from Rifle, Colorado - Rifle CSP2_plank lowO2_0.1 (SPAdes) (version 2) | ecosystem: Environmental > Aquatic > Deep subsurface > Groundwater | place...
AGTGCGGATGCAAAATAGAGAAGTAAGCTTCAAGATACTTGCATGCTCTGCATTGCGGAGAGCAATAAGTTCCCTATTCAGGGAACTTTTCTACAGAGCCCTAAGAAATGTTTTAATCAAAATTTTAAAGGTTACTTAGCAGGTGCAGGAGCGGCTTCAACAGGTTTCTCTTCTTTCTTGATGCCCCATAAATCTTCGATGCTCTTGGAGCCATGTTGAATGACTTTCAAGTTGAGTTGCGCGGTAATGTCACTCACAGTATTGCCAGAAACAGTCTTGCGGTAGATAGTACCTCGATTAGCTTTACGAATGCCAACATCGCCTTTCTTGACAAGGAGCTTCTTTCTGGTATTCATGTCTAGATCTTGACGCATAGGAAAGCCAGCAATGTCGCTACCACCCATGATTTGTAATTCATAGCCTGGCAAGTCAACTACAGAACCAGTAAGTTTATCGCCCACTTTGCGACCGCTAACACTAGTATTATCTGTTAGAGCCTTAGTATAGCTTTTACCAGTTTTAGTGTCATTAACTACGCATTTGATCTCTGTCATAGCAAGTCAAGGTTTAGGTCGATTTTTAAACCTTTCTAAGACCCAAAAACAAGCATAAAAAAGTCTACATTTAGAGCAATTGTGAAGTAGTAAAAAAACAGAAAAATATTTAAACCGTCTTTCCCGATAAAAAACATGCAACAACAAAAATCTAAATTACCCCTATTGCCATCATTAGAAGAACTTGAAGCAAGAGCAGAAGCAGAATTAAATGAAGCAATAGATGCAAATACAAAGAAAAAAAGAATAATTGAAGTTACTTGCCCTCTTTTAGAAGAAGATATGTTGAGGGGAAACACTTTTAGCCCTATTTTGACTCCCAAAGTCCATATAGTTGATGGAGAAATAATTTGTCAAAGGTATGAAAGGACTACATCTAAACCTCATAGAGTGGGTGGATTTTTTGGAATTGGTGGAAGATTATTTCCAGGCCATACTTCTTGGTTGTCTCTTAATGTATATGGGAGCAATAGATGGTATTGCACAGTATAGAGAATGTCCATATAAAAAATCAGAAGTTCAGAAACAATGACACACCAAAAGTTTGAACTACCTCGCTTGCCCTCCTTAAGTGAGCTTGAAGCAAGAGCAGAAGCAGAACTAGGTGAAGAACCTGAAATAATTGAAAGAGTTAAGGAGTTACCTTTATCAGAGTTATTAGATCAATTATCTAAACATTTTCCGAAAGAAAAAGTAGAAAGATTAAAAAAGAAATACCTAACACTACAAATACAAGAGAGAACTTGTCCATTATATAAGGGAACTGTTGAAATCTATGAAGAAGATGGAAAAAGAAAGGTGAGATGTCCACATAGTAATAGTGGTAGATGTATTATTAATCAGCCAAAACTAAGCTTACAAGAAGTATTCTTTGCTAACCATCCTTACTGTATGTTCGTAACAAGAGGAGATGACTAAAATGATTGAAGATGATTTACCAAAATTACCACCATTAGAAAAACTTCTTAGAGGAATACAGCCTGAGCCAGAGGAAGTATCAGCGCTGTCCAAGACTGAATTATTAAGACAATTGAGTGAGCATGTTCCAGCAGAAGAAGTAAGAAAATTAAGTGAAGATACTGATCGAATTGTGTGCCCTTTGTTAGAAGTAATAGATGGTATTGGAGAAGTTGAAGTAACACGAGGTGTATTTCCGTGGTCCCCAAATGTAGGGTGTAAATATTTTTTCAAAGCTAATCCCATCCAGATGCAAAAAGGAAGTTGCACACAGATGATATATAAGCCGTGTGCTATCGCAAAGTTTTACAGACCGAAATAATAAATAGTGAAAGGGACGATATGTAACTGTTATTGCAGAGTAGTAAAAAGAGAAAAATATATAAATACCATTTAGTAATAAGAAACATGCACCAAAAAAAATTTGAATTAGTACCCTTGCCATCTTTAAAGGATCTTGAATCTAGAGCAGAGAAACAATTAAGCGATGATCCTGAATCAAAAGTGCTAAGAATAACTGAAATCATTTGTCCAATTCTAGAAAGATTTATTGACGAACATTCTTGCTTGCCTTGTGATAAAAGGTCAAGTGCAAGAATCCAAGTTATGGGAGAGAAAATAGCTTGTGAAAGACATAGTATAGAAATTAGCGAAAATGGAAGAAAATATAGTCTTTGTAGAATAACACAAGAAGGATGTCCTTATAGCACTTTGCCAAGTTATAAAGAATTGCTAAGAGAGAAACCATGAGTCAAAAAAAATCTGAACTACCTCAATTGCCATCATTAGGAGAGCTTGAAGCAAGAGCAGAAGCAGAGTTAGGTAAAGATCCTGAAGGACCAGAAGTAGAAGTGCATAGGCGAACTATAAATGAAATCATTTGTCCAATTCTAGAAAGATATATGATTGAACAAGGTATAAAAGGAACGGCAAAAGTGCATATACTTCCAGGAAATGTTGTTGTTTGTGAAAAATTTATGAAAAATCATGAGGTCTTTGATGGAACTCGTCATAGTGGTTGTCAGTTAAGGCATAGATATGAAGGAAGATCAACTGGAGTAGATAAGCTGGTATATGACGACTGCCCATACAAAACATTGCACTGTTAAATAATAAAAATCAAAGGAAAACACTAAAATGACATTTGAACTAACAAGAATTGATGCAAGAACTAGAGACTTAATTGCTAATAGCACAAACGCTTTTGAAGCGCTTGGACATGTTGATCCAGAATTGCTTGGCGTAGCATATGCTCACAAAGAAGGATTGTTTACTCTAGAATTAATGCCTTCCATCGTCAGATTTAGAGAATTACAAGCTGTAGAAAAAATAAGTCTAATGCGTGCTTTAGTAAGGAAGCAAGAAATAGAGACAGGAGCAGATGTTGCGAAATATACAATAGATGGTGCTGTGCAGGTCACAAGATTAAGAGAAGACGGAGCAACAACCAGAGTAAGAATTGAAGATAGTGGTCTGACAGAAAGAACTAGGATTACGGAAGATAGTCTAACAACAAGAGAAAGAAGAAAAATGGAATGTATTGAGTATGTGAACAGATTGCAATATGAAACGTTGGCAAGAGCTTTACAAGCGCAAGTAGAGGGTCAAAAATATATTGCAGACCGCCATGTAGAAGCAGTCCATATAGAAGCTACTGCCAGGCGTGATGCAATTATTGCTACAGAAAGTATAAGAGCGGATGTTGCCAGAGGAATATCTCGTGATCGTCTTGAAGAAAGAGTTAGAGTTGCGACATTGGCATTTGAAGAAAAAATACAATCTGCAGAAATAGCAAGAGCAACAAACCATGACACAAGAAAAGCCGAGGTTGTCGCTAGGTACATAGCTGCAGAAACAAGAGTGTTGCTTGAATATATTCAAAGAAGTGCTGCCATTGCTCAAGAAAGAGAAAAAACAATGCAACAGGGATTAACTGTTGTAAAAGAAGCAGTAAAAAAAGGTGAAAGAGAAGTGGATTTAACGCTCACAGATGGAGAAAGAAGTATATCTTTAAAATATAGTGCAAGGGGAGCGCCAGAAGTCAAGTAAAGAATTTTTTTGGTCGATTTTTAACTTTTCTAAACAGTTAAAAGTCAGAGTATAAGGAAGTTATTTGCAAAATAAAAGCTGAGTTTGATTAAAAAAAGCTTATAAAGAGACATTTGAAGTGATAAAAACATGGGGATAGTCGAAAGAAGCAAAGCTCAATTATCTTTAATGGAAAAGATAACTTTAGCCCTAGCTGGTCCTGTATTGGGAATGTTGCCTCCGAGATGGCAGTTGCAAGTCACCAGAAACAATAATGATGCTGCTAGGATTATGAGCACAAGTTCAAGGCTGGCAAATGCAACATATGCTATCTACGCAGCTGGTTCGTTAATAGGCAGAGTTATAGGGATGGATATGGACCCGACTGAAGGAAATATGTTGACTGCCATAGGGGTAGTTATAGGGGTAGATACAATAGTCAGAGAAGGATTATACCTAGGTGCATATATGGCGTCCATGCATCACAACCACCCAAAGCCAGGAATGAGCTATACTGAAGTTTGGGGTGAGCCGATAATTTCAATAACAGCTGCAATGTGCTCAAAAGACAAATAAAAGTTCCATTCGCTTCACTCACTCAGGAGCATGCTAGGGAGTATTCAAAATAAAAAGAGTCTAATGCTGATCGTTAAATGCCCCAAGTAGGTTGTTCCTTGCGTTTAATTTCAGCAATTTCTTTCAGCACTTCAATTTCATGAGGCTTCAGATATTTTTTAAGTTGCTTATATTTGATGAATTCTTTTTCAGTTAAATCAGAGAGCAAGATGTCATCTTCTTTGATTTGTCTGCCAACAACAACACCAGGAATAGCTAAGGCAACTTCTTTGCCTTTTTCAGCTTCTTGGATGCTTTCTCCTTCTAGCTGAAGACTTTTTGTAGTGCCTGCTTTCGTGCCGTCTCGTTTGATCAGGGGAACCTCAGTCTTCAGTGTTCCAGCTTCGACACGGATGCCAACAACCGCGGGATTGCTCTGTCTGAACACACAGCCTCGCAAGATATGAATTCTGCATGGTCGAACCATGTCTGCTAATTCTTGCGTCTCATCTTTCTTAGATTGTTGTTCTTTCCAAGCAGTATATTCTTCAATAATTTTGTAGATGACTGGATGACAAATCGTTTTGACTTCAGTTTTTACAGGTTCAATGTTGAATCCTAGAATAACTTTATACATAAAATCTTTTTCTGCTTTCGCATCGGCAATATCTTTTTTAGATATGGATCCTAAGGCAGCGCGCTTAATGGGAATCTGTTGCTGTCGTAATAATCCTGCTAAAGCTTCTAAGCTGCCAAGAGTATCTGCTTTAACGATGACTCCCTCACCATCAGCCTCAATCAATACTTCCTCAATTTCTGCCTGCACTTCTTCGACAACTTGAGCGACATTCTCATGAGCAACTCGTAAAGGCATACCGCCTACAACGCCTGCTAGCTCTGGAGCGACAACACGAACGCCGCAGGCTGCATGCACTTCTTTAACAGGTTTCAATTTTCCGCCAGTGCCTCGATCTTGTTCAAACAAGGCTTTTATTTTCGTGACCAGAGGTTTCTCCAGCGTTCCAAGAACAATAGTGTCATTAATTTTCAAGCAACCATCATAAATGACAACATCCAGCACCACACCAAGTCCAGCTTCTTCTTTGACTTCTAGAATAGTTCCCTTGCCAGGACCGCTGACAGTAATCTGTAAACTTTTCTCGAGATATTTTTGTGCCAGTCCTACTAAAACCACCAACAGCTCAGGCAATCCTTCTTGTGTCTTTGCGCTGACAGGAATAATCGCGATTTGATTAGTATAATCACTGACTCGGTCGAATCGTTCTGATGGAAAGCCTAATTCAGAAAATTTCGCTACTAAAGTATAAAGGATATTATCCAGTTCCTGTTGCACACGTTCTGATTGCCCCTTGATATTCTGTAAGAGAGAATTCTTGTTAGATCTCCAGCCGTCGAGGACATCAATTTTGTTTAAGGCGACAATGAAGGGGGTTTTGTATTGGCGAAGAATAGCTATAGATTCAATCGTCTGTTCCTGGATGCCTTGGTTGGAATCAACAACAAGAATAGCTAGGTCTGCAAGATTGCCTCCGCGTTTGCGCATATTGTTAAAAGCTGCATGCCCGGGAGTGTCTAGAAACAGCAGACCAGGAATGTTTATTTTCGTAGAAGCTTGTTTAAGCAGAGAACCGCAGAATTTCTCTACAGCGTTAAAAGGTATGGGATAAGATTTGAGTGATTGGGTGATGCCTCCAGATTCTCCTTTGGTGATAGAAATGCCTTTAATGCGTTCTAAGATGCTCGATTTTCCATGGTCGATATGGCCGACAAAGACCACAATAGGCTGACGAATCATAGTTGCTTCCTTCACCTCTTAACTGCTAAACAGAAGAGAAAATCGTTTAAAAAGGTTTGGAGAGCTAAATAAAAGAACTTGTAGTCCATGAATGGATACTTAACCATTTAAAAGTGCGTCTTAGTCTAGCGCTAAATTTTTGGTAAGTAGTACGGGTGTCTTGTCCAAGAATACCTGTAAGATCAGATCGTGTCTTGGAATCAAAAAAATGATTCACGCCTTTATTAAGGTTAGGAAAAAGGCTGTTGGCAGGTTCTGTATGAAGAAGCTCTACAAGAGAAGCATATTGAATACCAAAATAACGATCAGGTTTAAAAGGAAGATGTGGATCAACATGCTCCAGAAGACTTAAGTCTCCCTGTGCTTTTACAGAAGCTTGAGGATCCTTTTGATCAAGATAAGAATAAATAGCCCCCATATATCTGAGAAGTGCAGCAACAGATCCTACTGCAAATCGCTCATCGGGTGTCGGGTTATAAGTCGATGCTTCACTAGAAAGAAGATTTCCTTCTGCGAATTTTGGAAAGTAGTCATGATAAATCTCTTGTCGTTCTTGAAGAGACAACATAAGTTTAATGCGAGGATCAACCATAAGTAAAGCAATCATGTCAAAGTCAAAAGGTGCTTTGAAGGGAATACCAAGATCGCAGATGGAAAATTGTGAAGGTCTGCCTTGGGAATCATTTCTATAAAGAACATTGCCTGGAAGGAGGTCTCCATGAACTGCTGCTTCTTGAAGTAATAAATAAGAAAACATGCGCTCCCTTTCTCTGGCGATACCGAAACGATTGAAAAAACTTCCTGCTTCGCGAGCAAGTGCTCCTGGTGTAACACGTTTTAAAGTTTGGGTGAGAGGAAGAGATTCAAGAACTTCTGACAAATCAAGTTGAACTCCTAAATTAACAATAGCTGCTAATCCACGATCATGGCGGGCGAATAAAGTTTCTTTAGATAATATAGATAACTCATATTCTCGACTTCCATTAGAGATATCACGAGTTACTTGAGTAAATATTTGAGCAGTCCGTTCCAAAATAGATTTTATATCTTCTCTGACTCTAGTGCGAATACGTTCACGGTCTCTCCGGCTTGCTTTTGCAAAGCGAGTATAATAAGAGTCTAGAAGATCATGGAAAGAACCATCAAGAGCTTCCATGACGACTAGATGTTCTTCAGGATCATGAAAATAAGGTCTGGGTTGACGAGAATCAATGGCATGAAATAGATCAAGATGTTTGTACTCTCGTTGGTCTATAAGTTGTACAGGAGTGCCACCGGCAAAAGTAAGAGTCTGTTCTTCTTGAGGAACATAGCGTTTTGCGATGGCTTGCACAGAAGGTTGAGAACAATCACTAGGTGTTATCTTAAGTAAAGAAACTCTAGTAAGCATGCCCTCATAAATTAAAGAAGTTGAATGAGTCAAAGGTGAGGGGATAATGTTAGTAGCACTAGTATAAATATCTCTAAGTCTTGCTTCAGTAAGAAATGCTGTAAGCTTCTGATCCTCTGTAGATTGCGTTTGGTCCATATTGCATAACTACACCTCTTTAAAGATGATATGAAGGTTTAGATGTGCTATTATAAAGCTATCGTTCATCCTCTATAAAGGATCCTTAAGATGTCCCTAATAAGAACTACAGTCGTTTTAAGTTTTTCTAAAGCAAGGAAAAAGTGAGGATCGCGGGCATTATGACTGATTTCAACAATTTTTTGTAAAAGCACTTCTCTCTGTTTGGAAAGATCATAGGACAAAGGTTCGTCGCGGGTATAATGTGCTTTCATGGTGTCTATATAGAGTTTATGGATTTTATCTAAGAGAGTATAGAACTCATCTATTTGTTTTTGTGATCCTTTGGTAGATCCCATAGCACGAGACATACGTTTAAGTTCGTCAGCTATGCGTTCTAAGCATTCAACAAATTCGCGATAGAAAAGGAGAGTTTCAACATTGGCTTCCATTTTTTTGGCTAGAGGAGGCCGTAAGACACATTTGCGAATGGTGCGTAAAGTAAGGTAGCTAAGACGATTGATATCTTCGTCTCGTTTAGTCAATTCAGAGGAGCTTTCTTCAGAGGTAGATTTGATATCATCAAACATGGATCGTAAAATGGTGTCTATTCTGCGAATAATGGTGTTAAAAGAGATTTCTGAAGGATTAAGGAAGTCTTTGGCTACAATTTTTGATTTAGTCTGTTCTATGACTTCTAGAGCCATGAGATTGTTAAGAATATTACGAATAAAAGTTTGTTTTTCACGAATAGTTTTCTCTCCAACAAAAATGAAAGTGTCATAGCCTGCAATATATTTTGAAATAATTCTTCTCTGAATGTCTTGTTCGTCTAAAGTGTCAACATCTAAAGTGATAGTCAGTGATTCAGGGTCATTTTCTTCCATTTTCGAGGAAAGAACGATTTCATTATTGCCATTTTCATTCAGGTAAATCATATCGCCCTTCTGTAAGTTATTTTTTTTCAGCCAGTCTTTAGGAATAGATACTACGAATGAACTGTTGCCGAATTTAATCAGTCGTCTATAATCCATCTATATACCCCCTTGTTGGAAATATCTACCGGAATTTTTCCGGTAAAGTATATCCCTGATATATAGAATATCAGTCAGGTATATATAAATCTATCCCTTATATCCTTTTATCAATTAGTCACCGAACCGGGGGGTGGAATCAATGGCTATGAAAAAAGAAAAAAGTGAGAGTGATGGATACGAGCTATTTGACGAACTCGATAAGGAAGAAGACTTTTACAACAAAGATGAGATTGGGTCACTCCTAGAGGATGACGAGATATCGGACGAAGAAGAAGCCTTTATGCTAGGGTATATGGGCTCAAACGAGGAGTAACATGGGAAAATATAGGCGATGTCTAACCTGTATGTCTCCAGTGATGAAAAGCGCGCGTTCGAATCCGTACATGTGCAGGGAATGTGAACGAGAAACTGGCAGAGATATAGTAGTACCCATCTACCATCGACGATTTGAAGGATAACATGCAGCAAGACAAACTCAACAAAAAAACACCGAAGAAAAAAAGAAAGGGAGGGGAAAGACCCTTATATCCCATAGATATAGAAATTATTCATGAATAAATGTTTGGGGAACTTTGATATAGAGAGTATCACTTATATATTTTGCTGACGCACCCATAATATCCGCCGTAGAAGGTAAAGCAATAGAGCGATAAAAAGTTTTGAGATGTTTTCCTTTATATTTTTGGTCAGCGACAATTTCAATAGTTTTGCCAACCATTTTCAGAGTTAAATAGCGTCTTTCCACATCAGGCAGGGTGACTTTAATGAGAATTTCTTTAAAGTTTTGTGACATCTCGCTGTAAGGTTCTTCAAACTGTCCCAGAGCTTTGCGCAGCGCGTTGACATTATTTCTGACAATCTTGACAAATTTATTGAGATCTGTCTCTTCTAAGAAGGCTAATCCTTTTTTTGATCGTTTTCCCACGCTACACCTCTATATGTAAGTATTAATAAATGTGATGGTCATGCATTCCCTTGTAGGAATATAATTCTGTTTGTGCAAACCAAAGAGCGATTTCTCGTTCAGCTTCTGCTTTTGTTTCTGATGCATGGACTAAATTGCGAACGCTTCTTTTTTTATGGTTGCTGAGAGCGTAACTATCTAAAGAAAAGTCTCCCCGAATAGTTCCTGGTAACGCTTGTCTTGGTTCAGTGGAGCCGACTAATTTTCTGCCTAAGTCAACAGCATGCGGTCCTTCTAGAACTAAAGCGACAACAGGTCCTTCTTGTAAAAAAGTAGTGTTCATGTTTTTGACGCGTTCGGCGATTTGCTTCGGCGTCTCTTTCATCTCGATGCCTTTTTCAGCATAGCTTTTTTTTGTCTTTTCTGCCAGTGCATTCGCCCATTGTTCAGTGACTAGATAATGATTGGAAGCCATAAGATCATTGGCTTTGACTAATTTCAAGCCGACAATCTTCAAGCCAGTCTGTTCAAAGCGTTTAAGAATTTCTCCAACTAATCCCTTCAAGACACCATCGTGTTTGACAAGAATTAAGGTGCGTTCGATCATGGTTTATTTGGATTTCTCTTTTGCTGGTTTTGCAGGAGTAACTTTTTTGTGCTGCGTCCATCTAACACGTAATGCCTTTCTTTTTAAGACAAGTTCATTTTTTCTGCATTTAGATCCACAGAAGTGAAAAATCTTGGCGTCATTGCGGACATACATGATGCCCGTTCCAGGATTAATTTCGCCGCCGCAAAAACTGCAGAAAGTCATGTCTTTCTACCACCTTTGGAATTCTGTGTTAGGCTGCGAGCTTCAATTTCTGTTTCTCTGAGAAGAATAATATCTTGTTCTCTAATAGGACCTTTGACATTGCGGCGCATGACTTTTCCTTTTTCAGGGCCATCCATCAATTTGCAGCGAACTTGGATGATGCCGCCACGAGTTCCTGTGCGTCCAACAATTTCTTCAACAACAGCAGGCATCGCTGAGGTAAAATTGACAGTTGTTCCTTTTTGTTGAGATGGCTGCTGCTCTTGTGGAGCTTGTTTGTCAGGTCGTTTTCCTGGAGCTTCTGTAGGAGCTGCTGGTTTTTGTTGGGTTGGTGGTTGTTCTGCCATAGGATAACCTTATTTGGATTTAGCTGCAATATCTTTGATCAAGTCGCTAGCATCGCCTTCTTGAGTAATAGCTACACTAACTGTAGGAACACTTAAGCCGGCAGCAGCGCCTAATTCTTCTTTGCTTGCTTTGAGAACGCAAGGAACTTTCTTTTCTGCGCAAAGTGGTCCTAGATGCATAGTAATTTCCTGGGGATTTGCATCGCCTGCTACAACAACAAGTTTTGCAACGCCACGTTCAATAGCTTTAGTGGTTTCATTAGTACCTTTCTTGATTTTTCCCGTCTTGCGGGCAATTTCAACAGCTTCGTATGCTTTCTTTAAAAGATCGTCTGACATCGTGTACCTCCCTCAAACCTATAAGGTCATTGGTAGCAAAAGAACCAGCTCAACGCTTTAAAAAGGTTTCTATGATCTTTTAAAATTGGAGCTTGTTAAGAAGATAAAGGATGAGGATAATCACTAGAATGATCTTCCAATGTCTTCTAAAAAAATTCCTTAGAGTCATGTTTCCATTTCACCTCGCAGCCATGATAGAAATAATAGGAGGGTTATAATAAAATCCCATCTTAAATCAATGACCTCAACAAACGCTATAATCGTCGTAGATAACGTGTTTATTTCATTCTAGTTCATAGAAATAACAGAAAAAAAGCAGTTTAAATAAATATCAAAGTGTGTATTGTTGCCTTGTCAGGTGTTAGATTAGAAGAATAATATTTTTCTTCTGTCCAATAGAGAGACGTATGTAGGTTTCTTTCAGAAACAGTTAGTCAAAATCAGAGACCTGGGAAACCACTCATCGGTAGTAAGGAATCGTACGTCTTACGCAAGTCAAGAGCTCTTTTAATGTCTTTAGCCTTTTCTGGAAATCTTCGTTGCAATATGTGAAATTCCCTATTCACCCTCCTATTTTTCCATAGACATCCAATCGTCATAAGTGGAAGAGCAGATGCCTGATACGCCATTACACAGATTGAAGTTGACACTATAATGCCACCAAATGCATTATATTTTTCAAAAACGCGTTCTAAAATACCAGAATTATAACCCAATATTGCAATTGCTAAAGTTCCTAAACCTCCAAGAGCACATGACCAATTATTACATCTTCTTTCAATAGATTCATACGCATTTATTTCTATGTCTATCATTCTCTTTCGTATATCTGGTCCCAATCTTTCACCTATTTCATCACCTTCTGTTAATAGCTCTTCAAGTTGCTTTTCCAAAGCTTCATCTTTTTCTTGCATTTTCTCCACATCCTTCGCAGGTATTTTGTTATTAACTTTATTATATACGATGGTAATAACGATTTTATATAATTTGTGTTCCCCTAAGTGGGATACAGATAGAAAGGTTTAAATATTTAGAAAAGAAATTAGCAGTATGAACACAAAAGTATTTGAAGAAATTGGCTTAACTCCTGGTGAGATAAAAGTATATATGGCTCTCTTGAAAATAGGCAAGAGTTCAACAGGAGCAATAGCCAAAGAATCTCAAGTTTCAAGATCAAAATTATATATCATTTTAGATAAGTTAGCGAAAAAAGGACTGGTTGGTCACCTTATGAAAGACGGGGTGGCTTACTTTAATGCTATGGGGCCGAAAAGAATCATTGATTATATAGAAGAAAAGAATAGAGAATTAAGCCGACAAAAAAAGTTTATTCAAAAAATGCTCCCTGAATTAGAATTAAGACAAAGACTTGGGAAGTCAGAGGCAGAAGCTGCGTTATATGAAGGATTTAAGGCAATAAAGAATTTCTATCTTAACATATTGGACGAATTGCGCTCTGGAGAAACATATTATGTTATTAGCGCAGCTTATGGAGAAAATAGGCTTGGTGTAAAAGAATTCTTTGAAAACTATCACAAACAAAGAGCAAAGAAAAAGATAAAAGTGAGAATGTTGGCTAATTACAATGCTAAAAAGATGTTGGCTGAATCCACTTTTATGAATTCAGAAATAAGATTCTTACCTCAATATTTAATCTCTAATATGATCATCGTCTTTTACAAAACAAAATCATTTATCTTTTTTTTGTCGGATGAGCCCATAGGACTATTCATAGAAAATGAAGAAGTAACTAAAGGTTTTAAATCATATTTTGATGCTTTCTGGAAAATAGCTAAAAAATAAAATAGTTAAAAAGTTTACTTCTTAAGTTGTTCAGTTTTTAATTCCATAGCTTTTGCGTGTTCTTCAGTAAAAAAGAACTCATGACATTGTAAACATGTATAGGCAGGCACATTATACAAAGGTAGTCCTTCTTCAAAACTATAGTCTTTAAGTAAAACAAGTTTCATTGCTTTATCGCAGGCTGCACAATAAAAAGCTTCTTCTTCTAAGGGTGTAAATTTAAGTGAATTATGCATAGAAGAGATGAAAGGAATCAGAATAAGCTCTGTAGAAAACTTAAATAACCAATGCAGTCGTTAGACTGCAATTGGTTATTTAAGTTTTCTACAGAGCTTCAGAATATAAAAGCTTTTATATCTAGACAAGAGGAGATAAATTATGAGTTCAATCAAAAAGACAGCATATAAGTACGCACTCCAAAATGCTATTCGTTACAATGGCAAAGCCAATCCGGGCGCAGTTATAGGAAAACTCTTTCTCGAGCATAAGGATATCAAAAAAGAGGAAGTCATCAAGACAGTCAATGAGATAGTCAAGAAAGTCAACAAGCTTTCAGTAGAGCAGCAAACCAAAGAGCTAGATAAGCTAGCCCCAGAACTTTTGCATATTGAAGTGAAAAAGACTGACTTCAAGGAATTGCCGAATGCTGTCATAGGTAAAGTGAAGACGCGTATTGCTCCAGAGCCTTCCAAATACATGCATTTAGGTCATGCTTTGGTCTTCATTATCAACAAAGCCTATGCAGACAAGTACAAGGGAAAATGTTTATTCCGTTTAGAAGATACAAATCCAGAAAAAGCAACGCAGGAATTTGTAGACAGTATGGATGTAGATATGAAATGGTTGCATTTAACTTACGATCAGAAAATTATTTGCTCTGACAGGATGGAGATGTATTACAAATATGCTGAAAAGTTAATTGCTGATGGCAATGCTTACGTCTGCACATGTAGTCAAGAACAAGTGAAAGAAGGAAGAGAGAGAAAAGTCCGTTGCGCTTGTCTGAAGAAACTAAAACACAAGGAAGAGTGGAAAAAGATAGTGGAAGACAAATATGAGGAAGGAAAAGCAAATCTAAGGCTTGCCGGTGACATGGAATCAGATAATGGAGTGTTGCGCGATCCAATTATCATGCGCATTTCTAAGAAAAAACATTATGCAAAGGGAACTAAGTATTCTGCTTGGCCTATGTATGATTTCGAAAATGCTATCGAGGATTCAATTGAGAATATAACGCACATTGTGAGAAGCAAAGAGTTTGAACTGCGTCTATTTTTGCAGAATCGCATCAAAGAAATGCTCAAGTTGCCTAAGCAAGAAGTGATTGAGATTGGGCGTTTCAATATTATTGGTCATACAACACAAGGAAGAGAGATTCGTGCTCTTATCGAATCTGGAAAAGTTAAAGGATGGGATGATCCCCAATTAGTAACAGTAAAGGCATTACGTCGTCGTGGCTTCGATCCAGAAACCTTCTGGGACTTGGCTAAAGAAGTCGGCTTGTCCAAGTCAGAAACAAACATCAGCGAAGAAATGCTCGAAACATTGAACAGAAAACGTATTGACAAGAAAGCTAAGCGCTATTTCATGATAGAAAATCCTAAGAAAATAATGATTGGTGATCACAAACTCAAAGAAACCAATGTACCTTTGCATCCGGAAGTCAAAGAATATGGTCATAAAGTTATCAAGATTAGCAATGAGTTCTACGTGGAAGACGAGATCAAGAAAGGAAAAGTGTATAGATTTATGCATCTCTTCAACTTCAAAGATAATAAATTTGTTTCAGAGTCATATGATCAGAAGTTAAATGCGCAATTAATCCACTGGTTGCCAGTAAGTAAAGACGTAGTCAAAGTAGAGGTCTTGATGAATGACGGTACTAAAAAAGAAGGATTAGCGGAGCCTGCAATTAAGGATCTTAAGGTTGATGAAGTCGTCCAGTTCGAGAGGAAATTCTTCGCGCGTTTAGATAAAAAAGAAAAAGATAAGTTATATTTTGTTTATACACACAAATAGTTAAAATTCTTAAAGCTTGTGGATTCGCTCATTTAACGAGCACATACTTTTGTATCTGGTGTGTGTAAACAAGAATATGGTTTTTCTAGAGGGGAATAAGGCTCAGTAGAAATGCTTATGATTAAGGAGAGGATACTCTCTCCCATCCTTTTTGGGGAGGAGAGTACACTTCATGGAAAAGAGAATGGAAAAGAAGTATATTAAGATTGTGAAGAAGATTTTGAAGAATCTTACGAATCTACGAGTGAGAAGATATTCCCATAAATTTTCGAAGAAGATGTATGGAATTGGGCACATATTGTCCTGCTTGCGCTGAGACAGCGCATGGACAAGAGCTATAGGGAATTTGTCGCTATTCTTGACGCATGCACAGAGCTTCTTCAGGTGCTTGGCATTGCGCAAGCACCACATTTCACCACACTACAGAAAGCAACGCAACGATTGAATGTCTCTTTCTTGGAGAAAATCATGGCTGGGTTTATCCTGCTCACCATGACTATTCATGTGCGAACAGGCATCGACGCAACTGGGTTTCAACTCACTCGAGCATCCGCGCACTATACAACAGTACTGAAGAAAAGCAGGAAAGCACGGCGTAAAATTAAGAAATACCTCAAATTAACCACGTTTGTCGATCTCGACAAACAACTTATCATAGCTCATAAAATACGGAGAAGCCCAAGGAATGATACTATAGATTTTGTGCCGGCAGTTAGAAAAGGAAAAAATGTACTCGATAAAAAAGGCAAGAAAGTTCGATCTTGTGATGGTGACAAAGGGTATGACTCAGAAAAAAACGGGAGAATTATCGTGGAAGAATTAGAAGCAGAGGATCGTATTAAAATCAGGAACAAAGATATTCCTGTGCATCGAACTCAGGGACGGTATAGAAAGAAATTCAAGAGGCGGTGTGGAAGATTACGAACAAACTATCGATCGAAAGATGAGACTATTTTTTCCGCTATAAAAAAGTTGAAGGCTCCATGATACGAAGCATACTGGTAAGTATGCAAAATAAAGAATTGATCTTTAAGGAAATAGCATATAACGCAAATAGATTAGCATCTATTTGTTTAAGCTATAGAGGATTTCTACTGAGCCCATTTAGCTTCTGGTAAATAACCATTTTAAATGGGTTAATATCTGTAGTCTAGACTGGTTATGACGTCTCCATGACATGGAGGAGGTCACAGGTTCAAATCCTGTCGGGCTCACTCTTATTTTTTTATAAAGAATTATATAATTTTTAACAGGATTTAAATAGAAGTTCTTATCACATAGCTCGGCAAAAAATGTATATTATAACTACTAGAAGCAAAAAAGCAGAAAGACAATATTATGAGGTGCTCCAATCTAGAGAAGACATTCCTGCAAAACTAGAAAAACTCAGGGAAAATCCAAGAAAAGAGCTGAATGCTCACAAGCTAAAGGGAAAATTAGAAGGCAAATGGAGTTGTTACTTGGGGTATGACTTAAGATTAGTCTATGAAATTGACGAAGAGAATAAAGAAATTGTTGTTGTCACGGTAGGATCACATAAAATTTATGGATGAGTTTTTAGCTTCCAAGGTTTAACACCTCTCTTTTTCGCTTCATCACTTTCTCTAATGGCTTCCATCATCTCAGGAGTTCTCAGAATACCAACTTCTTCTAACAGTTCCTCATATTCCTTCTTGGGTATTTGAACCATTTCTAGTTTCATAATGATATTCAGGGTATAAAGTATATAAATGTTGCTGCGGCACATAGTGATCCTGGGAAGGTCACAGGTTCAAATCCAGTCGGGCTCATTTCCTATCTAATTTCGCTGAGAAAGACATATAAACCATCCAAAAGACGAAAAAATATGAACCTTCAATATCTTCTGAATGAGCATACAAAATATGACGGATGTATACCTTTGAGATTCGGAGATAAGAGAGCTATATTTTTTCTGCAGCCGCCAGAAGTTGTAGCTCCTTGTCTAGATGAAGTAATCATAGAATGTGTTCTGCTTGAGCTTGAGCTTTCTTCAGGAGCGCGGATTGATCAACATGGAAAATTCTATATGAGAGAAAGAGAATGGAGAAAAGGCAGTCTTAAAGAAGGAAGAACTCCGTTAAATATATTGTCGCTTCCAAATTTTCTTAAACACTTAAAGGGACTTGGATATAATATTCCGATGGGTTATTGGAATGAAAAAAGAGAAGCATTACTTCATAAAATTTCTAGCCACAGCCCCTAGTCGTCTCTAAAGCAATTTATACACCGGCTGAGTAGATTTATAAACCCTTTAAAACCCACTTTATCATATGGAAGAACGTATTACTTTCGAAAAATTGATTACAGATCCCTTTGTCAAAAAGGCTTTGCATGAAATAGGCATTGTAGAACCCACACCTATTCAGGAGCGTGCTATCCCTTTAGTCCAGTCAGGAAAAGACGTTGTGGGCCAGTCCAGTACAGGCTCTGGAAAAACATTTGCATTCGCAGTTCCTATTGTTGAACAGATCAAAACAACAGAAGGACTCCAAGCGATAGTCCTCGTTCCAACAAGAGAGCTTTGCGAACAGGTCGCGGATGAATGCAGTAAGGTCACTCGCTATAAATCTGTTTATGTGCTTAAAGTCTACGGTGGAGTTTCCATTGAAGGTCAGATCAGAAATATTCCTAAAGCAAATATTATCATTGGTACTCCTGGTCGTGTCAAGGATGTCTTGCAAAGAAGAGTCTTGCGATTAGATACCATAAAATTCTTTGTTTTGGATGAAGCAGATAAGATGTTGGACATGGGGTTCATTGAAGATGTCGAGTTCATTCTCAAAGCAACGCCTACTAAGCGTCAAACGTTAATGTTTTCTGCAACCATGCCGAAAGAAGTCATGCATATCGTCAACAAGCATATGCGTGCTCCAGAATGGATTAAAACAAAAGAGCAAGTGGAGCAGACTTTGTTAAAGCAATATTATTACGACGTTCCTATTCGTGATCGCTTCCATCTCTTAGTGCATCTCTTAAAAGAAGAAAAAGCGCCTTATGCAATTGTTTTCTGCGGCACGCGAAGATCTGTGGATCTTGTTGCCTATAATCTCAATAAAAATGGTCTTGAAGCGAAAGCAATCCACGGTGGTTTAACACAATCAAAAAGAAAACAAGTCATGGAATCTTTCCAGGGCAAGAAGACAGAAATTTTAGTTGCGAGCGATATCGCAGCGCGTGGACTTGATATCAAAATGTTGACACATGTCTACAACTTTGACGTGCCAAAAACTCCTAAGGAATATGTGCATCGAGTAGGTCGTACTGCTCGAGCTGGAGAAGAAGGCATTGCTATTACGTTAGTCTCTCATAAAGATTATGATAATTTTAGAAGAGTGTTAGACGAGCCTTCATTGAAGATTGAAAAACTGCCTTTGCCAAAGTTCCAGATAGTTGAATTCCAGCCATTTATGCCAAGACAGTTTACAGGCAGACAGAGGCAGCATGGCAGTGGCTTTGGACAGCAGAGAAGATTCCCTCCACGTCATCAGCGTCGATAAGAGTAGAAAGATTTCTAGAAAATAATAAGAGATAGTGATTGGTAAAGTAAACGTCATGGTTTACAATCAAAATTTTAAAGGGTTTACAAGATATCTCTATTTATTATTGAACAGTATATTGTGTAGCTATTTTTAAGAGATCTAAATGAATCGTATGATTAGAACAGAGAAATGGAGGAACTTTAATATCAGATTTATTATAGCTAAGTTTTTTGCCTGTAAAATCAGTTATTAGAGCACCTGATTGTGTGACTATACAGTCCATTGCACATATGTCCCACTCATTTATACTAGTAAATCGATAATAGACATCAGCTTTTCCAGAAGCGACAAGACATCCCTTTAATGAACTGCCTCTCGTAATGACTCCTTTAAACTTATGTTGTTTTACCAGTTCTTTTTCTTGAGTTGCATGAGATCGACTCATAGTAATGAACATTTTTCCAACTGCACTGTGGGAAGATGGCGTCAATTTATGTTTCTTTCCATTTTCCTCTAAGAAAGAACCTTTTCCAACAGCTGCATAATACAATTGGTCGAGCACAGGTGCGTAAATAACACCAACTACAGGTTCGTGTTTATGAACAAGAGCAATATTAACGGTAAATTCTCCATTTTTAGCTACAAACTCCTTCGTCCCATCTAAGGGGTCGATAGTCCACACATACTCCTTTGTCAAGCGCTCTGATGTATCTTCAGTCTCTTCTGCTAAAACACCATACAGGGGAAATTCTTTTAGCAACATTTCAAGAATAATCTTTTCTGCGCATTTATCCGCTTGAGTGACAGGACTTGCATCTTTTTTTAGTTCCACTTCAAACGGTAACGCGTAAACTTCCATTATTTTCTTTCCAGCCTCGCGCGCTGCGACTTTGGCAACTTCTAGCTCTCGAGTATAATCTTTCATAAAGAATGGACACCCATTAATCCTTTTAAAGTTAATGTCTTCTAGGACTAGATTTATGACATTAAATTAACAGCTTAGGAGATAGTAATGCTTATATAGTTCTTATGTTGTTGTATAAAAGTAACTCTTGCAAGAGTTTATAGCAGAAAAAAGAGATTAAAAAAGGATTAGAAAGAAAAAAAGAGGTTATTAAGGGTTTATTTTAAATGATACCTGCGGAAAAAGAGCTGTTGGAGTTTTTAAGAAAGCGTGATCTAGTCAATCTGACAGCGATTGCTAAGCATTTTAACATCAAGAACGCTACAGTCCCAGATCTGCTCAAGCCCTTGGAAAAAAGAAAGCTCGTCGAAATCAGAAAATTCGGAGGATCAAAAGTGGTGCTGCTCAGGAGGGCTGAAGCATGAAAAGAGGACAAATAACAGCGTTCATCATCTTCGGCATGGTCATTCTTGCGTTAGGAATCACAGTCTACACGTTCAGGGCTCAAATTTTCTCAGCGACATTTGGAGCAGAGATAGAAGAAAATATAGCTGTTCCACCACAAGCAGAACGGGCAAAACTATATGTAGATACTTGTCTGGAGAGCATAACGCTTCAAGGATTGCAAGTCTTGGGTGCACAAGCAGGATATATCAATCCGCCAAAGGAGCAAATGCCTACCAGAGTAAGTCCTTTTGGATCATCATTGGTTATCTTTAGCAATGGAGCAGGACAAGTGCCTTTCTGGTTCACTGAGACTGAAAATGGTATACAGAAGAATCAAATTCCAACAAAAGCGCAGATGGAAAGTGCTCTTGCAGGATATATTTCTGATAATATAGACTCTTGCTTGAATGACTTTAAGCCGCTTCGCAGTCAAGGATATGCGTTGGATGGAGAGCCTGCGCAGGTGCAAGTGTTCATCAATGAAAAGACTGTAGGAGTTCAAATGCATTATCCACTAACAGTGAAAAAAGATGACTTCACATTCACATTCGTACAATTTAAGCGTACTCTCAGATCACAATTCGGAACTCTCTATCAGAATGCGCTAAATATCATGCAGACAGAAAGTGAAATCTATTTCTTGGAAGAGCGAGCTATAGATATGATGGCTATTTATGATACTATCCCTTTCTCAGGCATAGATACTGAGTGTGTGCCGAGAACATGGGTGAAAACAAATGTGCAAAAAGAACTGAAAAAGATTTTCGCTGCAAACTTCCCGTCTCTAAGGATTGCAGGTTCTCAATATAGAGAAAATGAGCAAGATACAAAATCATTCATTATCGATGCTTTATCAGATGAAACAGATGCATCAATTCTCTTCAACTATAATGAAGAATGGCCCCTACTCATGGACGTGGTGGGAGAGAACGAAGAAATACTCCGTGGTAAGTCCTTTAGTGCAGATAATGCTGCTAGTCGTTTCCTCCTGCCGCTGTTCTGTATGAATGACAATCACTTCGTCTATGATGTGAAGTTTCCCATGCTTATTTCTTTACAGGGAAGTGACTCAATGTTTCAATTTGCGACACTAGTCGTCATTGACAATAACCAACCTCGGGAAAACCGAGTCACTCCTATTATTTTCAACGAGCAGAGTGAAATCTGTAAATATCCAGGAAAACAACTCACAGTAGTCGCAGCGACCTATCGTGCTGACGGCAATATACAGGAGATTCCAGACGCAAAGATAGCTTTCAAGTGTCTTGATCAGGCATGTGACATAGGAAGCACACAAGCAGATGCTTCAGGTGCAGCTTTAACAGCGAATTTCCCACAATGTTCTGATGGTGTCATGAGCGCGGAGAAGGAAGGATATCATCGTGGAGAAACTGCAGTATCCACAAATAGTGTTTCAGAAGAAGTAGTCGTATATCTGGAGCCTATAATGCAGGTTGCAGTCGACGTCAAGATCATTGACAATAATCAAGAGCGCGTTCCTTATGCATCAGAGAGTGTTATGTTGAATTTAGAGAACCAAGCGAAGAAATATGTTACAACAATTCTCTATCCAGAGCTGAAAACAGTGCGTCTGATTCCAGGAGATTACGTCGTGACATCACGAGTCATTGTGGAAAATGCCGGCGGATTTAGTTTCCCAGAGAGGGAGATTGAAATTTGTGCTGATGTTCCACAAAGTGGATTGTTAGGTGTTGCTGGATTAACCACAAGAAAATGTACAAAGCAGAAAATTGATGCGACTGAACTTGACCAGATTATAAGCGGCGGAGCAACAACAACTTGGTCTGTCCCTCGCGCAACATTAGCAGCTGCAGAAAAAGTTACGTTCTATACGATCCGAGGTCCAACACCTCGCTCTCTCGAAGAAGTAAGTAAAGTTTATGAAGCAATACAGCAGCAAAATAACGGGGTGAAGAAGCCTGTTCTCGAATAAGAAGATTAATAGGGAAAAGAGGTGGATATCCTATCTGTTGATGTTCTTAGTAGTGCTTCTGCCTATTGAGCAAGCCTATGCAGCAGATCCAGTTTCTTCCAGCGGAGAACAAATTATTGATCGAACGAGAAATATTCCTAATGATCTCGTCAGACAAGGGGAAGCAATCAGAGACGAGGTGCTCGATGATCTCCAAGGCATTCAAGACAGTCCCGAGGACATTATTGGTGAAGATATTATCGTGCAAGTGGACGATTATCAGCCACGAATCATTCGAAGTTCACTCTTAGAAGATTCAGGTATTTTTGTGCATGCGCTCATCAGCGGGACTCCTACAAATCCAACAATCACAGTGCCAAGAATTAGGGACATTGTTATTCGCAGCCAGAAGATAACCACTATTCCACAAGGTCTTCCAGTATCTGTCGGTCGCATCACTCATGTAGATCCGCCCAATAACGCGTTGTCCTATGATAATTTAGGAACCTTAGTTATTCCAATTCGTCAGATTCCTCAAGAAGGAAAAGTTCCAGACGAAATTATTGTCGACGTGGACGCTCGCATCTTCTTTGATGTATCAGAAGGCTTATTCTTCGGTCCAGTCCAGGATATTCTCACAGAACAGAGTTTAGAAGAGTGGAAATTGACCAGGGAAGATCATAGTTTCTATGCTGGCTATATTCATGCAACTGAGATTAAAGAAGATCAGGCATCGTTTATGATCTATGATAACCAGCTAAATGAACTCACAACGACGCCAGTAAAATTAACTGTCGGTCAGACATCGCGTTCCTTAAGCGCTAATCGCGGAGGTTTCGTAACATATGGAAGACTTTTTGATAGATATACTTTGAAGCTCAACAACATCAAGAGCATCAGCGATAAGGTGCGTTTACTAATAAATAGAAATGGTAATGTGCAGTCAGCTTATCTTACTGAAGGAGATGACCTGTACCAGGGATCTCAATGGTATGTGGAGAATATTGCTGGAGATGTCAAGGGAGTTTCGCTAGCAGTAACTCTGAGAAATAAAGTAAACAGACAGTCTCTAACATTGGAAGGAAAGCAAGTGGAGCTTCCGCAATTGCCGTCAGAACCATCAGAACCATTATCGTCTTCAAGCAGTCAACCAGGAGAAAGCAATGAGCAGAAGAAAAAACGTACACAATTTGAAGAAATTCTTAAAAAATTCTATGCTATTTACAACAAGAAAGATGAGAATGTAAATGATGTAAAGAAGTACGATGATCTTGCCAGAGAAATAGACAAAGACATCTTGCAAGACACAAACACACCAGCGCAGGTCAAGGAGCAGGCGCTTAATGTAGTAAAAACTATAAGAAATTATTATGTTCAAAAGCAGACAGAGCTCCAAGCAGCACTAAATCTTAATCATACTCAAGAAAGTGAAAATAAATTACTTATTGTCACTGGGTTTATCAAAACTATAGAAGAGATCTTGAAGAAGTATACGCAGACAAGAGAACCATCGTCTTTGCAAGGAAGTAATGATCCGAGCGTGCTCTATAGATTGGCTATCGAAGAATATGAGAAAGTTATTCAAAACTATCCAAACATAAAAGAGTATAGTGCTAAAGCGCATTGGAAGATCGCGAATTTAGCGTTATTGCCAGGAGTTAAAGATCGTCAAGGCGCTGTGAATCATTTAGAGATCTTGTTGCGTAACTATCAAGAGAAAGACTACATTAATTATATGAAGAAAACAGAAATTGAAAAACTGCTTGCGCTTATTCGAAGCGCGGATGTTGATTTGGAGAGTATAACTAAAGAGATAACAGAAGGACAAGATGTGAATTATGTTACTCTACTTGGTGCAGTGTCGGTTCCAGATAACTTGAAGTCAAAAGCAACCATAGAAGTAGAAGGCTTCCCGTCGAAAGAGTATCGGGAAGGAGAACAGTTGCTACAGGATGATAAGGATGAGTTGAAATGGTTTGTCAAGGAGATTCGCAATACGGAAGTAGTTCTTCAGGAAGAGCGTACTAGGCAGATAGAGTCAATCTATAGAGATTCACAAAATAAAAATCAGCAAAGACAATTGAGCACTGGTACTAATAAAAAGAGAACAGTTCGTCTTACAAAGACAGATACGAAAAAAGAAGCTTCTATAACTATCAGCCCGAATACAGAGGCAGCGTTTTCAGAAGCGATATTCTCCTTGCACTTGCCTATAGAGAAAAGAGCTCTTGACTTGCCTTTGTTCTCCGACACTATTGATGAGGAGATAGCAAAAACTGAAGATTTGATAGCGAAGTTAGACAAGATTGTAGAGAATGTAGGGAAAGTAACGGAATACTGGAAGAAATTCTGTTTTATCACGTTCGCCGTGGTCTGGGTCAAGAACTTCTTTTCAGGAATCTTTGGCGGCTCAGGAGCTTTGGCAAGAGAACGAACCAACAATGCATTCGAGAAAAAATATGATGAATACAGAAATCTAGGTACAGATGATACAAAAAATTGTCGTGGTCTAAGCTATGATGAATGTGTCTTCAAGAACCAGGCAGAATATGATCGCATGGTAACTCAGTCAGGAAGTGCTATCAGTGCAGTCAATCAAGGAAGTTATCAACAATCGTTTAAGACATTAGGAAGCGAATACACTAATTCAAAGAAAGATTTAGCATATTATGAAAATTTAGCGAAACAAGATCCAACCAATCAGGCGTATCGCGATAAATATTATGAGATACACGCAAGATTAACGCGTGCAGAAGAAGAGCAGCAGTTCAGTAAGCAGTTCTTTGTAGATGGAAGACCAAAATCCTATGATGAAGTAGGTGCAGCAACGGCAGATCCTATAGTTGATCGTTACCAGCCAGAAATTGTTCAGAAGTTCACCGTGCCACCTGGAAGGAAAAATGACAAAGCTTTCCTCTGGAGAACATATAACACACGATTCTTACCTCTAGAACGAGAAAAACAAATCAATGATGAGATGAAGAAATACTTGGACGGTGTGCAAAGTAGTGGAACTAGTCTAGGAACTGCAACAGAAAAAGATAATGATTACCTAGAAAAGCTCAAAGAAAGTTACGGCGTCACACAAGCAACGCAATTGGGAGAGTTTAAACACAATCCTGTAGTCTCGGTGATGGATCAAGGTCGCCAAAAAGGATATGCAGAGTTCATTAGTATTGATGCATTCCATTATGTGCAAGTGACTTACACGACTGGAGGTCGTCCTTCGAAATATGATTTATACAAGCGATCGCAGCCCAACAGTCGCATGGGTGGCCAAAGTGACGTGTACATGGGCGTTGTTGATGGCCAATTGATGGACCGCTATCAGAAGATAAAGCGGGAAGGTCCGGAGAGTCCAGATGCTGGTCTCTATGATGCTATTAGAAAAGGACAAGACTGTATAGGAAGCATCAATAAGAAGAACGCTGGTGGAAAATACTCTCGTGGAGAAGTTGTTCCATTGCAGTCCACAGATTGCAGCGGTCTAGGCACTTATACTATTGAAACTGCTGCGTCAAGCATAGGTCCAAGCTGTACAGAATTTATGAGTCCAAGCGACTGTAAATTATTATTCAATGCTTGTGATCCTGTTATCTGCCCTCCATCACGATGTAACTTGGGTGGCGAATGGCCTGTCGATAATGTTATCCAGACAGGTATTATTGGTAGTGCTGTCCTCTGTCTCCACAACAATATACTTTCAAAGAGCTTAAATGAAGGCGGTGTCGTAATGCCTGTCTGTCTATCAGGTATTTACGCTGGTCTTCAAAACATTCGCTCAGTCATTGAAGGATATAGACAATGCTTAATCACGGCAAAAGTGTCAGGAAGATCTGTGGGTGTTTGTGATCGTCTTAGATCCTTCGGTATTTGTGAAATCTTATGGAAAGAAGGGCTTGCTTTGTTCAATGCAAAGAAAGGCATCTTCAGAAATGTCATTAACTTCTTCCTTGGCAAGTCTGGAAGCGGCGGCGGGGAATATTCTGCGTTTGAACAAGCTGTTGATAATTCCGTCGGCAGTCTGCAGTTCTTCACACAGTCCTATGCAAAGAACACGTTCGCCATGTATGATGGAGCAGCTTTGCCAGAATTAGGATCAGAAATCTGTAAAGCAGCAATCTTTGGAAAAGCTCCAGGTCTCGGCAATTTATTTAATCAGATCAGTCGTCCGGAAAGTCCGCCGCAATTTACAGCGTTCTTCGACGAAGCGCCTTACTCAGACTTAGGCAACCAGCCATTAAGCCAGTACAAAGTAACCTATCATATCTATGCTGGCGACAATGAAGACATCATGTACACAGTCTATATGCAGGCTGCAGATCCTTATACTGGTCAATTTGTGGTTCAACCGCACGTCTTGAAAGACAGTCAAGGTATCACGCGAAACAGAAGACTTCCAAGAGGAACGTTCGCCAGCGAAAGTCCAGACATTATTTTTCCATCAGGTATGAAAGAGATTTGCGTCGAGATTAACAGCAGAGTTTATGGAAGAAAAGTGGAATGTGGCTTTGGCAAAGTTTCAACAAGTTTCGCGATCAATTATGTTTCCGATCAGTTCACGCAGAATGAAGCGAAAAAACAAATCACTTCAGCTGCGCAGTGTGTTCCTACAAGTCCACCGACCATTGCAGAATTAGGCGTAGTGGAGGGAGCAGCAGGCACAGTATCTAGCGGATTTATTCAGTCAGGCATTATCAGAAAATGTTCAAAATATAACCCTGGTGTGGGTGGTGATGAAGAGAAGTGGTCCCCTGTTGGTACCTGTGGAGAAGACGATCGAGAACGTGACCTTGGAACCTGTTGGGTCTATATCCCGGCAGCGCAGAATGCGATCAAGCAGACCAGTGCACGTCTCGATCTCAACACTTCTTTGGCTAAGACAGCTGAGGAAGTCATTAAAATAGCTGAGCAGGAAGGAGAGCCTATTCCAGGATATATACAGTTCAATAAAACAACAATCGAAGATAAAGAAAGAGAAGCAGAACAAGCGTTAAAATTAGCAATTCCGAATTTTGAGATCGCACGTTCCAGATATCAGGAAATACTGAGCAGTGTTCTTATCGAAGAAGAAGTCGGTGCTCGTATCCAGTTTAAGATGGCGCAATCTTATGAGTTGGAAGCTCAGAGTATAATCAGAAAAAAACAAACTACAACCCAGCCATCTCTAAATCCTACACCTCAAACTCCTACTCTAACACCTTCCACAAGCTCACCAGTAATAAATACTATAAATAAACAACAAATTCAAGTGGGAAAAGAGGAATTAGTGACTATAACTGGTAAAGGACTAGCAAATGTCCTAGTAGATTTTGATGGTGTTATGATTACACCAGATATAACCACAGATACACAAGTCAAATTCAAAGTACCTTCTACTACACTTCTTGGCAAGTATAGTGTGACACTGATAAATTTACAAGGAACAAGAAGCAATAGTAGAGATATAGAAGTTGTAACAACAATGAAATGTAAAGTGCAAGGTTTGTTTGCTCCGCAGCAATATTGGGGTGATGTAAATGGAAATCAATTGAGAGTATTACAAAAGAATGAAAATGATATGGTAACTATTCAATTAAAAGCTGAAGGTTGTTACAAGGAAGATCTTATTGTCAAGGTTTTTGAAGATGATTTAATAATTGATGATCTTATTGCAATAATACCAAAGCGAGATATAATGCTCGAAGATGGACATTTACAAATACCTTGGAAAGTAATATACGAAAGTGATAAGATATTGGGAATACCTCTCGATACTACAACAATAATTATAGCAATATATCATAAAAGTGATCCCAATAAAGCAATATTCGTTGGAAAACAACAGTTAAGAGTGACAGAAAATGAACAAGAAAAAACTACAACAGTAAACAAGAAAAAATGGATATGGAGATATAACAATAAAAATTACGAATTAGAAATTAATATTCCTGAAGGTATGTATGAATCCTATGTAGCAAAACCACATCCATGGAAATATGAAAAAGGTCAAGAAGATAAAAATCTTTTCAAAGATCATAGTTATTATATTTTAGATAAAGATGATGATATTTTAATTAATGAGATAGCAACAAAATTAGCAAATCTTGCAAAAAATAATGGACTAACTAGTGATATGGATAAAATTTATTTTGCTACCTCATTTGTAAGATTAGGATCTGAAGGAATTATAGATGAAACTACAAAGAAGTGTACAGAATATCCTCGTTACCCAATTGAGTTATTAGTAGACAATCAAGGGGATTGTGAAGATTCTGCTATTTTAACTGGAGCAATTTTAACAGCGCTTTATAATAAGAAAGAAATTAGTAAAAAAATTGTTTTGTGGTCACTACATCCAAAAACTCCAGAAGGATCAGGACATATCGCATTAGGAATTGAATGTACTAATCCTCCACAAAGTGCAGTTAAATTTGGAAATTATTGTTACTTTGAAAGCACTTTGTTTGATCCATTATGTAGAAGTGATATAATAACAGGTAAAAATACATTATCTTGTGTAAACAGTATAGGTGAAATGGATGAAGAAGTAAAAAAACAGGTAGATTTGAGTACAACAAAAATTTATAGTATTGTTCCAAAAGCAATATTATCTACTCATCAAGTAAGTAATAATCCTGAAGTAATTAATATAAATGGAAAATGGGCTCTTGATTATAAGATAAATGTAGTTAATTATGGACCTCTCCCTGCAACAAATGTAAAATATTATGTAAGGATAAAAGACGGAACTGGAAAAGTTTTATTAGGAGGAATATCAAATAAAATTAATTTAAAGCCTAATGAAGGTAATATTTATAATATAATCATACCTCCACAAGGTACTACGAGGGAAGAAATAGAAAAGATACAAACAGCAAAAAAAATAGAAATAAGGTATTCGGGAGGAAATGTAGAATCTGAATCGGGTGAGTTTGATCTATCTGCATCAGTTAAATAATGCTCCTCAAAAAATCACTCAATCTCTTGAAAGAGAAGTTTTATCCGCTCTTCTTTAGCGAATTAGTATTCTTGTTTGTAACATTTTTCTTCTTGGTCTTCGCAAAAAATAAGCTCGCAGTGTACATTCTTCAAATTCAAGATTTTTCAGCAAAAGCAGCAGCCTTGCAGCAAGGTACAGATCAAATGCAAGTACTGCAATTCCTAGAAGGATTTGAACAGGTAACAAGCCATGCTACGACGTTCGCATACATAGTTATTCCTCTAGTGCTTGGCATAATATGGTTGGGAACACAGACATGGTTTTGGTACATTCTGCAAAAACAGAAAATAAAGCATACAAAGAAGTATCTCATGATGTCCATAGGAGGACAAATAGTTCTCTTGCTTTTGCTGTATCTTGAGTTACTCTTCATTCCTTTACAGTTTAGCGTGTTTGACACAGTCGACGTTGCTATCCTCAAGACAATCATAGGAAGCATATTGTTCTTTATACTGTTCGTCTTCTTGAGTGGCTTAAATAACCAATCAGCAAAGACAAGTATGCAAGAAACTCTTCAGAAATTAAAGAGAAGTCACAAGTTTGTCTTGCCATTTATCCTGCTCTGTGCTGTTTTCTTCAGTCTTGCGTTTCTCTTCTTCACGTTGTTCACAACCTATATGACAGGAAATATTGTTCTTTTCTCAACTGTGCCTATGGTTCTTTATCTAATAGTAATGATGATGGTTTTCATCTGGCTTAAGTTAGTGTTCTTCGTTAAAGCGCAAGAAGTTTAAGAAAGTATATTATTTATCAGTCTTTATTTGTTTTTTCTGAGTCCCAGTGAGATGAAGAAAATTGTCTGATGAGACTAAAGGTTTGCCTATCTTTTGTTCCAGTTCTTTTCTTGTATGCTGGGCTATAGTGCCGCCTTCATGTGCTGATTCTTTGCATTCTTCAAGGCCTTGAGAGTTTTTGGAAGCAGTAATGTCTGTAGTTGCTTTTTCCCCAACCATGGTAAGGATAAGCTCCCAGTCAGTCATATGATCTCGTAAATTTTTGTTTTTTCTTTCTAATCCTTTAAATTCCTTATATTCTTGAATAGTTTTATCAAAAGTTGCTTTGCTTATCTCATTAGTTAAGATGGCAAAATCTTTTTCCTCGGTAACGTTTCGACTTTTCCACTCATCAGTCAGTTCTTGTCGTATTGCTATGCCGCGTAAACGTTTGTCAATCCATTCTTTTGGATAGCCTTTAAGTTCATAATATCCCTTAGCTCTATCTTGTGCCAACTCTGGATTTTCTATTTCTTGGATGCGTTCATAGCCTGTTTTTGCCAGCCATAATTTGAATGGTTCTGCTTTAGGAGAAGGAATGGATTGAATAAGACGAAACGCTCCTTCTGTATTCACACAGTCAGTTTCATAATATTTGCCGTCTGAAGACTGTAATTTCAGTTGGTTACATTTTGTAACCACCTCACTTCCTTCTTCACTAAGACGATGTTTGAGAACTTTCCAATAGTTCCTTGGGTCTTCACTTCCTGAAAGAACTCCAACAATATCCACTACAGAAAACCACCATTCCTCTTTGTGCCATAGTTTTCTGATCTCTTTTCCTTCAAAAACAACAAGTTTGTTAGTCATACAAAGAGTAATTGATCTATATTTATAAACACTCTGGGAGTCTTTGAGAAGTAAACTGCTCTTTTGAAATATATTTAGAAGTTTTTAGGATTATTCGGAAACTTTCCGGTTTTTGATGAGTTCTTCAGGTTTAAGAGATATAAAGAATTTGAGCTCAATAAACTGGTAACCGACGTGTGTCCTACACAAGTGCTTCTCAAGAGAAAGGCTTATATATGTATTATCTCTTAAAAGATAATGGAAATGATCAACGCTATTACTATGGCTATTATAACAAAGGTCAAAGATGGAGAAACAATCCGTAGCTTGGCGATGAAGATGAACATTGCTTATTCAGCAGTCTATAAATGGGTGATGGTTTTAGAGCGATATGGCGTTATCCAAGTAATAAGAAAAGGAAATAGGAATATATTAAAGATCAATAAAAATGAGATCTATGAAAAAGCTATGGAATTGCATGACTCTATAGAAATGATGAAGAAGGAGAGGTATTTCTGGAATATAGTAAAAAGAACAAAAATAGCTATAAGGTTTGTGCGGGGTACAGCGATAGCGATATGGACTAAAGGGGGTTATATTCCTGGTGATTTTGCGGATAGAATATACATGGTAGAGGTAGAGATAAAAGGAAGAGAGGCTTTGAAACATATATTAAAAAAAGAGAACATTGCTTATACAGAAAAAGAAATAACAAGAGAAAGACCATTGATATATATAATTCCGAAAGCAAAAATAAATAGGGAAAGAAAAGAGGGTATGCCTGTGATGCCCTTGAAAGAATTGGTGTCTTGGTGCGAGAAATTAGGATTGGACAGTGTTTTGGAGCACTTAAATGAGATATATCATTTAAAATTGAAAGTGCGGTATGCGGAAGTGAACACAAACAGAAGATGTAAGGAATAATAAATGCAGGAGCTAGGATTCGAACCTAGGTAGGCACTAAGCCTCCAGGTGACTTAGTCAAACTCCTAAGCTTCGCCTTTCCAACCTTTTTAAGTAAACAGTTGAAAATCTGGCGCGTTTGACCGCTCCGCCACTCCTGCATGAAAGATATGTGTGAAATTAGGCTATAAAAAGATTGCTTTATCGAAAAGTGGTCAGAAATATTTTTTATTAGGAAATCTATTTCTTTGCTTGTAGTAGTATTTTATAAGGGGAAACTATTCACGAATATTTTCTTATAGAAAAAACTACTACTAATATTGACATGATCGTAATGCATAAAAGCGTATAAAATTGTGCATTATAGTTGAGAGTAATACGAGTTTACTAGTCTTCTATGAAAGGAAACATTTATAAATAGTTTCCTTGTATATACTACTATGTTAAGTAAAGAGACTTGGGCAACAGTTATAAAAGACTTTCATGAAAGTACGCTTCCAACAGTTATCCCTAGAGACCAAAAAATAGAGTTTGAGAGCGATATAAAGAGAGCAATCTCTTTAATAGGTCCTAGAAGAGCTGGAAAAACTTTCGAGATGTATTTGATTATCTCTAAAATAAGGCAGAGATATGGTGCTGACCGAGTTTTATATATTAACTTCGAGAGAACTAACCTTCAAGGTTTATCAGCTAAAGACATGTCGGTTATGTTAGAGGCTTATTATGAGCTTTACCCTGCCAACAAAGGAAAAAGAATATGGCTTTTTTTGGACGAAATACAAAATGTTAATGAGTGGGAACGTTTTGTAAGAACCTGTCTTGATGATGGAATATCAGTTTTTCTCTCAGGATCAAGTGCTAAACTCTTAAGCAAAGAAATAGCTACTAGTATGGGTGGAAGAAATATCTCGTATCACATATATCCTTTCTCTTTTAAGGAATTTCTATCTGCTAAAAAGTTCGAGATAAAAAAGTTTTATTCTTCCAGTGAGAAGGCTCTTGTAAGCAACATGCTCAAGGAGTTTATTGAATTTGGTGGATATCCCGAAGCAGTGCTTTACAGCAATCAAAGAGAAAAGATAATGCAAGACATTTTTGATACTGCTATATATAAAGATGTAATCAAAAGAGGAAAAATACGAAACCCTATAGCACTTCAGGAGCTAATTAATGCCCTATTGAAATCAAAAGAGTTCTCAATAAATAAGTTCTATAATTATATTAAATCTAGGGGCATTAAAACAAGCAAAGATGCTTTATACAAGTATACCGGGCTTTTAGAGGATGCTTTTTTTGTCTTTCTTCTGAGAAAATACAACTTATCTTATAAAAAGAGCGAACAGTCGTTGCCTAAGGTTTACTTTATAGATAACGGGTTGCTGACTTTAAATAGAATTGACGATAAAGGGAGGTTGCTGGAAAATCTTATTTTTGTAGAGTTAATGAGAAGAGAGAAAGAAATTGCGTATTATCAGAATGCTTCTAGTGAAGAAGTTGACTTTGTCATAAAAGAAGGCAAGAAGGTTAAGCAGCTTATACAAGTTTGTTATGATCTCAGTGATTTCATGACTCTTGAAAGGGAAACAAGGGTTTTGATTAAAGCAAGTAAAGAGTTTAAGTGTAATAACTTGCTTTTAATAAATATGCATGAAGAAAAAGAACAAACAATAAACGGCAAGAAGATAGTTTTTATGCCTGTGCGGAAATGGTTATTATCTGAATAAAAGAAAATCTTTGTAATTGCCGATACTCACTTTAACACGCTAATATTATTTAATATGCTGATAAATGGATTAATTATGCATGCTTCTGGCTTTCCGCGAGAAGAATGGTTCGAGAAGAGTAAAAACTGTCAAAAACATTAGTAAAAAAGATAAGAGCTAGAAGAAACAACTATTGGCTGCCAGGGAACTTTTTGATTCTCTTGCGTCCAGGATATCGCTTGCTGACTTTGTCTTTCAACCACTTATAGGTGCGTAAAGTAGCAGTCTTGCCAAAGCCACAAGAGCTGCAAATTCTCTTGATCTTATGATAAGCAGATTTTCCACAGCGTCGGCATCTGATGTGCAAACGTCCATGAATACGTTTCTTGCCCTTTGCTGCTGTTCCTTTACTTGCCATGGTGCATCACTTATTCTGGAGAAATGAAGATGATAGTGTCGCCGCGTAAGAAGATCTTACCTATCTTGCGTTTGACTGCGTTGTTTTCTCGTTCTTCTGCTTCTTCTAAGACAGTGTTAATGTGAATGTCAAAGGCTTTTAATTTGCCTACGAATTGCTTGCCGTTTTTAAGCTCAACAATAACGCGTTTGCCTCTTGCGGCGTTTAAAGCGTCTAATGGTCTATCAGATTCCATGAGTAATAACCCCCGAAAATTATAGATTTGCAAACAAGACAGGGTATTTAAATCTTTGGGAGAAAATAAGGAAGGAGGAGTTTAATGTCTTTCATTTGTTTCTGGCTTCCTAAGTTTATTAAGAAAGCTGCTTTTGTTGAAGGATACCTTTCTATGAATTTTTTCAAGCCATTAAAATCACTAGATTTCACCGCTTCTTTGTATTTGACTTCAATAGCTGTTAGTTTGTCTTTTTCTATAATGAAATCAACTTCATATTCATTTTTATCTTGCCAGAATTTTATCTCTCCCGTAGCATTCTTTACTAATGCAGATAAGATGAAGCTTTCAAATAAAAATCCTGAATCATCTCTTAGGTGCAGTTCATTAAAGTTTTTTATAAAGTAATTTCTCACTCCAGTATCTAGGAAGTAAATCTTAGGTATCTTGACTATTTCCTTGTTCTTGTTGGTATAGAAGGGTTTAAGGATCTCAATAATAAATGTTTCTCTGAGGACTTCTAGATTGTTCTTTATTTCTCTAAGGGTGAAGGAAGCTAGCTTTGATAACTCTTCATATTTTATTTTTTGTCCATTGTTGACCGCGAGAAATTCTATGAGTTTTTTCATGTCCAATATCTTGTCAATTTTGAGATAATCAACAAGATCTTTCTTGACATACAAGTCAAATATACTGTCTAATGTTCTGATTTTGTCCTCTTTGGTTTGTTGCAGCGCTACCTCGGGGTATCCTCCAAAAAGCATGAATTCTTTGAGCAAGGCAGCGTATTTTTTTAAAGAAGGAGCTAAATGGTCTCCTTTGAGATTCTGCAGAGCTGGATAATTATCTATAAGATCTTTGTTTTGTTTGAATAAAAGAAACTCTTCAAAATCTAGAGGATAAATAGGCATTATAATTTTTCTTCCAGCTAAAGACTCTTGGACTGTATGTTTTATGGTCAAAGAAGACGATCCTGAAGCGTAAATTTTGACATTGAGAAGAGTATCATAGACATTTTTGAGTATGATGGTAAGTTTAGGGTATTTCTGAAATTCGTCTAGGAACAAGTAAAACCATTGCTTTTGGTCTTCAGTATATCCATGAAGTTTAAGGGTAGTGAGCAGGAGTTCAAAAGTGCTTATGTTTTCATAGTTAGAGAGGATGTCCAGGTCAAGAAAGAGGCATTTATGCGTCTTGGATAGTTCTTGAGAGATTGTTTTAAGCAGAGTAGTTTTGCCCACTTGTCTGGCTCCAAGCAAGAGAGATATTTTCCTTGTCTTTGCCTGTTGAAGGAGCTCTGGAAAGATTTTACGGGGGTACATGCTGAATTCCTATGTTTGTTATTCTAGTATAAACTAAAATTACTATTAGTAAATTATAGTGTAACTCCTATTTAAGCATTTCTATACTGAAAACTAGTGATTATTCAGCCTAGAACTGTTAGGAAACAATGATAAGGATGCAAATCACTTGGAGTCAATCGCTGATATCAGCATATATGCTACACAGGAAAAAGACAAGCACAATCTTTTTAAATGGTCTTTCAATAGTCCATTTTATGGCAATCGTGCAATATAGATCAAAGAGAAAACCATCCGGTGGCAGATATCATAATTCATTTAAGAAAAAATTACGTTTCTTAAGCCGCCTGCCAACATTAACAAAGCTAGACAAGACTAAAAAGAAGTCTCTAAGAACTACCAGTGGCAGCAGAAAAACCTTGTTATTGACAGCTGATATAGCAAATGTTTTTGATCCTAAGACAAAAAAGCATTTCAAGGCGAAGATCGAAACTATCACGCAAAATCCGGCAAACTTAAACTACGTTCGTCGTAATATCATGACTAAAGGTGCTGTTATTAAGACTGAAAAAGGCTTGGCAAGAATCACGTCTCGTCCTGGTCAAGAAGGCACCATTAATGCTATTTTATTACATGAGAAATAGTTTTCTTTTCTAAACCATCTTATCAGAGGCTGTAAGCTTATTTAACAGAAGGGTAACAGAAAGCTTTATATATAACCTATCGTCATTATTTATAAACATTGTTATCCTTAATTATACATTTTACACAAACCAAGGAGTTCTAAAAGCATGACCTCTACGCAAAAATGCCCAGAATGCGGAAGTGCTAAGCTTATTATTCATAAAGACAAGGGAGAAATCATCTGCAAGGACTGTGGTTTAGTCGTAGAAGATCGTATTATAGATCATACTCAGGAATGGCAGGAATTTGATTCTGATAAGTCTGAAAAGAGACGTCGTACAGGCGCTCCCGCATCTTATAGCGTTGATGCTGAAGAACCAATAATAATCAAGCAAGGAAATAGTATAGAGATTGTCAAGATCGGTGAGTTTGTTGATACACATATACAAAACAACAGATACAATCTTAAAAAAGAAGGTATTGTAGAATATGTACCCCTTCCCAATAAAATAGAAGCAGTCGCATTTGACAAAGAAAACAAGATAGATTTCCAAACCATTGGAGAAGTTTCCAGACATCCGGCAAAAGAAGTCTATGAGATTATTTTGGAATCAGGAAAGAGAGTCAAAGTTACAGGTAATCATAGCATTTTTACAGTCAAGAATAATCGAGTAGTTCCTATAAAGGTTGATGAAGTTACAGAAGGTGCATTCGTTGTAACACCCTTAAAAATTCCTTGTTTTGAGCAAGAACAAACACTTGATCTTCTCGACGCATTCACAACAATAGCAGAAGAGGATAATCTTAATACAGAAAAATATAAAACACAGCGTCCAGATATAGCGATAACAACAACCTCAGTAAATTCAAATCTTTCCAATGATGTGCTAGCGTTGTACGGTACTTTAGGAATCCACGCGCATTATGGAACAGAAGTAGTGCCTGAACATATGATGATGAAGACAGGACAAATCATTGCAAAATCTTTCTCAACAAAAACAATTATCAAAAATCCAGATACAGCAAAGAGATTAGGATATCTCGCATCAACAACAAAGCCAAAAGGAAAACCTGCTATTGAAACACTTATTCCTGCACCTATAGAATACAAAACAGAATGGAAATCAAGAAATCAACTGCGTATTTCAAAAGATGTCGCTATAAAGATTGCTCAAAAATACAATGATCAAGATCTTCTAAAGTTAGCAACAGCAGACTTCACATATTTGCGAGTCAAAAAAATAACAAAATGTAAATCAACCAATGGCTATGCTTATGATATCTCTGTGCCAGGACATGAAAACTTCGTCGGTGGTATTGGAGGCATTTTCTTGCATAATACAAGATACGACCAAGGTTTAGGGACAGACATCGGTCAGCGTGGAGATCTCTTCCAGTTGGAAGGCAAGGGCATGAACAAGTTCTTCCGTTTAAGAAAATGGCAGTATCGTATTTCTACAGCAATCGAGCGCAACCTTAAATTAGCTTTGGCAGAATTAAAGCGAGTAGCCAGTTATCTCAAGTTGCCGAAGTCAGTCGAAGAAGAAGCAGCTCGAGTTTATACTATGGCAGTCCAGCGTGGTCTAGTCCGTGGTCGTTCCATGGAGTCAGTCGTTGCTGGAGCTTTGTATGCTGCGTGTCGGCGTCATGAAGTGCCAAGAACTTTAGATGAATTATCTGAAGCTTCGGGTATTGACAAGAAAGAAGTTGGTAGAACCTATCGTTTTATCACGCGTGAATTAGGTATTCGTATTTTGCCTTCCAATCCAGTGGATTATATTCCACGTTTCGCATCTGCGTTGAAGTTGAGTGCAGAAACACAATCAAAATCTGTAGAAATTCTAGAAATGGCAGAGAATTCTGAATTAACATCTGGTCGTGGCCCAACAGGCATTGCAGCGGCATCACTTTACGTAGCAGCTCTGCTCAACAATGAAAAGCGCACGCAAAGAGAAGTTGCGGACATTGCTGGTGTTACAGAAGTGACTATTAGAAATCGCTACAAAGAGCTCTTCAACAAATTAAAATTGAAAGACAAGTTGAAGAATCCAAAAAAAGTAACTGCATAAATAAAAAAGTATTTTTAAAATAGAATTCTAAAGATGGACACCAAAGTAGAAACAGAAAAAAGATTGAAGATAGCCAAAGAAATTACAGCACAAGTAAAAGATATAGCCAGAGGAGTTATGCTGGGTGGTTCTATGGGGTATGGTCAAAATTATGCAGTGACAGATAAATCTGATATTGATTTGCTAATCGCCATAGATATTGAGAATCTAGACCAACTAGTAACAACACCATTTTTTAAAAATCAGGTTCCAGAGGATATAGTTGAACTGTTCAAAAGAAAAGAAATAAATTTTTTTTGGGTAACAAAGATCATAAACAGTATAGAAGTCAATGTGTTTATCTATGAATCAGAAACGTACACAAATTTTTGTTTAATCAAAGGAGATCTTAAGGGATATATCGTAAAAAAACCCGAATCCCTATATGAAACAGCAGACTTTGAGGGAATAAAGCATGTGTTTGATAGAAAAGTACAACCTCACAAAAAAGGATTTCTGTATGAAAGACCTTGTTTTGCAGAAGGAAAATATTGGGGAGATGTTCCACGAGAAGATTTTTTTTATAGCAATAAAATATTATATGAAAAAGAACTTTTCTTCACTAAATTAGAAAAAGAAGTTTGGAGAGTAACTATAAAGCAACTTCTTAAAGAATATGGAAATAACCCAAATTTAAATAAAGTTAATATTCTTAATACACATTGGGTGTATCGTAATGCTAGACATAAACTTCCACTAGAAGTAATCGAAAAAATAAAACGAAGAACAGAAGAAGAGTTTAAGAAATTAAAATTACAGCAATAAGAAATAAGTTCCCAGCAGCATAATAATACAAGCAAGAGTTTTCTTCAATAAGTTGTTCTCATGGAAGAGTTCTCCTCCAATAACTGTAACAAAGAGCGTGCTTAAACGTCGTAAAGGAATTGCTAAAGAAAGCAAAGTCAAAGGCATGGCAATAGCCAATAAATGCAGATAATCGGAAATAATAGTCGTTGCTACAATTAACAACAATAAAAGCCAATCAGCACGAACCACTTTAATAATATCATAAATCCCATTATATTTTACAAATTGAAGAATAATCATATGTAGAGAAGCTAAGAAAAAAGTATAGAA
>Ga0209541_10002105_pt1 | contig 38332 bp, 41 predicted proteins | sample RifCSPlowO2_01_FD_184027 | JGI IMG/M metagenome (GOLD analysis project Ga0209541, IMG submission 184027) | Groundwater microbial communities from Rifle, Colorado - Rifle CSP2_plank lowO2_0.1 (SPAdes) (version 2) | ecosystem: Environmental > Aquatic > Deep subsurface > Groundwater | place...
ACGTAAGCAGAGTAGGAGAGGTTGTAACAGAAGCTCTTGACCCAGATGCACAAGTTATCTGGGGAGCAAGAATCTCCGAAGATATGAACAATAAGCTAAGAGTTATGGCAATCATAACTGGAGTTAACTCTCCATACATCTTAGGAAGACAAAGCTCATCACAATCATCCGAATCAAGTAGAAGGCTCGGAAACGAGCTTGGTATCGAGATGGTAAAGGCGCATAAAGGATTTCTCTAACCCCCTTTTTGCCTTTAGGCTAATGCTTTCCCCAAGCATTAGTCCCCCTTTTTCTTTTTTTAAAAAAATTTAGAATAATAAAGAACTATTCGCAATATTCTTTTAAAAACCTTAACTTTTCTGCAACAACCCCTGCTTCTTCTTCTAAACTAGATATTAACCATTCCAATCTTTCAGGAGTTGCTAATTCATATCCCTCTAATAATTGCTCTTGAGTCTCTCCAGGTGTGGTTACTGGAGAAAATTGCATACGGGTATTTAAAGAACTGGTATCTCTATAACTAAAAGAACCATCATCTCTAACCTCGTGAATTATAAGGGCATAGGTAATAGTCCTATTTCTCTTATTAATATAAACTTGCCCAGGTTTTAATCCCTCACTCATCTTCCTTCTTCAACTCATCTCTAACCTTAGAAAACTTTTCTTTTAATTTTTCAAAGAAGCCTTTGCTTTCTTTAGCCGCTTCTTTAACTGCCTTAACATTCTCCTCTTTTACTAAAGGAAAAGCATTTGATTGAGAAGTTGAACTCCCATATTCATTATAGTAAGTTAAAGTTTTTATATCATGTCTCTGTTTTTCATCTAGTTTTTCTTCAGAATAGCCTATAGCAATAACACTAATTACCTTGTAACTATCTGGAGTCCTTAATACCCTCATAACCTCACCTTCATCAAATGCACTAACCCATGTGCTATTTAACCCCATATCTGTAGCTTTTAATAAAATATTCTCAGTGGCAGCTGAGCAATCCTCTATTCCGTAAATCTCTGCTCTATCTTCATAAAATCTCCTTAAATTAGTTAAATCACTGCAAACCACAATTAAAACAGGAGCTTGCCCTATCCATACCTGCTCCATACAAGCACTTGCAATCTCATCTTTCTTACCCTCATCTGTTACAACAATAAATCTCCAGTCCTGTAAATTTCCTGCAGAAGGAGCCTTTCCTCCAGCCCCCAATAATTGTGTAACAGCATCTAACCCTACCTTCTTATCAGTAAAAGATTTTACTGAAAATCTCTGATTAATTGAGTTATCTAGTTCCATTTTACAAAAACTTTAAATTCGATAAGATATATAAGAATTTCCAAATGGAATACTCTTCTTTAGTAAAAGTGTATATTGCACTAGAATCTACTTCAAAAAGGCTCGAAAAGACAGAAATAATCTCTGATTTCTTAAAAAAAACCCCAAAAAGAGAGGTAAAAACAGTGATTTATCTGCTGGAAGGGAGGGCATTCCCGAAATATGATGAAAGAAAAATAGGTTTTAGCACAAGAATGATGATTAAAGCTTTATCATCCTCAACTGGAACATCAGTAAAAGACATTGAATCTAAACTAAATAAACTAGGAGACCTTGGCTTAGTTGCAGAAGAATTATTAAAAACAAAAACCCAGTCAACTCTAGCTAAAAAAGAATTAGACATAGAAAAAGTATTTTCAAATATCCAAAAATTATCAACATTAGAAGGTCAGGGAACTGTAAATAAAAAAGTTTCATTAGTAGTTGAATTACTAACACATTCTTCATCAGAAGAATCTAAATATATTGTAAGGACTATTTTAGAAAAATTAAGAGTCGGAATAGCCCAAGGAATTATAAGAGATTCAATAGCAAAGGCATTTTCTTTAGATGTGAATGAAGTAGAAAGAGCAGCAGATATCTCAGGGGATTATGCAGAAATAGCAGAATTAGCTAAACACTCTAAATCTTTAAACGAAGTAAAGCTCTCTACTGAACGACCTGTAAATTCAATGCTCGCTTTATTGGCAAAAAACATAGATGAAATCTTCGAGGCCTTAGGAGAACTAGTGCAGTTTGAATACAAGATAGATGGTTTTAGATTGCAGGCAGTAAAAGGGAAGGAAATAAAATTATACACAAGAAGATTAGAAAATGTAACAAAACAGTTTCCAGAAATTATTAATTTTTTAAAAACAGTAACAGCAAAATCTTTCATAATAGATGCAGAAGCAGTAGCTTATGATCTAAAAACAGGGAGACACAAGCCATTTCAGACTGTTTCTCAGAGAATAAAAAGAAAGTATAATATCGAAGAGATGGCTAAAAAATTCCCAGTTGAATTACAGATATTTGACATAATGTATTATGATGGAAACTCATTAATGAATTCAACTTTAAAAGAAAGAAGAAAACTCCTGGAAAAAATAATCAAACAAACTAAAAGAAAAATTCAATTAACAAAAAAATTAGTTACCTCTGACAAAAACAAAGCAAAAAAATTCTTTAAACAATCAATTAAAGAAGGGTATGAAGGTCTGATGGCTAAAAATACAAATTCTTTTTACAGGCCCGGAAGATATGTTAACGGTTGGATGAAGTTAAAAAAGATTCTTGACCCATTAGACTTAGTTATCACAAAGGCAGAATACGGAGAAGGAAAAAGAACAGGCTGGCTTACAAGTTACACTATTGCATGTAAAAACAAAAATAAATTATTAGAGGTCGGAAAAGTCTCAACTGGGGTAAAAGAAAAATCAGAAGGATTAACATACAAAGAATTAACTAAACTGTTAAAGCCTTTAATTGAATCTGAAAAAGGAAAAGAAGTCATAGTAAAACCAAAAATAATAATTGAAGTAGGCTATGAAGAAGTTCAGGAATCAAAAACCTATAATAGTGGATGGGCGCTTCGTTTTCCAAAAGTTATAAGATTAAGAACTAATGAAAAAACAGTAAAGGATATTGATAATTTAGAAAAAGTAATAAAGGTTTACAACTCACAGAAAGGTAAAAAATAGATTGTAAAATAACAACTAACCAATAACAATCTTTATATATAGAAATGTTTTTACATCTAAATAATAAATAATCAAAAAAAAGAGGTGTGCTATCACCAGGAGAGTGGTTTTACATGATTGTAAAAGAGGAGTTTCTAAACAAACTAAGGCAGTTCTTTGGATTGAACCTATATGAGGTAAGAATTTGGACTGCTTTACTTTCAAGAGGAGTCTCCACAGCAGGAGAATTATCAGATATAGGAAACGTTCCAAGATCAAGAGCATATGATATTCTAGAATCATTAGAAAAAAAAGGGTTTGTAGTTATGAAACTAGGAAAACCAATAAAATATATTGCAGTTGAACCAAAAGAAGTTGTTGAAAGAGTTAAAAAATTAGTAATGGAAGATGCAGGCGAATCTGTTAAAAGATTAGAAGAACTAAAGACCACAGATGTTCTTAAAGAATTAGATCTTTTACACAAGCAGGGAATTGAATTTATTGAACCTACAGATTTGTCAGGTGCAATAAGAGGCAGACATAATATCTATGCGCATATGGAATCATTAATCAAGAATGCAGAAAACACAGTTACAATTGTTACAACAGGAAAAGGTCTTGTAAGGAAAAATGAAGCATTGAAAGCTGTTTTGGAAAGATTAAAAAAGAAAAATGTAAAGATAAGAATTGCAGCTAATTTAACAAAAGCTTCATTAGATGCAGCTAAGCAATTATCCAAGATTGCAGAAGTAAGATCTACAAGCAAAGTAAATGCAAGATTCTGCATTATTGATAACAAAGATCTGGTGTTTATGATGATGAGTGATGAAAATGTTCATCCAAGCTACGATGTTGGAGTTTGGGTAAAAACACCATTGTTCACATCTGCATTAGAAAGTATGTTTGATCTCGCATGGAAGGAAATGACGCCCTTAGATAAGGTCAAAGTTTAATTATTTACATCCAACTTCAGGGCAAGGATTGCATATCAAAGGATATTGATCTTTCTCCTGATAAGGGATTTTTCTAATAATTCATTTAAATCTTTTAAAGTTTCTTCATTCATATTGGATTGATTCTAAAAATTCTTTGGTTGAATGTAACTCTCTTATCATTGAATAAACTGTTGAAATATAATGGAAATAAGACGCCTGCTCAACTGTTAGCCCAACAAGAGAACTACCTTTTCTGATTAACCTGACTTGTCCAATTTCACTCAAATCCAAAAAATCGCTAGCAAACAGTTCCAACCTGTTAGGGTCCAGTCTTCTAAGACTTTTAGCATCTCCTCCTTCTAATGGTTTAAAAGGTTTGGTTAATAAAACCAACTCAGGATCTGAGCAAAGCTGACGTACCTGAGAAAAATACTTGTCTCCCCTCCAGTATAAGGTTGCCCCATGTAACCCAGGAAACCTTTTTGCTATTGTCTTTCTTTCGATGTCTAATAGCATAGAAACCACAATATCAGATCCTGATCCTCCTAATAAATATCCAGGAATCATTCTCACTCTTTCTGGTCTGGTCCTAACATATGGAAAATCTATAACACCCATAAGGCTTTGGCAATAGAAACCCATATAAATAGTATATTTTACTCTAAAATATATGTTTGACAACATAAGAGCGCACAGTTAGTATTCTTTTCTCTTAGTTATTAAAATGGAAACAGTACACGATTTTACTTGGAATAAGGGTATGAAAGTCCATGATTTTGTCGAAAAACTCGGCAAAGTCGGCTTTCAGGGAGTTGAGCTAGATAAAGCTTCAAATGTAGTAGTTAGAATGAAAAAAGAAGGAGCTAAGATATTCTTAACTTTCACTTCTAATATGGTCACCTCGGGTCTAAGAGGCTTCTTTGCTCAAATTACAAAATTAAAAATTCCCTTTGCTGTTGTAACAACAGTTGGCGGGATAGAAGAAGATATTATGAAAGCTTATGGAGAAAAATTCATTATAGGAAAATTCAATTCAGATGATACCTCTTTGCATGAAAAAGGCATAAACAGAGTTGGCAATCTGCATATAAACAATGAAAGCTACATGAAATTTGAAGATCTAATAAGACCAATTATTTCAGAGTTATACAAGAAAAAACCAAGATGGGCTGTATCAGAATTATTAAGGGAAATTGGTTTAAAATTAAAAGATGAAAACTCATTTTTATACCAAGCAGCTAAAAATAATATTCCTGTTTACTGCCCAGCTATAACAGATGGTGCTCTCGGCTTCCATTTATACTTATTCCAGCAAAATCATAAGGATTTCATTATAGATGTAATCCAAGATTTCGGAAATATCATGCTTTCAATTTCTCAGGATGATAAAAAAGGGATTATAAGTTTAGGAGGTAGTATCTCAAAACATCACGCAATTCTCGCTTCATTATTAAACGGAGGTTTAGATTACGCAGTTTACATGACCACAGCTTCCTCAAAATCTGGCTCAATGTCAGGAGCAACAACAGAAGAGGCAAAATCATGGGGGAAAATAAAGGATGATTCAGACGCTGCAACAGTCATTGGAGATGTTTCAATTACATTCCCATTAATGATGATAAAAGCTCTTGAAATATTAGATAAAGAAGGATTATTGGAAAATGGCTAAATTCATCCTAAATAAAAAAACAGCAATTTCTCAGTATAATAAATTAAAAGAACTCTCTGATGAAATAGTTTATAGTTTTAAAACAAATCCTGAAGTTGGAAAAGTTTTAGAAGAAAATACAAATTGTAAATTTGCAATTCATACAATTGAAAGTTTAAATAAAATAAAAGATAAAAAAAGAGTCTGGTTTTTCTTGCAAGCAATAAATGAAGAAGAAATTAAATTCTTAATAGATAAAGTCTTTGGTTTTGTGATAGATAATGAAGCTGATTTACTAGTTTTATTAAATTGTTTAAAAGATAAAAAAATTAACCTAGCTTTAAGAATGAAGTTAAAAGAGCACACAATTCACACAGGAAAGCACTTTGTTTTCGGCTTATCTTCTGAAAAAATAAATGAATATATTCCAAAACTAAGAAATAAAACAAATCTTTTAGGAATACATTTCCATAGAAAAACTCAAAACGTAAGTGAGTGGAATTTAAAATATGAATTAGAAGAATCCTTAACAAAAGAAACCTTAAACCTAATAGATTTCATTAATATTGGTGGGGGTATTCCATGGAACTACAGAAATTATAATGTTAATGTCCTTCCTGAAGTTTTTAATAAAATAAAAGAATTAAAATCATGGTTTAAAGGAAAACTTTTCATAGAGCCTGGAAGATTCATAGCAGCTCCCTCTGTTAGATTAGAAACAGAAATTAAAAGCATAGATCAAAACAATATAACTATAGACTGCAGTATTTTCAATGCAGCCATGGACACTTTCATTTTAAATGTTAGATTATTATTGGAAAATGAATCAGAAGAAGGAGCTGATTATACAATAAAAGGGATAACCCCTGATTCTTTGGATATTTTCAGATATAAAGTTAAATTAAATAATCCAAAAGTAAAAGATAAATTAATTTTCTTAGATGCTGGAGCTTATAACTTCTCAACAGATTTTTGCAGTTTAAAGAAATTAGAAACTGTAATTATATAAACCAAACAAAGAAAGATTTATATATAACTAATTATATTATCCTATAGGTGATATATAATGACTACAACAACTATTCAATTAGACAAGTCTTTGGTTAGGTCTCTTAAGGAAGCGCAAGAATATCCTAGGCAAACCTACAATGACCTTATTAAGAACATGATTCGGGTTTTTCAGGCTGCAAAAAAGAAAAACCAGTATGATGAATTTTTGCATAAAATCCAGCAGGCAAAAATAAAAGAGTTATGGGACAATAAGGAAGATGAGGCATGGCAGAATGTTTAAACCCGGAGATGTTGTCATTGCAAATATTCAATTCGCAGACACATTCGAGATAAAGAAAAGGCCTGCACTTATTCTTTTTGAAGAATTTGATAATTTTGTTGTGGCTGGGATTACCAGTAATTTGGAAATGAAAGGGATTTCTTTAACTAAAAAAGACGGAGCAATAAAAGAGAGTGTCATAAAGCTCAACTATATATTTACTATTTCAAAAGCAATGATTGAAAAAGCTGTATTTTCTTTAACAGCAAAAAAGAAAAAAGATATATTTGATGCGTTAGTGGATAAGCTTAAAGTATTGATACAATAATATAGTTCTATAATATATTTTCCACTCACTAGTCCATCGGACAACCTCTCGCGTCAGCCTTTTAAATTAAACTTCTAAAATAATATTATGATAGAAAAAACCTTCACTTTTCTTCCTGGAATCGGCAGTAAAAAGGAAAAATCTATTTACAAACAAGGTATAAGAAACTGGAATTCTTTTTTAGAAACTAAGAAAGTAAAAGGAATCTCAGAAGAAAGAAAAAGTTTAATGGATGAAGAGATAGAAAAAGCAAAAAAAGAGCTGTATGGTGAAAAATTATCTTATTTCTTAAAAAATCTGCCAAAAAAAGAAAATTATAAACTCTATGAATTATTTAAAGATGAACTGGTTTTTTTAGACATAGAAGTTGATTCTAAAAGAAATATAATAGTTGTTGGTTTATTTGATGGTTTTGAATCTAAATTCTTAGTTAAAAATGTTAACCTCTATAGAGAAATCCTAAAAAAAGAATTAGAAAAATATAAACTAGTAGTAACTTTTAACGGTTCTTCATTTGACCTTCCTTTAATTGAAAAGCAATTTGATTTGCCTTTAACTCTGTTGCATATAGACTTAAAACATCTATGCAGAAAAGTTGGTTTAACTGGTTCATTAAAGGAAATAGAACTCAAGCTAAATCTAAAACGCCCAACGCATCTCTATGGTCATCCAGCAGATGCATGGAGAACAGCCCATGCATCTCAAGATGATCGCTATATCAAAGCAATGTTGAATTATAATGAAGAAGACTTAATTAACTTAAAACCAATTTTGGATTATTGTTATAAAAAAATAAAAGAAGTTAACACTTAGACCAACCACAGTGTTTGCAAGTTAAACATGAATTTTCATTAGCAACAGGACTTCCACATTCAGGACATGTTCCAGTTCCTCGCTGAGCCTTCTCTCCATTCTCTACTCCTTCCTGAACACTAATTGGATATCCATTGCCTTTTGAAATTAATCCTTTTCTTACCAAATATCTTTCCATCGCTCTTCCAATTGCATCAGGTGTTGACAAAATTAATTGCCCATCCTCCCAAACAGCCTGAGGTCCGCTTATGCCCTTAAGTTGATTAATTACTTCTCTAGGATCAATACCTGAACGTAACGACAGAGAGATTAACCTACTAATAGCTTCTGATTGTGCAGCTGCATTTCCTCCTGCTTTTCCAATAGCTGAAAAAGCTTCAATCAATCTTCCTTCTTCATCTTCATTTAATGTAACATAGAGATTTCCTTCTCCTGTCCTAATTCTTTCAGTAATCCCGGATGTAATTGCAGGTCTCTCTCTTGGATGAATAAATCCATTCCCATTAAGTCTAGACTCTAAAGGCAAACTTGCTTTATTCGCATGTCCACTAGTTTCCAATATTCCTTGTCTACTTCCTTCCCTAAAAACAGTAACTCCTTTCAACCCTTGTTTATATGCTGCAAGGTAAATATCAGCAATAGTCTCAACCGTAGTATCTTCTGGTAAATTTATAGTTGATGAAATACTACTATCAGTAAATCTCTGTAAAACTCCTTGCATTCTAACCCTAAAATAAGGATCAATCTGATGTGCAACCACAACATGCTCAGGTAATTTCTCATCATCCCCAAATAATTTTTTTACCAAAGGATGATAAACTTTGTACTCTCTAAATGTTTCCGCATCTCCTTGTTTAACTCTCCTTGTGTAACTGGTACAAAATATCGGCTCAACACCAGAACTAGTTTGCGCAACTATAGATCCAGTTCCAACAGGAGGAATGGTTATCAATGTTGAATTTCTTAATCCATACTCTCTAATTTTACCTTGTATTCCTTCTGGAAGATCCTGTATAAATTTACTCCTACTTACACCATCCCAATTAAAAAGAGGAAAGGGCCCTTTTTCCCTTGCCAAATCAGTTGAGGTCTCATATGCCGTATAAGTAATAGTTCTCATTATACCCTCAGCAGCTTTTAATGCTTCTTCTGTATCATATTTCAGTCTCATTGCTACAAAAGCATCAGCTAAAGCTGTAATTCCTAATCCAACTCTCCTATCAGAAGCAACAGCCTCTTTTATGCTAGGTAAAGCATGATTCGGTAAATTATACTCTATAACATCATCTAAAAATCTCGTAGCCACTCTAGTAGCATCAGCTAAGTCGTCATAATCAAAACTGCCATCAGGTCTAACAAACTTAAGCAAGTTTAAACTTCCAAGATTACACGCAGTATATGAAGCCAAAGGCTGTTCAGCACAAGGGTTAGTGCTAGTTAAAGGATTAGCATATTCAACATTATGATACTCTCTCATAGTATCCCAAAAAATAATACCAGGCTCTGCTGAAGCATATGCACTTTGAATTATAGTATTCCATAAATCTCTAGCTCTAACAGTTCTGTAAACTTCACCATCCCATCTTAAATCGAAATCTGTATCACCTTCGACAGCTCTCATAAACTCATGAGTAACAAGAACACTCACATTAGCATGCCGAACTTTTGTTCTCCCCCTATCACTCTTTATTCTAATAAAATCGGGTGTGCTATTATTAGGGTCATTAGGATCATATTCAGGATAATAAACATCTGGGTGATCTACTCTCAAAGTTAACATTAAAGCTCCTCTTCTTCCTGCCTGAGCAACAGCCTCTGTACTTTCACTTAACAAATTCATGAAAGCTGTCACTCCCGGAGACTTATCTACAGTAGCATTAACTAGAGCTCCCCTGGGTCTTAAGATTGATAAATCAGTGCCAACCCCCCCTCCTATTCTATAAACCATAGCTGATTCTGCAAGACAAGCATATATTCCTTCCAAACTATCCTCTTTTATAGGAATAACATAACAATTAGATAAAGTGGGTTTTCTTCTTGCCTCATCTCTCCCAGCACCATGCATAATTCTGCCACCTGGAACAAATCTGAAATCAGCAATTAAATCAAAAAACGCATTCTTCCAGTATTCAAAGTCCTGTTCAACGCTAGCTACAGCTCTAGCAGTTCTTTCCCATACATCTAATGGTCCAGTTTCTCCATGTGCCAAATATTTATTTCTTAGAACATCAATAGCCAAATCATTATCTCCATAATAAGTTTCTGCATCTGCAGCCCTTGCAAGTTCATCTAACCTTTGTGGAGAATACCTTCCTGAACTTTCCAATCTTAGCCTAGCTGCTGCAACTCTTGGATTGTCTAGACCTAACTCTTGTACTTGTGTTATCTTAACCACCTCTTTGTTTTGAAAAGGTGCGAGCACCCTCTATAAAAATAATCAAGCATTTTTACTCCATCTCCTCCAGTTCTTTTAGGCAATCATAAGCAGACTCAAGCTCATCTCTTGCCTTGGTTATCAAGTTCATCTTACCCCTTTTTGTTTTTTATTAAATCCCTGAGTTCATTTTGGAAATCAGTAACATCAGCAAAGCTTCTGTACACTGAAGCAAATCTAATATAAGCAACCTGATCTAATTTTTTAAGCTCACCCATGATTTTATCACCTATAACTGAACTTTTAACCTCTTTATCTTTTAATTTCCTTAATTGTGACTCCAGCTTATCTAATATATTATCAATCTGTCCAACTGAAACCGGTCTTTTCTCGCATGCTCTCAGCAAGCCTCTTCTTAATTTATCCCTATCAAACTCTTCCCTTCTTCCATCCTTTTTAACAACCACTAAATCAATGTCTTCAACTCTTTCATAGGTTGTAAACCTTTTCTTGCACTTCAAGCACTCCCTTCTTCTTCTAGTTGTTACTAATTCACCCGTTTCCCTTTTATCTACTACTTTAGTCTCATTATGACCGCAATATGGGCATTTGATTTTTAACCTCTAAACACAAGATATTGTGTTTTATTATGCTTGTTATAACAATATATAGTGTTACAACCAGTAACTAGTATATAAACATTATTCAACTAAAACATATAAATTACAGAACCTTTTTTTCATATGCAATAACTATTGATAAATTAAAAACCTTTATAAAAAAACAATAAGGTTCAATAGATATGGCAAAGAAAGTTGAATATAATAGATTAAAATGCATAGGTAATGGAAATTGTGTAGCCTCAGCTCCTTCATATTTTCAATTAAATGAAAATGGAAGTAAAGCAATTTTAAAAAATTCTAAAGAAAAAGATGATGTTTTTGTTTCAACAATAGAAGAAAATAAACTAAATGATGTTATAGAAGCAGCAAAGCAATGCCCTGTTAATGCTATCAAAATCTATGATGATGAAACTGATGAAGATATAGTTTCTGTTAATATTAAAAAAGATAAAGTTGAAGAAATAGAAGCTAAATATGATGATTTAAAAGAATTTGAAATGGATAAAAAAGGCTATTTCTTAATTAGAGTTAATAAAGAAAAACAAAGAGTTGAAGTTGGCCATTGTGGAGAATTAAACAAAGTAGATGTAATGGTCTATGGTACCAATCCATTAGAAATTTACATGACAGTAATTAAGAAAGATTTAATAGAAAATATGGGACATGCAGCATATTTAGGAAGGGAAATTCAAAAAGCATGCACTGCATTAAAACATAATTTAGAATATATTCAAGATGATGAATTAGAAACTGTATGAATAAAGTCTTATGATTCTATCCTGCACTTCATCACTTGGAACTTTTCTTTCTTCAGTAACAATATAGACTAAGTAATCTTTTAAAGTAGTCTGGCTTTTTCTGAAACAACCAACATACCATTCAGAATCTGACCTTCCGTCTCCTTCCCTCTCCAATTCAATAACGACAAAAGTTTCATTAAACTGTGAAACATCTGCTGTATAAACTCTTCCTTTCCGTCCATGGACTTCAATAGGTATTGGACTCTCAGGATCAAAACCTACAGCTTTAATTGTATCTTTATCAACTAATTCTAATAATCCCATCATAAAAAATAGAACAGAAAACTATAAAAGATTAATTAGTGCTCCCAAAGCCTCCTCTTGTCTTCTTTTCCATTTTATCAACTTCTTCCCAGTCATGTTTATCAATTCTAACAAAAGAAGCTTGTCCTAATCTTTCTCCTCTTTCAATAACTACTTTTTCTTTTTGAAAATTATAAAATTGTAATTGTATTTCATCTTCATCTCCGCAAAAATCCTGGTCAATAAATCCAACAGTACATAATAATCCCTTCTTCTTGGCAGTACTCGACCTGTCTTTCAATAGCAGCATATATCCTTCAGGAATTTCAATAATTACATTTGCAGGAACTCTCCCTACAGAATTTGGCCCTATTTCAACTCTCTCTCTTGCCAGAACATCAAAAGCTACAGCACCAGAAGTTTCATATTTTGGCAACGGTAAAGATTTATCAACCCTCTTTATTTTTACTTTCATAATTAATTAATTTTATAAGAAGTATAAAAGAATTATTGTAATCATCTATAATAAAACTCTCCCTTCTTCCTTTGCTGCTGATCTAACTGGCTTCCAGGTTTATTTATTCTTCTTCTTCCAGTATTCTTATCGCCCCTATAAGTGATATCCAGCATCTTCAAAACCTTATTCATTCCTTCTCTCTTTTCATTAATTCCTTCCATCCTTCCTTTAACACCAGGCTTGCCTTCAAAAACTAACAAACTATCAGATAAATAATCTACAAATTGTATATCATGGTCAACAATTATTGCACTTATCTCTTTCCTAATAATGAAATCTTTAATTATCTCGGCCATGTTTAATCTGTCTTCAACATCAACAAAAGCAGAAGGCTCATCCATTAAAACTAGCTCAACATCCTCACTTAAACACCCAGCAACCATTACCTTTTGTAACTCCCCCCCAGATAATGTTTTCATCTCACTCATTAAGATATTTCCAACACCTAACTTTTCAAGAATATTCTGCTTATACCATCCGGAATTAAAAGAATTGCCTGCTTTCTCTTTCAAATAATCTAAAACAATTCCTTTCTCAGATTTAATATATTGTGGTTTATAGCTGAATTTTATTTTTTCAACTTTTCCTTTATCAGCCTTTTCTTGCCCCGTTATTAGTTTTAAGAATGTACTTTTCCCTAAACCATTAGCTCCTACAACTCCTATTACCTCTCCCCTGTTAATTTTTCCTTCCTCAACTTTCAGTTCAAAATTTTCAAATTTCTTTTCCATTTCAGGGAATTCAAATAATACTATGCTTGTCTTAGTCTTGTTAGGTGGAGCTTCATTAAATTTAATTGCATAATCCCTGAACTTAACATTATCACTTTTAATATATCCATCTAAATATTCATTAATCCCATTCCTCACACTTTTACTCTGGGAAAAAATACCATATGCTCCTCTCTCACCATATACAATCTGCACTTCATCTGAAATATAGTCTAAAGAAGTTAAATCATGCTCAACTACAATTATAGACTTCTTTAAACTTCTTATTAACCTTGCAACATTTATCCTTGTTGTAATATCTAGAAAACTCATTGGCTCATCTAAATAATAAACCTCAGCATTTTTAGTTAAGCATGCAACAATAGCTAATTTTTGCAATTCCCCCCCAGACAACTCTTCAACATTTCTGTCTAAAATACTGTTCATTTCTAATTTAGAAATTAACTCCTTGCTTAGACTGATATCATCACTTTTTTTTATTAAATCCTTAACTTTTTTTCCAGAATAAACTTCAGATAATAATTCAACTCTTTGGGGTTTATAACTTATTTTTATTTTCTTTTCAATTAATTTCTCAAAGTACTCTCCTAAAATAGAGTTAGAATATCTCTCTACAATATCCAAGTCCTTTTCATTCTTATAATCTCCTAAATTAGCTTTAATATTCCCGCTTAAAACATCTAACGCAGTGCTTTTTCCAATGCCATTCCTTCCAATAATCCCGACAACAGTTTCTTTTTTCGGAACAGGTAATGTAAACAACCTAAAAGCATTCTGCCCATACTGATGCACTGGATCCTGTTTCAGTTCAGAAGGCAGCCTGATAATTTTTATAGCGCTAAAAGGGCATTTTTTTGCAGGTATTTTATGCATTTCAGTAACGACCTTTTCATCAATTTCTGATTTCTTGCTCTCACCAATATGAAACCCTTCTCCTTCCTTTATCCTATTTAAAGGGTCAAATTTAATACATTCCAGCTGGCATTTATTAGGAGCGCATTTATCCTTATCAACAATAGCAGTAAATTTTTCCATAAAATCTAAAATCTCTAATGCTTTTTAAACTATTTCAAAAAGGTTAAAAACAAACAAGTAATAAAAATTCTATGGTTAAATGTGATATTTGTAAAGAAGAAATAAAAAAAACATTTCTAAACAAGCTTAAAGGAACTTATATAAAAATAAAAAAGAAGCAAAAAGCTGTTTGTAACATCTGCCAGTCTAAATTATCCAAAGAAGAAATTATTGAAAAATTAAGTTAATTATTTCTTCCCAGAACTAATCTTGGATACTGCTTCAGCTATACCGCTAAACACAAATCCTATAACTAATGCAACCAATATTCCTAGAACACCATAAGTAGCATCAGTTATAACCTGAATAACTACTATTATAGCAAATATAATCAATGCTCTAATAATAAAATCTTTCATTTTTTCTTCCTCCTCACAACTTTTTTATTTTCCTTAGATTCTTTTTCCTGAAATCTGGAAACATATATTATTCCAATAACAGAAACAATTGTTATGAACAACGCAGAGATTATCCTGAATAAGTAAGTGCTGCCCGTAAGATTAAAAACTTCCAAAAGTTTGTTAACAGCTTCCTGTATAGCATCTTTCCAAGCCAAAGCAATTATAAAACCAAAAGCAGCCAGAACAGCAGTAACAATATTATTCTTTATCTCTTTTCTTAATACATCAGTTCCCTCTTTTATTCTGGATTTAATCATAAAGAAATAAATTTTTACAGAAATATAAAACTATCTTTTCTCTATAATATCCTCAAAAACTTCATCAATCAATTTCAAAACTTTCTCATCCTTTATCTTACCTTTCAAGAATTCAACTGCCTTTGCAATATCTTTCTTATCATAAACACACCAGTTAAACTCTCCTTGTCTTTCTCTGAAAGTATGATGGTTTAAAGGATCTATCCATATTCCTTTCTCTTTTAATTGTTCTGTCATATTAATAAAGAAATATAAAAATATTTAACTCTATCCAAAAGTAAATGCATTGAAAACAAATCCTTCTTTTACTTTTAGTTCAAGTAAATAACTCCCGTAATCCCCATTAATCAGATTATACAGTCTTGGTTCATCTACTTTAACTATAGAATCTTCAACATCAGTACCTGCTTGTTCTTTTGAAACAGCTTTTCCATTAATTAAAACCTCCATTTCAGTTTCTTTTAATGAGTTTACAACAATATTAACGTCATTGGCAGTAAATTTCAAAAATAAAGAACTATCTCCTTTACTTTCTAAGTTATCCCCATTATAACTCCATTCTCCTTCCAAATAAATAACATTAGAATTGATATCTCTAGGCAGAGAATAATTAGTTGTAGTTCCTAAAACAACTCCGTTATTACCTAAGAATTGCCCTCTTGGCAAAGAAAATGTATATCCTGCATAAAGCTCAGATGTTATCCTCTGTGTTGGCGTTTCATCTTTCATATCAGAGATCTCCATATCTTCCTCTCCTAATAATTCCTGTATTTTTCTCTCCGTCTCTTCATATCCTCCCTCACCAATATGGTCATAAACTATATTTCCATTTTTATCAATCAAATACTTATGAGGCCAAAATCTGTTTTTATAGGCATCCCATATTTCATTATCATTATCCTGAACCACAATATATTCTATTCCATATCTCTCGATTGCATTCTCAACATTTTCTCTTTTCTTCTCAAACTCAAATTCAGGAGTATGCACTCCAATTATTACCAAGCCCTTATCTCTGTATTTTTTATCCCATTCAACTAAATGAGGCAGCGTTCTTATACAGTTAATACAAGTATAAGTCCAAAAATCAACTAAGACAACTTTCCCTTTTAACTCAGAAATACTCGGAAACTCATCCGTATTAAAAAAACCAGAAATGCCAACTAATTCAGGGGCATTCCCTTGTTCTACATTTGTCTGAACATTTAAATTAACTCTATAGTTAAGGTATAATTGGTCATATAAAATATACCCACTTAATAAAATTACAACAATAATTAAAATATAAGCCTCTTTTTTCATTAGTTACAGTTAAATTAAATTGTTTTTAAACATTTTCAAAACGCTAATAAACCCCAAAATCTTTGTTAAATAATATGTCTGCTGTAAAATACAAGAAACTATGTACAAAATGTAAGAAATATTATACTCCTTATAACTCTCCTATTTCAAGACAGGGAGTTTGCAGAGATTGCAGGATATCTAAAAGTAAATGCGGTGCAATAAATGAGCTAGGCTATCAATGCCAAAATGAAATTGAATTCTTCGGTTATTGTAAAGAGCATTTCCTAAAAAAACCGCTAAAAGAGCTAAAGAAAGAAGCAGCGAAATTAGCATAAATATTTATAAAGTATTAGAAAAATAGTTTTACCCATGTGAGGGTGCCGGAGGCTGGTCAATCTTTAAAAAAGGACCAAACGGGCAGGTAGGATTATAAGAAAGGATGATCCTTGCCAAACTTAAGTGCACATATTTCCTGCATTGCTACAAGGAAATTGCAATGTTGAGAAATCCTGTGGCTTAGTGCCTACGCAGGTTCAAATCCTGTCCCTCACAAACTTTTGCATAGTTTTATAAACTAATTCTCATAATCAATTTTCAAGGCATAAAAGAGTAAGTTTATGCCATTAAGGAGAAAAAGAAAAAAATGGAAAGACAAGAAAGAAGTGGCTTCGGAAGAGGACAAAGAGACAACTTTAGAAGAGGACCAAGAAGAGATAATTTTTCAAGAGGGCCACAAGAAAAGCATAAAGCTGTTTGTTCCGACTGTGGAAACGAATGTGAAGTACCATTCGAGCCAAAAGAAGGCAGACCAGTTTACTGCGGTGAATGTTACAAGAATCATAAGAAATTTTAATTCTTAGTAAAGAAATATAGCATACTATTTCTTTTTTTATTTTTTAAAAGACTTTAAATAATAATAATACAAAAAAGTTATATGCCCCAGTGGCTCAGCCTGGTAGAGCATTGCCTTGGTAGAACTCTAAAAAGGCAAAGATCGGGAGTTCAAATCTCCTCTGGGGCTCTTTTCGTTAAGCTTTTATATACTTTTAATCAATGAATAATAATGTCTGAAGAAAAAATAAATATTGAAAAAGAGTATAAATCCTTAAAATACAAGCTTCCTGATTTCAAAAAACTGGATAACGAGTTTGAAATCTCAACAATTCAAGGCATAGATAATAATAAGTTTCTTTTAAGATTTATAAGAAGAAAGATGAATGAAAAAATTATCTTCTTCTGCAGAATTATAGAAAGTATTCTTTACCCTTCCCAACCCAACATAATCACAATGGTGGAATCAAAAGCTTTTACAGAAGAAGAAAAACAGTCAATTTCAGAATTCTACAAAAAGCTAATGCACTATGAAAAAGAATCTATAAACCTAGATGTAGATGAAAATGAAAGCTTAACAGTGAAATACATTAATGATGTTGAAAAAATCTGGCCAGAAGTAAAGAAACAAGTGCTTGAAATGACCAAAAAAATGCAGAATTCCTGGTCTGAAAAAGAAATACAAACAGAAAGTTCATATTTTTAAAAAAGAGGATGAAAAAAGTTATATCTATTCTTGGTCCGCCGGGAGCGGGTAAAGATACACAGTGTATCCTAGCTTCTAAAAAGTTTAATCTAAAAATAATCTCTCCCGGAAACATTTTAAGAAAAGAAATAAAAAAAGATACTAGTTTAGGTAAAAAAATCAAAGAGAAAATAAAAAAGGGTGATCTGATCCCAGATAAAATAGTTGAAAAAATTATAAACAAAGAAATAGATGAAAGCAGAAAAAATGTTATTTTAAGCGGAACTCCTCGTGATTTAAGACAAGCTAGAAAATTTAAAATAGATCTGTTAATTTTCTTAAAATGTTCAAAAAATGAAATAGTAGCCAGACTTTTAAAAAGATCTAAAACCCAGCATAGGTCAGATGATACAAAAAAAATAATAGCTCACAGATGGGAAATCTACAAAGAACTGACAGAACCTGTAGTAGATTATTACAAAAAAAAGTATAAATTAAAAGCGGTAAATGGAAACCTTTCAATAAAACAAGTATCAAAACAAATAACTCCTATAATAAAGAGAATGTTAGAAAATAATAATATTTAAATATGGATAAAGCAAGTAAAAATACAATGGGATTTTTCGATTATCTAAAAAATATATTAAGTATATTTCAGTTTAAAAAAACTATTCGTCTCGGATTATACGGCCCGGTTAATGCTGGAAAATCTTCTTTGGCAAATAGAATCTCATTAGATTGGTTAGGAGAAGAAATGTCAGCTGTTTCTAAAATACCGCATGAAACCAGAGAGATAAAAGTAAAAGAAAAAGTAAGGATAAATTCCAATGGAAAAGAGCTTGATTTTAATTTAATAGACACCCCAGGTATCGCAACAAAAATTGATTTTGAAGACTTTTTAAAATACAAGATGTCAAAAAAAGAAGCAAAGAGAAGAGCAAAAGAAGCTACTCAAGGTGTCATTGAAGCAATAAAGTGGCTTGAAAATGTAGACTGTGTTCTTGTTGTCTTAGATTCAACAGAAAATCCATATGACCAGGTAAATGTAACAATTATAGGAAATCTAGCTGCTCGTGATATTCCAGTTTTAATAGTGGCAAATAAAGTTGATTTAAGAAGGGCAAATGTGAAAAGAGTAGAATCAGCATTCCCTCAATACAAAGTGATTGGAGTATCAGCATTAAAAGGAAAAAATATGGAGGGTTTCTATAAGGAACTATTCGACATAGTAAGATAAAATGTTAAGACTGCAATTCATACCATACACGGAAATAGCAAGTTTAACTAGTGAAAACAAAATTTCTAAAGTATTGAGGATTGCAAAAAATAATAGAATCATTCTGTTGGAAGGTAAGTTTTCGCCGGAAGAAGAAGCACTTTTGATAGAACGAACAATGTCAAGCATCAACAGGAGATTCAAAGGGATAGAAATATGCTCAGTTGGAGATTATAGTAAAGAAGACTGGGTAAATAAAATAAAAAAAAGTTTAGCAAAGATGCTTTTAGGAGTGAATGCTTCCGGTATGACAATCATAGGTCCAGCATCAATAGTCAAGGAAATAAAGAGAGATCCTGATAAGATAGAACTATTAACGAAAAATATGAGGTAAAATGGTACATCAATGTGTAAGATGCAACAGATTTTATGAAGATGGTGCTAAAGAGTTGCTCAAAGGATGTGAATGTGGTGGTAAATTCTTCTTCTTTGTAAAGAATAAAGATCTCGAACAAGCAAAAGACATAGCTTCATCCATTCCAGATGAAGAAAAAACTCAGATGGAAAAAGATGTCTTTGAAATGATAGGTATAACAGATAAATCTAAACCTGTTATTTTAGACATTGAAAGTATAAGAATAAACAAGCCAGGCCAGTATGAAATTAGCTTAGTAGATTTATTCTCAGGAAAACCTTTAGTATTCAGGATTGGAGAAGGAAAATACATAATAGATCTCGCTAATACCTTCAGAGACGCTAAAAAATAAATTGGTAAAAATATTAACCAAAGAACAGTATCACATTCTCAAAGAAAAAGGAACAGAACTTCCATTTACTGGAAAATATGTTCATCATAAAGAGAATGGAGATTATGTCTGCGCAAACTGTGGCAACAAATTATTTTCTTCAGATACAAAGTTTGATTCAAAAAGTGGATGGCCCAGCTTCCATTCCCCGAAAGACAAAAAAAGTATAGACACAAAACCAGATAAGAGCCATTTCATGTTAAGAACAGAGGTATTATGTAAAAAATGCAAAGGCCATCTGGGTCATGTCTTTGAAGATGGTCCTAAACCAACTGGTTTAAGATACTGCATTAATTCAGCTGCTTTAGATTTCAAGAAGAAAAAGTAAAATGCCATACCAAAAAAATTGTGATAAATGTGGAGAAATGATAGAATTACAGTATGGGCCTGTAGAGAATAGAGCAGTGTATTGTAAAAGATGTTTCATAGTTATAAGTGAAGAGGAAATTGAAGCAATAGTAGAATCTTTTAATAAAATTACAGATGAAGAAAAGTTAAAAGAAGCAATTGAATTTCTGGCATTTAAGGAAAGCCAACTTATTGTTGCACCAACTTTTAAAAATATTAGAGATTTAGTGAGAAAGATAATTAATAAAAATATTAAAAGAAAAGATAAAAGAGATGAAATATTGAGACTATTAAGAGTTGAAGAAGTAAAAAGGAGGATAGTAAATTAGTTATTAAAAAACTCATTAATCTTCTCAACAGGCATATCAGTTACAATGAAGTTTTTATCCTTTGGAAAGCATTTGAAATAATTGCCCCATTTATATCTCTCATCTAGAAAAGCAATAACACCTTTATCATTCTCGCTTCTTATGCATCTGCCTGCATTTTGTATTGTAGTAACAATTGCAGGATAAATATAGCCATAATCCCATCCTTTCTTAAATCTCTTTTCATAGTAATCAATTAATTCCTGAACTTCTAAATCTGGTTTAGTTAATGGAATTCCAACAACAAAAACTGCTTTTAGATAATCTCCAATTAAGTCAATCCCCTCTCCAAAACTTCCATTGCTGACAGCTAACAACACAGCCCCTTTATCTTTATAAGATTTAAATTTCTCAATTAATTCATCTCTTTCCTGTTTATTCATCCCTTTTTGCTCTAAAAAAGTTGTTTTCTTGCACCATCTCTCAAAAAATAAATTAATTTTATCCCTTATTTGATAACTAGGGAAAAAGATTATAGAATTCCCTTTAACAGCATTTACTAAGCAGGCAGATTTCAATGCAATTTTGTTATACATCTTCTCACTTCTGGCAGTAAACTTCGTAGTTACCCCTGGAATAATTAAATTCAGTTGATTTTTCTTAGGAAAAGGACTTCCATATTCTAACAGCTTAACTTTGTCAAATCCTAATAAATCCTTATACATCTCCAAAGGTGTTAAAGTTCCGCTCATCCCAATTACACAATAGCTTGAATCAATTATCTCTTTTGTAATTAAACTAGGATCTAGACAGCTGTACTTTAATCTAACAACCGCCTTCCCTTCTAAAAACCCCTTAGTCAGTATCCTTGAAAACCCATAATCTTGTCCTTTCCACAATTCAAGAAAATGAACTACACTTCCAACATAACTTCTTTTTTTCTCCTTTCTCACTTCATCAGCAAAACTTCCTAAATCTTTAATTAAAACATCATAATCATCAAAATTAAAATCATTTTTATTAATCAAACATTCACTTTTTTCAAATTCAATTTTTTTAGATAAGTCTAATAATGAATTTCCTATATCTAACAGAGCATCCTTTAATCCCTCAGCTCCTTTAAACTGCTCAACTTCTTTAACAGCTAACTCAACTATCCTTGTACTAATCTGCTCAGTTAAAATATTCCTGCATTTCTCAGGTAAATTATGGCTTTCATCAAACACAATTATTGATTTTTCCAATTCTTTGTTCAGTCTTGCTAAAATGCTCTTCCTTATATTAGGATTTAAAATATGGTAATAATCCATCACAACAACTTTTGCTTTTTGTGCCAGAACAGCAGACATTTCAAAAGGGCAGAATTTTTCTTTAGATATTATACCTACAACGTCCTGCACATGCATCGGTCCATCTTTTAATATGTCAAATAAAAGTGAATCTCTTTTTATGTTCATTTTTTTGCTTTTAAAATTCTCATAATAAACACAGCTTCCTTTTTCCACTAAGTCTCTGCAGTACTCCCCAAATTCACCAGAACTCAAAAAATCAACACCTGTTTGTGCGCACATCCATTTCTTTCCTATGAAATCAACAGAAGTAATATTGACATTAAATTTCTTTTTTATCAGTCTTAAAGTATCTAAAACAATTTTATGTTGCATATGCCTTGGAGTTAAAAAGAATATGGTTAAGTCATTTTTAACAGCATAACTGACTAAAGGGCTTAAAACACTTATCGTCTTTCCAATTCCAGTTGGAGCATGAATTAATGCATTCTTCTTTTTTTCAGCGCAGTCTCTTATCTCTAATATCAACTCTTCCTGAGATTTTCTTATACTATCATAAGGAAAAAGAAACTCCTCTTTGTTTATCATAAGCCCATAATATATAATGTGTTTATATAGATTTATTTACACAAAAACATTAATAAAGAATCTAATTAGGTAATTAAATACCGGGATGATAGCATAACCAGGTTAGTGTAATCGGCTCCAGAATGTTTGGAGTCACCGATTGATCGGGGTTCAAATCCTCGTCATCCCATTTTTCTCAAAATTATCAAAAGCTTTTTAAGTTTTTACTATTGAATAAACAATAAACCATTATATAATGGTAAAAAGAAGATTTAAAAATAAACAAAAAAAGGACTAAAAATATGATAAGGGATATTCCTAGACAAGTAAGCGCTGCAGTTGCTGGACTTTTTGGTAGAGACGATCCAAAAGCTTACATGCAAATACAGAGAGAGAGAATAGAAAGATTGCACAATCTAACTCATGGAAAAAACAAAGTTCTTGCCGTAGCATCAGGAAAAGGGGGATTGGCAAAGAGCACAACTGCAGTAAATTTAACATTAGCTTTTGCTGAATTAGGATTGAAAGTAGCATTGGTAGATATGGATTTAACAGCTCCTGCGGTAAGAAGCTATCTTGCAGAATACCTTAGAGAAAGTAGAACTCCCAGATGTTCTATGGTAGACCTAATAAATGGAACTGCCACCCCAGAAGAAGTTGAAATTCACCCATCTTATTTAGATGAAACAGGTACACCAAGGGAGCTCAATAATATTTCCTTATTTATTCCTCAACAAGGTCAGGAAATGAGAATGAGGGCACATGAAAGATTATTTTCTCAGAAACTACAAAGTATTATCAAAACGACACCTTTAGCAAGAGATTTTACAATAATAGACTTGCCAGCAGGTATAAGGGAGGATGTAGTCAACACATGGAGAATAGCTGATTACGGAATATTAATATTCGAGCCGGGTGAAGTTCCATTAGAAATCGCTTATGGAGTTATAAAAACTGAAGAGCTTGAAACATATAGATTATCTCTAGAACAAAAATTAAGATTTATGAGCGATTCATATAGAAATAACTTTGTAAAAGCAGAAGAAAGAAGATTAGATTTAGAAGGTAAAAGAAAGACTTTGCCAGAACAATATTCTCAGTTAGAGCAAGAATATGATAGAACACGCTCACAGTTGGAAGAAGAATTAAAAGAGTTAGGTAGAGTGATAAAGAGAAAAAGAGAACCTCCAGAAAATAAAGCTAAAGCTAGAGAAAGGAGACCGCAGATAAAAGGAGAATTATCTAGAATAAGTCAAGATTTAGAAATTGCAAGAAAAAAGTTAGAAGCAGATTTATATGAACTAAGCCATCTAGATATAAGCCCTCAAGAACTATTCGAAGAAGATATTTATGCGCAATTAGCAGGCTTTTCTTATAACAGTGTTCGTGAGCTTAAACAAAGATTCTATTCTGATTTAAAAAGTGTGATAGGAGATAAATTTAGACAATATGAACTTGTCACAGGCAGAAGCTTCGAACAAGATATAGAGCCAGCAATGGCATATCCTGGGAAGAAAGTTATCCCAATAGTAACAAGGGTAAGGCCTACACAAGAAGAACTATCAACAGCCAGATTAACATTTCCAAGAATTAGGAGCCAAGAAGCTATAGATGGGGTAGATACGCAGCTGATAATGTTACCAGACAAAACTGAATTAGTTGAAGATCCTCAGATAATACTATATTCCGATGAAGTCATTAGATCATCAAAAGAAGGATTACCACTAATATACCCTACAAGTTTAAGCAAACAAAAATCGTGGACTGAAGCCTCAAGATCGTATAGAGAAATAGCTTGGCAAATAGCTGCAATGGAATATTTAGGAGTTACAGGGTGAAAGATATGACAAGTCAAAGATTAAATCAAGTTGGAATAGCAAAAATATCTCAAAGTGTGAGAAGTGAACCTAGAGCGACTAAAGTATTTTTTAAGAGTAATAGAAAAAGGTTGGTTATAGCTACGGTTGCAGTCGCAACAGTTGGATTAGGGGCATTTTCTTATGGTGAAGCAAGAATAAGAAGTACATTTGAAAGTGTGCGTGATAATTTAATAGCTGATAAATCACAAGCTGAAAGTAGAGCCGATTCTTTATCTTACCTCGCAACAGATATACAAACAAGATTAGATGAACAAAGGGCAAGAGTAGGAACACTTGAAGGAGAGAACAGAGATTATTCAAAAGGTTTAGAAAGAGAAAGAAGGAGAGTAAAAACTTTAGCTGATTCCGTAGAAGCTCAAAGACGATCTATAGGAATGGGATCAGAGACAGCAAGAAGAGAAGCGCTTGAATACGCATTTTCTTTATTTCCAGAAGGACCTAAAAGAGTTGAATATGTAAGGACACAAACAAGTACATACCTAAGGTTTAGACCCAATCCTGAAGGCACTAATCTACTAAATGTTCCTTTAACAGACAGGGTTCTTGAAACAGTCCAAACAAGAGATATAAATTTAAGATCTCAAGAAATAGAGTTGGCAAAATTGGGGGTTAGAACAGATCACATAAATGCGTATAGACATGGAAGAGCAGAGGTAGTATTAGTAAATGATCCCCTTACTAGAGATAAATATAGAGTAGAAGTAAGAACATTAGAGGGAAAGACAATAGAAAGTTATCCTTCCCCCAAAAAATAACAAACAAGCTTAGCAAAAGCTTTTTAAGTGTTTACTATATAATAATTTTAATAATAAACCATTATATAATAGTAAAAAAAGAAAAAATTTAAAATTACACGAAATGAATAACAAAAAAATAACAAGATTTCTGGAATGTGGGAGGAAATTAAAATGAGTAAAAGAAGAATACTAAATTTAGGATTAGCAGGTGCTATAATACTTAACAGCGCAGGTTCAGCACAAGAATTAAAAATATTAGGAAACCAGTTCACAGTTACAACTCCGGAAGCATTAGATTCAATTACTGAAGGATTTATAACATTATTAAATCAACAATATCCCAAATTAAACAATGAAGATTTAACCTACAAAATAGATATGACATTAGGTGCAGCATTTTCTAGTATTCAAAGGCAATCAATAGACCCATTGGATGTCACTTGGACCTTTTTTGAAGGAATGAATGGAGACCATTTTAGATTTGGGATTAGGGCTGAGGATGGAGAAGGAAGATCAGTTTACGAAGCAGATAAGACTGTAAACCTAGAAACAGTAGCCACTGATACAACTCCAGCACCAGTTAGTGTTCCAGCAGCACAGACTATTCCAAATACAACTCCAGATACAACATCAGTAGCTCCAGTAACTCCAAAAATCTATGGAAGAGGTTTAGGATTAACTGCATATACAGGAGATGTTTTAAACGGAGATCTAAAAACCGATGTTCCTAGAGTAGCTATATCCTATCCTATAAGTGAGAGGGTTAGAGTAAGAATGGTTTTTAGTCCTAACACAGATGTTGCATCAACAACAAACTATTCCGTACCAAGAGTTGTTAATGAAGAACCTAATATTGGTGGGAGTCCTTTATCAGGAATAACATATGAAAATACTAGAAGAACAAGGGCAACTTCTCGTGAAGTACTTTTTGGATTAGAAAGAGAGATTGCAAGTTCTGCATTAAGTTTATTACTTGGAGCAGAAGTAGTTGAAGGAACTACATATAGAGAAGTAATTGAAGAGTTAAAAGAAGGAACTAGACTGAGAGAAAGAAAACCTAAGGTTGTTCCTAACACAGATTATCAGAGAACAAAGTTAACACAAGGGGTAGGAGTTAATTTCCCTGTTTGTCTTGGAGACGGAATAAGAGCAAATTTAGATGTAAATCATAAGGGAACTAATTTTAGAGATAATTACAGGGTTTTCGCAGGTATAACCGCATATCTAAGAAGACATAATAGTGAACCGAGGTAAAAATGAAAGCAAAGATATTAACAATTATCCTGTTATTTTTATTAGTAGCTAGCAATGCATCAGCATTAATAGCTGCTAACTTTATAGACAAAAATAACAACCAAGTAGGAGTTTTAATAGTAGAGAAAGGGGAAACAGCAGTTTTTGAAACTACATTATATTCTGCATTAGGAAAAGGGCATGAAAATATTAATATCTTATTAGTAGACATAAAAGGAAATGTTATTAAGACAATTCTAGAAAACCAGCAAACTTCAAGATCAGAATATTTTAAATTAGAAATCAATACTAATGATCTAGAAGAAGGGGAATACGATTTATGGATAGACGCAACAGATAAAAGTGGAGATGGAGTAAGAGAAGAAACAAAAATTCTGACACTAATAGTTAGAGACCCTTCAAAAAATACACCACCAGTATTCACATTACCTCAAGAATATACCTTTGAAGTCAATGAAGGGCAACTTTTAGAAATCCAGTTTGATGTATTTGATAGTGACCCAGTAGTAATGGAGTTGCAAACTCCTGCTGAAGGGGCAAATTTCTACGTAGAAACAAATAAAGCAAAATTAATGTGGACTCCTGATTTCAATGTTGTCCAGCATCCGGAAACAGAAAAAACTTTCGCATTTACAGTTTCAGCTACAGATGCTTCTGGCGCAAGAGCAGATAAGACAGTTAATGTAAGAGTAATTGATATAAACAGAAATCCAGTTTTATCCGTATCTCCTGAAAACATAGAAGAATTAGCAGGAAAAACAATTGAATTAACTGTAATCGCATCAGATGCAGATAATGATCAAATAACAGTAACTGTAGACAATTCTAATTTTGAAGTTATAGACAACAAATACATATGGAGAACTAAATTATCAGACGCAGGAATTAATCCTTACATAGTCACATTCACAGCTTCAGATAACTTCGAAGGAGCTGCATATGCATCATCTATGATAAAATTAACTTCAGCAGTATCAGAAAATCAATTTCCAGTAGCATCATTCACATATCCAAGTGAAGCATTTATAGGGGAAGAAGTAACATTTGACGCTTCATCTTCATTTGATCAAGATGGAGAAATCATAAAATATGAATGGGAAACTGGAGATGGAAATACATTATTTGAAAAAATTATAACCCATATCTACACTGCAATAGGCCAATTCACAATAAAGTTGGTTGTTACAGATGATAATGGAGCAACATCAACAACAATAGAGCAGATAATAAACATAATAGCAAGAACAGGAGAAAATCAAGCCCCTGTAGCTAATGCAGGTCCAGATCAAACAGTTAAAATAGGAACTACTGTAACTTTAGATGGTTCTGCATCATCTGATCCAGATAGAGAGGAGTTATCTTATTCATGGACTCAATTAGCAGGAAACACAGTTAGTCTAACAGACTCAACAACTAAGTCTCCAATATTTACAGCAAATGAACTAGGAACTTACATTTTCGAGTTAATTGTAACAGATGAAGCAGGATTACAAAGTACTCCAGATACGGTAAGTATAGAAGTAGTAGAAGAGATTATAATTCCTCCTATTGAAAAAGAAGCAGCAGATATTCACAAGTTTACAATTTCCTCAGCTTATGTAAGAGAACAAGATGACATCTTAATGGTCTTTGCAAAAATAAGAAACAGGGGAAATAATCAAGAAACAGTAGAAATAACAGCAACAATTTTGCCAACAGGGCAGTCCTTTACAAAGAGAACTGTACTTGGAATGAAAGAAAATGGTTATGAAGTGTTCTATTTGAACAAACCAGAAGATACAGAGAGTAGCATAGTAAAATTAGAAGTAAGTAATAGGAGAGACAGTGACGTGTATTACCTTCCTTTGGAGGTCTAAACACCACCGAAAGGTTTAAATAACTATTCATAACTATTAAATAACAACATAATTATAAACCATATATGGGGGTTAGAAATAAAATGAGAAAATTACTAAGTTTAATGTTAGTATTTTTGGTTGTATTTAGTGCACTACCAATGGTAGCTAAAGCACAAACAAGCAGCCTGTCCTTTGACGAAATTGAAGTTGAAGGAACAACAGTTGTTTTAAACAACGATGTAGTAGATGTGGCAGTTGTAAAGGATTTGACTGAAAATTCAGAAACTTTCTTGCCTATAAGAGTAAGATTAAAATCTACACAAAATATTGAAGATTTAAAAGTATCCGCATGGATTGGTGGATATGAACTTGGTGTTCCTCGTGACACATCAGAACCATTTGACATCACAACATACGGAACAGGAGCAGTTAAATCTGTGGTATTAAAATTGCCATTACCTAAGGATTTAGAGTCTTCAAAAGTATACAAATTAAATGTTGAAGCTTTCAACAATGACATGAGTTTGAAAAAAGAAATCAAGCTTAATGTTGAAGGAAAGAGACATTTAGTAGATTTATTTGATGTTATAGTAAATCCTAGTCTAAGCGTTGATGCAGGAACTCCTGTTATTGTTAAAGCTAGAGTTGAAAACCTAGGAGACAGAACTGAAGATGATGTTAAGGTTACAGCTAGAGTAAATTTAGTTGATAACTCTGGAAACACAGTAATCGTTTCAGACTCTGACTTCATAGATGAGTTAGTTCCAAGATCTGAAGAAAAGGGAGAAGATCAAGTAAGTTCAACTTCAACTGATGACTTATTATTGGTTATCCCTAAAACTGCAAGGTCTGGAAACTACAAATTAATGGTAGAAGTTAACTTCAACAGAGGAACAGAAACAATCAATTCCGAATATGATTTAACAATCAACGGAAAGACTACAGCTGTTTCAGATGTTTTAGTAACTGCTTCAGCAACATCTAAGGATGTTCCAAGAGGATCTCAAGTATCCTTCCCAATCCAAGTTGCTAACTTAGGAAAGGAATCCAGAACATTCTCCTTAGAAATAACTGGGGTAAAAGACTGGGCAACAACTAGTGTTGAACCTGCATTATTGACTGTAGCACCTGGATCAACAGCAGAAACATTTGTTATGGTATCTGCTAATGAAGGTGTAGCAGCAGGAGCTCACTTATTCACTGTAAAAGTTTCAGAAAATGGAGCTGTTGTTAAAGAACTTAACTTACAGGGACAAATAGCAAGCTTGCAGGACACAACTGCGGGATTCAAGGAAGGATTAGAATTAGCATTCCTTATCTTGTTAGCAGTCTTAGTTATCCTTGGAATTGTAGTAGCAATAAGAAAAGCTACTATGTCTGGAGATAACACAGAAGAAGTTAAAGGGGAAACTTATTACTAAGTTCTTCTTTTTTTCTTTATTTTTAACCACAATAATCATTAAGTACTAATAAATTTCACAAAATAACATGATAGATTTAGGAGAATTAGTAAGATTTCTTGTAAAGGCTAAAAGAGGCACTTATGCTGGAGATGGAAGAGAAATAATGCCTCAAAGACCAGGATTTAAAGAATTAGAATTTTCTGAAGGAGATTGGAATTACAGAGATAGCTATGTCGGATTTTTTAGAGCTCCTGGACAGGAAGTTGTAAGATTTCAAGGACAACCTGTTTGGACAATGTCTTATGATGGTGGAATGCTTCCGAATTTTAGAGATAATGTCGCTTTTGCTAAGGAAACATTTGTTTTTTTGAAAAGAGCTTTATCCTTATGTCCGGAACATATTCCTTTTAGGGGGCCATATGAACTTAGAGATAGAGAGATGAAATTTCAATATATTAATTTTCCAGAAGGAAACGTGACTGACTTTAGAGGAAGTGAACATATTCATATAAATGTTAGTGTAGACTCCCCTCATCCAGTTTTAGAAGTCTTTAGGCAAAATTATTTCGGTGGATTGGTTATTCCTAATAGTTGGTCTGAAACCCTATTTCTTTAATAATAGAAAATTATATAAGTAAGAATTTTCTTACAAATGTATGATAATTAAAACTATAAAGGTGTCGGATAAAGGACAAATAGCCATTCCTCTAAATATGAGAAAAGTTAGTGGAATCAATAAAGGAGATAGTTTAATTATAATTCAGGATAAGAACAAAATATTGATTGAAAAGGCTTCTAAAAAAATAAAAGATGAGTTTAAGGATTTATTGAAACATTCTGAATCAGTAGCCAAAGATTTATGGGATAATAAGGAAGATGAAATCTGGAATGACCTATGAACAAGGAGAAATTGTATTAATTCCTTATCCTTTTTCAGATTTAAGCGTGATTAAGCAGAGACCAGTGTTAATTTTATCAAATAGCATTTATAATTCTAAAACAGAAGATATCGTTGTTTGTGGCATAACCTCCAATATTAAAGACTCTGAATATTCAGTTTTATTGGAGAATAAAAACTTAGTTAACGGAAACTTGCCCATTAAAAGTAGAATAAAAGCTGATAAATTGTTTACTTTGAAAAATTCTTTGATAAAAAAGAGAATAGGAAAGGTAGAACAGGAAATATTAGAAAAAGTGAACAATGAAATTTCAAAACTTTTTTCTTTTAGAATTTTATAAAATCATTTATTACTAAATTTCTCTTTATTTTTTCTATATTTCTAAGATATATTTTATAATCATTTATTTTCTACTACAATAAACTATATATATAGTTTAAACTTTTCCTCGAGTAACCACAAAAGAGTGATTTAAATGAATAAAAGAGGATTAAACTTAATTTTTACAGCAGTATTAGTAATATTGCTCTCATTTAATGCTAATGCAGAACTGTCTTTTTCTACACAAGAAACTGAAAAAAGCATATGCCAGTCAACAACAGATGTATTCACTTTATTTATCAAAGGAACGGGTAATATAATCATAGAAAAAGAAGGCACAGCAAGCTCTTTCTCTACAATAATCCCTTCCAGTTTTGAAACAGCAGTAGAAAAGCCAGTATTTGTATATATAACTCCCAATTCAAAGATACAGCCTGATTCTTATAATTTAAACCTCAAAATAAAAGATAGCTCATCTGAAAAGATAGTCCCATTAAAAATAACCGTAAAAAACTGCAATACCTTTGAAGTATCTGGGGAATTGAGTAAGGAGGTTTGTAGCTGTAACTCACAGACCTATGAATACACTATAAGAAACACAGGAATGTACAAAGAAACTTATAGTATCTCAGTTAATGGGAATGCAAAAAGTCTCGTAGAATTAGATAAAAAAGAGGTTACAATTGATCCTGGAAAGTCTTCTAAGATAGTTGCAACTGTAAAAACTGCCTGTAATGATAAAGGAACTAAAGACTTTACATTAAAAATAGAATCAAAGGCAAATAAAGCAGTTGCCTCAGTAGACAACAGCATAAAGATTAACAGCTGCTTTGATTATACTGCTACAGTAAGTAAAGAATCAGTTAGTATATGCGAGCATACACAGCAGGAAGTTTCCATATCTATAGATAATACTGCAGATACATCTAATGATTATACCTTAAAAGTAACTGGCCCTACATGGGCTAATCTGGATAAGGAAAAATTGTCTGTAAATTCTAAAAATAAAGGAATTGCAAACCTAATTCTGACTCCAGACTATGGTGTAGAAGGGGATTTTGACATAAAGCTAGGAATAGAAAGTAAGTCTGGAAATGTAAATAAAGAGAACATAATAAAGGTCAATGTAAGAAAGTGCAATTCCATCTCTCTGGAAGCTACAAATCCCTCAGAAATTGTATGCCAGTCCACAATAAAAAACATTCCTATAAAAATAAAGAATACAGGAGAGGTTAATAAGACATTGCAATTATCAGCAGATTCTGACTGGGTAAGTATAGAGGAAGAAATAAATGTTGAATCATCGAAGGAAAGAGAGGTCCAGCTCAAGCTATCTCCAGAAATAAGTACACCTACTGGAAAATATACTGTAATTGTTAAGGCCAAATCATTAGATGATAGCAACATTGCTGAAGAAATCTCAATAGAAGTTCAGGTAACAGATGTAGAAAAATGCTATAAACCCTCAATTGAAACAAAAGATAAAATAGAAGTCCTGAAAGAAAATATAGTTACTTCAGACATAACCGTTGAGAACAAAGGAGAGGAAAAAGCGGATTATGAGGTATCGGTGACTGGAACAGCATCTGAATTTATACAGATAAATCCTAGCACAATCACATTAGAGTCTAAACAATCAGAAGTAATGCAGATTTATATTGCTCCTACAATAAGAACTGAACTGGGAACGTATTTTGCAACCATTTCAGTAAAAGGAAAAGGCTCTTCGATTTCTGATAACAAAGAGATTACTATAGAAGTTAAAGATTCTGAAGAAAATAACCAACTAACTGGAAAAGTAACTAAAAATCTAAAAGAATTCAAAAAAGAAACAACAATCAGAGAATCAACAGAATTTATGTTAAATGGGGAGGAGCACAAACTGGAAATACAGGAAGTTAATGAAGATTCTGTTACAATAAAGATATCATCAGACCCAATATTCTTAGTTCTTAATATTTCAGAATCAAGAGAAGTTGATGTCAACGAAGACGGAAATAATGATCTAAAAGTAACTCTTGAGTCTATAGAAAATGGAAATCCAACAATAAAAGTAATTGAGATTAATTCAAACGAAGTTAAAGAAAATAATGGAAGTCTCTTCTCAAAATATAGAAACTGGATTATAGGGCTTATAATTGTTATAATACTAATTGTCTTAGCAAGTGTATTCTTCTCCGATGATGAAGAGGAAGAAAAGGAAGAAGATAAGGAAGAAAAAATAAGAATAGGAAGATATATTGTCGGATTGATTATTTTAGGAGTATTATATTGGTTATTTAAAAAATATTCAGTATTACAAAAAGTTAATTTATATAAATTTTATATAATCCTTGGTATAGCCATACTGATAGTATTAGTATTAATAACAAAATACTGGAATAGTATAATAAACTTCTTTGAGGAAGAAGAAACAGAGGAAGAAATTAAAGAAAAAGTTAAAGAAGTTATAGAAAAAAAAGAAAATGCTGAAGAAGAAAAAGTCGAAGTTAAAGAAGAACCAAAAAAGAAAGTAGTAAAGAAAAAGACACCTAAAAAATAATGTTAAATCTTCAAACTAACGATCTTGCTAACTCCCTCTTTCATACTAACACCATAAATCTGATCTGCTTCAGAAATAACAGCATCGTTATGGCTTATTACAATATATTGTGCTTTCTTTGAGTATTGTTCTATCAGTTTACTTAATTTAGTAGAATTAGTTTTATCCAATGCTGCATCAACTTCATCCATTAAATAAAAACTAGCAGGTTTGTACTCCTGTATTGAAAAAATAAATGCCAGAGCAGCCATAGTCTTCTCTCCTCCACTCAAGCCCTTAATGTCCAAGTATTTATTGCCGGTAATCCTAACTTTTATATCCAGACCGCCATTAAACGGATCCTCTTTATCCTCCAATTCCATATGGGCCTGACCTTTAGTCGTAAGTCTATTAAATATTTCCTTGAAGTTTTTCTCAATTGAGCTATAGGTCTTCATAAACAAATCTTTTTTCTTGCTCTCTATCTCATGCATCATAGAAATAACGTCTTCCTTCTCTTGTTTCAACGTGTCAGCTTTCTCTTCCAAAATTTTGTATTCTTTTTCTAAAGATTCATATGCCTCCAAGGCCTTTAGATTAACATTCCCGAATTTTTCCAGATCTTTTTCATTACTCTTAATATCTCCTCTTAAATCCTCAAAAGAGATTCCTTTTCTTAATTTAACATTTAAAAATGGTTCAAACTCCTTATTCAATTCTTCTGTTTCTGCAATTAATCTTGCTTTTTCAATTGAAAATGTGTTAAACTTACTGTTTAAAGAGTTAAGCCTTTCTTCCTCCCTAGCTAAAGTAGTTTCTCTCTGGCCTAGCTGGTCTTGTAGTTTATTTCTCTTGTTAAATAAATCCTTGAATTCAGAGTAAAACTTCTTCTCTTTATTTTCTTTCTCTCTTAATTTAACTCTATTTTCTTTTAAATAAGCATCAACTGTCTTCATTTCACTTGTAAATTCTTCAGTTTCTTTATCGTGATCCTTCATTATCTTCCCTATCTTATCATACTCAGGAATAAGCATGGTGTCTAATTGACTCTTCATATTCTTTACATCAGATTCTAAGGAAGCTAATCTTTCTCTTATAGACGTTCTTTTAGCCTCTGTAGAACTCATCCCTTTTTCAGTAAGCTCTTTCTGTTTCTTTTCCTTCAACAAAGTTAATTCTCTTGCCAGACTTTTAACATCATCCTGAACATTTTCTAATTCCTTATTGAGAATTGAAAGTTTAGAACTAAGCTCTTTTTTCTCCTTATTCAATTTATCCATATCCACAACACCAGAAGTCTTTTCTATCTTCATAATATCTATTTCCAAATTAGTCTTAACTTCTCTCAGCTTAATAATTCCCACCTCATTTTCACTTCTATTTTTATCAAGAACATCTATTTTATTTTGTAACTCAGAAACCTGGCTCTCTAGTTTTATAATTTCCTCACTAATATCTTTTTCTTTAAATCCTGCTCCCTGTCTTCTCTTCCTATATCCCCCAATCATAGCCCCACTAGGTTCCATTAAATCTCCTTCCAAGGTAACCATCCTTACTTTACCAATGCCAACCTTTCTTGCTACTTCAACATTATCAACAACAAGAGTATTTCCAAAAACGTAGCTGAAAACATTTTTGAACCTGGGGTCAAATTTTATTAATTCTAATGCTGGGCCATGAACCCCATTTCCCTTTTTGATAGAAGGAATATCAATTGTTCTCATTTTATTTAAAGGTAAGAAAGCCACTATCCCCATTTTTTTATCTTTAAGATATTTTATGCATGTACTAGCAATCTGATCATCTTCCACAACAACACCATTTATTCTTGAACCTGCAGCAACCTCTAATGCCATTGAATATTTTTTATTTGCCTCTCCTAAATCACCGACGGTGTTATGGATTCCTTTAATTCCAGATTTTAAAATCTGTTTAACAGAAAAATCAGCAGCTGTAACTTCTCTTCTTCCAACATCTCTTGCTCTTAACGTGGCCAATTGCTCATTTTTCTCAACTATTTCTCTTCTTGCTTTTCCAAGTTGCGAGGAATACATAGAATCGTCATTTAATTTTTTGTTTAATTCTTCTGCAACTTTTTTAAATTCCTTTTTTAATCCTGTTATATCTCCAGGATTTCCGCCAGAAGAAGCTCCAAATTTCTTTTCTATCTCTTCCAGTAAATAAGTTGCTTTATCTACCTCCCTTAATATCTGCTGCTCTTTCTCTTTTGTAGAGTAAAACAATTCCTGCTTTCTTTCAATCGAGCCTTCCAAAGAATCATCATGATCATCTTTTCTTGACTTAATAAGAACTTCTTCCTGTTTTCTTATATCAATCTTCTCCGATTCTAATTTACTTATCATCCCTTTTGTTTCATTTATTCTTTTCTCTAATTCATCCCTATCCAACTTAAGCTGTTTTTTTCTGTTAATTATCCTCGATAACTCATTTTTTAATGTATCAAATCTATTAGTCTTCATAATAAGCTCTTCTTTCATAGTCTCAACTTCTCTATGAAGTTCCACTTGTTCTTTCTCCCCTTTTCTTTCTATGTTCTCATTTATACTCTCAATCTCTTTCTTCCTATCCCCTATTTCCTTTACAAGTGAATTAATTCTCTCTTCTATACTTTTTTTGTAGTCATTATGTTTTTTAACATCAGTTTCTAATTTAACCAGCTCATCATTTTTCCTTTTGATTTCTAAATCAATTAATGTAGCTTTGCTTCTTTTGACTAATGTCTCTAACTCTCTATATCTGACAGCCTGGTCTCTTTCATTTTTTAACTCCCTAAGATGGGCATTTCTTTCAGTCATTATTATCTCTATTTCTCCAAGCTTAAACTGGAACTTCTCAAGCTCCCTCATAGCTTTTTGTTTCTTTTCCTGATAAACAGAAATCCCTGAAATTTCCTCGATAATTTCTCTTCTCTCTTCTGGTCTCATCTCCATAAACCTGACAATATCTCCCTGTAAAACAATATTATGTCCATCAGGGTCTATATGTGCAGAATTCAAAAAGTCAAGAACCTGCTGCCTTGTCATTTTTTTGCCATTTATTTTATATAACGAATTCCCGCTCTGTCTTATTATTCTGGAAACAGAAATATTTTTGTCTTTTAATGAGAAAATGCTGTCAGAATTATCAAAAACAATTGTAGCCTCAGCCTCTTTGTAAGGGTTAGAATTCTTCCCCCCATTATATATTAAATTCGCTGATTTTTCAGCTCTCATAGACTTAGCAGAACTCTTCCCTAAAACAAAAGTGATCAAATCTGCTATATTGCTGTTATGAACTATCAAACCATTAGCAATGAAATTATGATTGTCTGGAATTGTTAGATCATAGACATAATCCTCTTCCTTGCATTTCTTAATTTCTATTACCTCATCCCAAAAAACATCAGAATTCGCTAAATAACATAGACTATTCATCACAAATTCTAATTCCTGAAGTCTAGACCTAATTGAAGATTGGATAAAATCAAAGAAAGCATCAAGATTTTCAGTTCTGGGTTTAAATTTCCCAGTTGCCCAATAATCCCTTACTATCTGCTTGCTTAAACCCATTGACAAGCTTGCTTTTCTGCCAGAAATATGAAGCATATCCATAGTCTCTATGAGGTTTAACTGATTCTTCTTTAGCTCTAATCCAGTAGAGTATATAGTAAGTAACTTATCCGATAAAAGCGGCAAAATTTCATTTAAACCCTCCCTTGTGGGACAGCATCTATCTTCTATATATGCTGCTAATCTTGGATAATTCTTCCTATTATTTTTAATTTTTATCCCTAAAAGATTAACCGCTCTTTTAATTAATTCATTTATCTCTCTTGGAAGAACATCGATATTTGGGTTTGAAACAACTTTATTTTTTATAATTCCTTCTAGTAATACCTTTTTATGACTGCATTTTAAAGGAATGTTAATGTAGAAATTCTTTATATTCTCGTAACCATAAATATACAAATAATAATAAGGTCTTTTAATTTTTTTTTCTGTACTATAGGCATAGCCTATTCTTTCCTTTACCCTTGAGTTTATGCCAAATCTTAACAACAATCTCTGTACTTGGTCAGTTAATATTTTATTTTTTGAACAATATTCTACTACTGCTGGATTTTTTCTTATACTCCCATCTGTATCAAACAAACCTGCTAAAAAATTAGAAATGCTGGACAAATCAGCAGAAAGAATTTCATTTGGAACATACTTATTACTTGAATCCAGTTTTTCATTATTATTTTCATTATTAAACAAGCCTTGTAGCCAGTTAATAAGCCCCTTATCCCACCATATAAGATCTATTACCTCTGGATTTCTTCTATACCTATTATTTTTGCTAGATGTATTGAAATGTTTTTTAACTATATCCAAGATATCCTCTACTATCCGATTATCCTGATTGACAAATCTGACATACTTAGGTCGTATTGTGCCATCTCCAATTAAGTAACCAAGTAATCTTGCTTTTTCATCATTAAATTTATTTTTTGGATTTGTATAAACTCTTCTTGGAGTAACAATTACTTCACCTTCTTTAAGATCTCTGACTAATGTGCTTCTTAAACCCCCATTTTTGAAAATCATCACAGGATGGCACCCCGTTGTCTTTACTTCTTTCCCGCTTCTGGTTTTAATTTCAAAGAGAACCTCTCCTTTTCTTTTAACGAATTTAGAAACTTCCTTTTCTTCCAGCTTCATTGTAATTGGATTAATGGAAAGTACAGAAACATCTTTTCCCTCGCAATAAACTCCATCATCCAAATTCTCAATAGACTTAGATTCTTTTAGCTTCTTTTCAACAAGATCTCCTATCTTTATCTCTAAACCATTAGAAAGGGTTACAACGCTGTTCTTGGATAGGGACTTGCCTGAACCATTCGGTCCTATAATGCAATTATAATTATTTCCAAAAAGAAGCTCAGTTTTCTTTGCAAATGATTTAAACCCCTTAGCAGATATACTTTTTATCGTTGTCATCTTTTAAAAAACTGTATTCAGTGATATTTAAATGTTTCTTAGCACAATCATAAAAATAAAAAAATTTATATATTTAGACAACTAGACGTAAATCATGAGAGGAGATAATCTAGATGGTATTCCTATTTTAGGGGATATGCATATAAAACAAGAGAGTAAAGAGA
>Ga0209541_10002106_pt1 | contig 38327 bp, 49 predicted proteins | sample RifCSPlowO2_01_FD_184027 | JGI IMG/M metagenome (GOLD analysis project Ga0209541, IMG submission 184027) | Groundwater microbial communities from Rifle, Colorado - Rifle CSP2_plank lowO2_0.1 (SPAdes) (version 2) | ecosystem: Environmental > Aquatic > Deep subsurface > Groundwater | place...
TTAAAGAATTCTTTCCTTATTTCTTCTTTCTTCATGAACATCACCAAGATTCATGAAAAAACCCATGAATTTAAGTGGTGACATATGTCATGATACTACACATCAACATAGGCTTCCGAAAGGATTATAAAGAATTAAAATATATACAAAAGAAAGGAAAGAAGGTGAAAAATTGCTGAAAAAAGCTTTAATAATTTTTATTTTGTTTTTAGCTTTGTATCCTATATCTGCTGTAGTCGGCCAGAAAGCTGACATTGAGGTAAATTATGTTTTAGGCAAGGGGAATATCCAGATTTCTGTGAGGGGCGAGCATGGCGGAAGCGCGGAGTTTTACGAGGGGAATTATACTGCTGGAGATGCAAACTATGTTGATCCTATAGAGAGGTCCAAAGGAAGTGCATTATTAAACTGCAACAAGGCAGGGGCTTGCGATGCAATTACTTTTGACAGCGTGAATATTTTCAAGCCTGGCGACTATTACTTTGCTGTCAGGGATAAAAACAGGGTAGCTGAGAGAAGAAATTTTTATGTTGGATTGGAGAATTTATTGAGCTGCGATTATAAAGGGGCGATAATTAGGAATAATAAATGCGTTACTGAATTTACCAGCAATTCGAATGACAAGCCTTTATACTGCAGCAACCAGAAAATTGTTTCTAGATGCGCTGGCCCAGGGTTTTGCGGATGCCCCAGCAACGAGCAGATTTGCTGCACTAATGAAAACATTGAGGAATGCAGCGGTAGATTAGGGCAGTGTGTTTTGCCAGGAAACGGGAGAATTTTAGAGAAGGAAATAAAAGAGGGAAATGAAACTGTCGGCAGGGAATCTACAAGGGGGTGCGATGTTAAAGGAGTTAACGTGCTTAATGGAATATGCGCCAATAATGTCTTGGACCTTGGTTTGAGCTCTTCTGATCCTGAATTTGTGATGCAGTGCTATTGCAGCGAGAGTGATGCTGATCTGGACAATGATGGTTTTGACAGCAATCAATTTGTTTATGGAAGAGACTGCGATGATAGCAATCCTGGAATAAATCCCTTGATTGTTGAAAGCTGCGGACCTGATGTAAATAACAATAATGGAATAGATGAGAATTGCGATGGAGCAGATCTTGATTGCAGTTTTAGCTGCGACAGGGATGAAGATAAGGAGAGAGATGCTAATAGGTGGTATTGTGCAGGGGGAAGCGATTGCAATGATAATAATGCTAATATCTTTTCAAAAAATGAGGAAATTTGCGAGGATTTAATTGATAATGATTGCGATAAAGAAGTAGATGAGGATTGCATCTGCAGAATTGGAAGCGAGCAAATAATTCCGGGAGTAATAAATGGAGCAGAAAAATGCATAGATGGGAAAGAATGGACTGTTGTAACTCCTGCTAATAATAATCCTATTGTTTTTGTTAAGGCTGCTGGAAATATTTATGAAAGCGGAGTTGTTAATGCAACTGCTAATGAGGTATTTGAGGTAGAGGTTAAATTTTATTGCCCTGGAGGGAATTGCGATGCAAGGATTGAGTAAGATTTTTGTTTTTGCAGTTTTAATAATTTTACTTAGTAGTACTGTTTTATCCGCTTTAACTATTTCTGGACCTGCTGTTGGAAGTGGAGGAAAAAAAGCAGGATCTACTCCTCCTCCTGCTCCTGCAAAAATTGAAGGGGATTTAGATAATGATGGGGATGTTGATTTTGATGATTTCTTATTATTAGCAGACCAATTTGGAAAGAGTGGAAGTGCTGATTTTGATAAGAGCGGTAAAGTTGATAATGATGATTTTCTTACATTTTCTGATAACTTTGGGACTGGAACAAGACAAAGTAGTGTTGCTGTAGTAGATCCTTGTGCTGGGGTTAGTTGTAGGGAAATAGTTTGCCAGACAAATAAAGGATGTACAAATGGAAGATGTGTCTATGAGAATATGCGTAATGGGGTTAGTCCTTGCGATGGCAGTTCTAATAAATGGTGCCAAGGAGGAAGCTGTATTGATAAACCTCCTGCAGATCCATGTGCTGGAGTAAATTGTAATGATGGAAATTCATGTACTGATGATTCTTGTAATGGAGGACGGTGTAGTAATGTTCCTAAAAGTTGTAATGATGGAAATCCATGTACTGATGATTCTTGCAGTAATGGAGCTTGTAGTTATATTACTAAAAATTGCGGGGAGGGTAATGAATGCAGGGATGGAAATTGCGTCAGAAAAAGTAGAGCTGTAGCTGCATCTGTTACATCTAGAGTCGATATACCCGTTACTTTAGATTTGAATTGTGAATTAATATGTACACAAAGAAAAGGTAAAGAGGCCGGAGTTTGTTCTTCAGATCTTTATGAAAATTCATTGAGAGATAACATAAGAATAAGAAACTTTTTAGTATTAAATAATCAAAATTGTCCAAGTGGGACTAGTTGCTATTGCTATAATCCCTCTGAACAAGAGAGGATTGTTCTCGTTGTCAGGAGAAATCTTGGGGTTAATGAACAATGTACTACAAATGAGAACTGTGAAAGTGGATTTTGTACAAATGGGAAGTGTGTTGAGGGTTGCTCAAGTTTTAATATGGAACAATGCAGGGTGGAAAATAGATGTAGTTGGTTAGGGCCTATTAACCAACTGGGGGGTGTTTGTGTAAACCGTGCAGGAAATCAAAAACTTTTGAATTTGATGCCAGGTTTCTTAAGTGGACATGCTAGTGATAAAGTTCAAGCTCTTAAAGATGTCGCTAAAATTATTGGAGATTATCGTATTAATTATGGAGAATACTCAAATGCTTTAATGAGGCAGAGCAGGAAACTTGGAGTTACTATAAATCTTCCAATTTTTAATTTGCTTAAGGTTACTGGAAGAGTTGTTAATTTAAATACAAGAATTAATGGATGCCCTGATTTTGATTCGAATAAAAAAGTTGATTTTGATGATTTTCTTTATTTTGCAGATAGTTTTGGAAGAGTTGTAGATGCATCAATTAAAAAATTTGATTTAGCTGAGGATGAATATAATGTTATTGGGTTTGATGATTTTTTAACATTTGCTGATAATTTTGGAAATGATGTAATTTGTTATTATCCTAATCAAGAATATACAAAATCTAAAAAAGAAGGACTATGCGATGCTAATGGAATCTGCAGCTTTAAATTCAATGTAAAAGCTAAATATCCTGGAGAGGGGGATAAATTAAAAGTTTTAATGGGAAACGATACAGAGAAAATTACAAAAGAGATTACAATTAATTTTGCTGAAGGCAGTGAATTGGTTGGAGAGCAAGGATTAATGGCTAGCGTAAGTGTTATTAAAGACGTTACTAGCTCTACTGTAAAAGATATAACAGGCAATGCTGTAAATGAGAATACTCAACAGAGAAGCAGATTTGAGTGCGGATTAAGAATAAATCCGGAGATTTGCTGTCCTAGTGGCTATATACCAAGCAGCGACAATTCAAGATGTGTTGTTATTCCAGTAGCTGAAGAAATAATTCCAGCTGAAAAAGTTGTTTCTGCTGGTGCTTGTGCAGATTTCAATAAGGATAATGAGGTTAATTTTGTTGACTTCTTTATGTTCAAGGATAACTTTGGAGATACTGCTGCCTATAACAGCTTATATGATTTTGATAGCAATGGAAAAGTAGACTTTGACGATTTCCTTTTATTTGCTGATGAATTCGGGAAAGAGCCAAGCTGCGGTTAATAAGCTCTCAACAATAAGGTACCTTGCTCAATCCTAGATATTGCATGGACTTTTATTGAAGAAAATTACTAACGATAAGACTTCTGCCTTTTCTTTCTTGGCTTTCCAGAATCATTTGGCTTGCATGGCTCGTTTCTGCGAGTGTCTGCTATCAATAAATGCCTGTCGTAATTCAGAAAATCTTTTCTCAGCTTGTCTGATTTTGTATATTGCACCAAGGCGCGCGCAATTGCAAGCCTTATTGCTTCTGTCTGCGACTGCCAGCCCCCTCCATTTACATTTATGTCAAAATTTACCCGCTGGGCTGTCTCCATGCCTACTATTTTCAATGGCTCATTAATCCTCTCTCTGGCCATCTTGTTGCTGAAATTCGCCAATAACTGGTTGTTTATCCTTACAATTCCATCACCGTCTTTTAATGTCGCTCTTGCAACCGAGCTTTTTCTCTTTCCAGAGACTTGAATTGCTTTCATTCTTTTATTACCCCCCAGATACTTAAACTTGAATGATTATTTTCCCCCTAAATGCCTGCATATGCTTTGCACCTTTATAAAGTTTACATTTTCTGTCTGCAGAACATTAAGGCTTTCGATAGTGCCTATTTCCTTGCTTTTAAGGCTTTCTGGTGTTGAGCTGTAGCAAAGGATTCTTTTAAATGCTGCTCTTCCCCTTGCCTTTTTATACGGAAGCATTCCCCTAATTGCCCTCTTTACGAACCTCTCTGGCGTTTTTGGAATGAAGGGGCCTTTTCTTGGAGTTGTTCTTCTTTGCCTCTGCTTGTATCTTTCTAAGATGGCTTCTTCTTTTCCTATGATGACTGCGTCTTTGCAATTGACTATTCTTATTTCCTCTCCCAATAAGGACTTTTTAGCTACAAAAGCTCCTAATCTTCCCAGTATTAAATTTTCAGCGTTGATTATCATCTTTCTTAGGACCCCGAAAATATACTTTTAAAATCATCTTAAGGGTATAAAATAAAATTGGATCGTCACTTATGCAATGTTCCCTGTCATCTATACTGCAATAATGCTTACCATCTTTCGTATAAAGATTAATACTATCAAGATCTTCCGCGATAAATTCTTCTTTCTTATCAACCCTTTCAATTGTTAATCTTCTTTCTAATTCTATATCAGACGACACCATTTTAGCCTATAATCCTTACTTTTTCTCCTTTTGGATTTTTTTTCATTAATTCGGGGATTGTTAAAAACTTAGCATTTGCTTTTGCTATTTTTTCTTTTGTCTGCTGCGATGCTTGATACGCTGCTATTTCTGCTTTCTTTGTTAAATTTCCCAGAGACAATAATTTTCCCGGCACTACTGCTGTCTCTCCATCCCTTAGATATTTTTCAATCTTATAGAGATTAACTCTTCTCCTGATCCTTGTTGGCCTCTCCAAATCTTTTGCTATCCTTCTCCAGAGATTTACCTGCTTTTCTGCTGACAGCTTTTTTAGATCCCTTATTAACTGCTGCAGGTGCGGGTTTGTAGGGCCTGTTCTTTTCATGTTTTAAGCTGCGGAAATTTGGTTTATAAAAGTTGCGGGAGACTTGGGCTGTGTAGTATCATGACATATGTCATGATACTACACACGAGACTTGGGACAGAGCCGGGAGACATGCATCGCCCGAGAAAGTCGAAGCGCGACCTTGTTTTTTAATAAGTAAACTAGTGTTCATAATTTCCTATAACAAGATATAGACGCTGGTTAGATGAATGAAGAAAACTTAATAAAATCTACTTGATTTTTACGCTTCAATTTTTAGTATAATTTATATAATCTTAAAATATGTACATTCTGATGACCATAAAGTTTATAAATATGTACATTCTGATGTATTTATATAAAAATGGAAAAAGTCAAACTGGAAGAATTCAATCATTGGTGGATAAAAGGCAAGGTTGATTCAGAACTAGCCCTGCCGTTTAAAAGAGACAGTTATAAAGAGATAGAAAAATACATAGATAAGAAATTTATAGTGGCAATTACAGGGTTAAGAAGAGTAGGAAAAACTACAACTATATACCAGCTTATTCAAAATCTAATAGATAAAAAAGTAAATACTGAAAATATATTATTCTTTTCATTTGATGAAAACATCCTAAAAATAGGGGAAGTAATAGAAATTTATAAAGAAATACACAAAAAAGATTTTAGGGAAGAAAAAATTTACATCTTCCTTGATGAAATACAAAAATTAGAAAATTGGGAAAATGAAATAAAAAAATATTATGACTTGTATCCAAAACTTAAATTCATAATATCCGGCTCTGAATCCCTGTTTATAAAGAAAAAAACAAAAGAAACATTGGCTGGAAGAATTTTCGAATTTAATCTAAGCACATTCACTTTCAGGGAATATCTAAAGATAAATAAAATAAAAGAATTTAAGTACGAAACAAAAATCAAGCCCTTTTTATTAAAATATATAGAAAAAGGGGGGTTTCCTGAAACATTTTCTTTTGAAAGCGATAAGGAATTTAAAGAGTACATAAGAGCTTTAGTTGTAGACAAAATTGTATACAAAGATATACCAAAAATATTCAAATTAGACGACCCTGAATTTTTAAGCATACTCCTTGAACTGATAGCTGCAAATCCTGGAATGTATATTGATTACTTTTCTTTAAGCAAGCAATTTAACAAAGACAGAAGGGTAATAAAAAATTATCTTTTTTACTTAAAAGAAAGTTTCTTGATAAATATATTAGGGAACTATAGAAAAGGCAGCACAACTTTAAGAAAAAGAAAAAGAGCATATCCTACTGACAATGCCTTAATTTACCTATACAAACCAAAAATTGAAGAAGACTTTTTTGGAAAAATGGCAGAAACTGCGGTTGTAAACAATCTTAAGGCTGTTTCTTTTTGGAAAAATGGAAATGAGGTTGATGTTGTGCATAATAATATGCCTATTGAAGTTAAATACCAGGAAAAAATAAAACCTGAGGATTTAAAATCCATAATTGAGTTTATGAAAAGATTTAAAGTTAAAAATGGCATGCTAATAACGAAAAATGAAGAAAAAGAAATTAAAGTTAAAGAAGGAAAAATAAAATTTATTCCTCTATGGAAATGGCTTTTAGAAAATAAAGCTTGAAATAGAAGAATATCTTTCTGCATATCATGATTTAGGAATCTTTTTTTCAGAAAACGGAGTAGACTTACCCACTGAAATAGCACAGAACTTTATCGAATCTGAATGCAATATCTGTACAGGAGATTCCTGTCCAATAGAACCAGTTCAAGGAATTTCTTCTTAAAAAAATTATAATGTGGCTAACTATCTTTGTTCCATTCTTTCAAGAGCATCATAAACTCCTGCCTGCTTCATTAACTCTCTTGTTATTTTATGATATTCTTGAATGCCTACTTTGACTCTTTGCTCTATTGCTTCTGGACTCCAACCATTATCTGCGACACTTTCTGTAAATTGTTCAAGATTTTCTCCTGTATGAATTCCCCCTTCTGTAACATAATTTAATTCTGATTCCTGTTTCAATCTAGGTAAAAATGGAACAATATGAGTTCTGTTATAAACTTCAACACCACTACCTGCATATCTTATAACCTCTCCAACATTATCCCTTACTAAGGCAACAACGGTATAAGTCTTTCCATCTTTAATCATTTCTTGTTCTGTTTCATCAAGCATTTCAAATGGATAATAATTAGCATCTTTTTCAGCTGTTAGCCATCTGCCTGTTGCATTTTGGCTTGGCTCTGATTCGTATATTGTTAGAACTACTCTATCAACTCCTTGTTTGTCTATTTCATCCAAACCATTCATTAATGCTCTGTAAATAGAACCATTTTGATTTGGTGTTGGAGATTCCTTTTCCTTAACATTTTGTTTTCTTTTAAACAATGTAAATGTCATTTTAATAGCCTCTAAATTGTTAAAAATAAGTTGTTTTACGCTTTATAAATCTTTCCATTTTGTAACTACTAATAAAAGGTAATTATAATATACCCCGTGCCCCGTTGCGGGAGGCAGGATTCGAACCTGCGAAGGCACTAAGCCACTGGCACCTCAAGCCAGCCCGTTAGACCACTTCGGCACCCCCGCATTCTTGATTCTTGATATTAGATAAGGAGAATTAATGTTTATTAATATTATTCTTTTTAATCTTGGATGTTATTTGATCTGCTTGTCGAGCTCTTTTAGTTTGCCTTCGAATATTTTCAATGCCATGCTTGGAATTTTTTTGGTGTCTAATTGACCCCATGACTCCAGTGTGAAGATGAAATTCTCCTTGTCGTATTCCACTGCCACATTATTCTGCTCGCATATCTGCTCCTGCGCTTCATTCCATTTTGCAATGTCTTTTATCTCTAATTTGCTATCTTTTACCTCCAGATTATCTGAGAGCTCTGCACACTTCTTGATATTCGAATCCCTGCTTGCTTTTAAAGAAGGAAAGAAGCGATAATAGGCTAGTCCCGGGGAGAATTTTGAATGCTGTTTTCCCCTGCCTAGTTTTGCAACTGCCTCTAATTGAATGTCCTGGCCTTTTAGAAGAATTGTGAGAGGGGTTTCCGGATAGACTGGCTTTATTTTAGAGTCCTTGGATTTTAAATCAGATGCATAAACTGTGCACGGCCCCTTTGTTTGCAGCGTTATCTTTACCTGGCAGCGCGCGCATCCTTTTCCTTTGCACTTGCAGTCTTCCTGGAAGTTGTATGATTTTATATCTGAAGTCAAGGGCAACAATCCCAATCTGTGCGCTATTATCTCGTCGTATAAAGCAGAATTATTTTTTACAAATGTAACTTCATCTATTGCCATTGTCGGAACTTCTTCAATGATGAGCCTGCGAATTGCGTTTACCAATGGAAGCTCTGTATCAGAAAGATAGTATATTATTTTGTCTTGCGTTTCCTTTAAAATTTTTATGTTCATCTTTTCCTTAAAATAAAATTGATTTTTAAATGTTTAGTTTTATTTTAAACTCTTCTTCCCCTTCGTCCGCCTGATTTTTTACAGCCTCCATGAGGAATAGGAGTTACATCTTCGATTATGCCTATTTTAAAGCCTGATCTTGATAATGTTCGAATAGCTGCCTGTGCTCCTGGCCCTGTATTTGTCGGGCCTTCGTGTCCTCCCGGTGCCCTTACCCTAATTGTTAATGCGTTAATACCTTTTTCCCTGCACTGCTCCGAGACTATCTTTGCTGCTGTCATTGCTGCTGTTGGCGAGCTTTCCATTCTATCTGCTTTTACAACCATCCCGCCTGACGCCCTTGCGAGTGTTTCACTTCCTGTGATGTCTGTTACGTGTATGATCGTGTTGTTATAACTAGCATAGATATGCACAATGCCCCATTTTAATTTCCTCTCTTTTTCCATATCTGTTTTATTTCTCCTTATGCGTCTTTCTTTCTTCTGGTGTCTGCTCTAATTCTCCCTCTTTCTTGCTTTTCTTTTTCCCCTTTTTAGCCTTTTCCAATTTTGCTTTTGATTTAGCTTCTGATTTGGTTTCGGGCTGCTCTTCTTTTTCCTCTGCGACTTTAATTTCTTTAAGCTCTTCTTCTGGTTTTAATTTTTTTCCTAATTTGAGTTCTATGCGCTCTGGATGATCTGTATTTGCCAATGAGGAATACTGGTTGAAATTTATCAAGGCTTCTTCTTTTAATGGTACAAGATAAGAAGGGACATTAATTATCTGACTGTTGATTGCTATATGGTTATGAGTGATAAACTGCCTTGCCTGATTTATTGTTTTTGCCAGTTCCTTCTTGAAAACCAATGTTTGAAGCCTGCGGTTCAGCAAATCCTGGATTGTCAATGACAATATGTTATCTAATTTTGCATCCTGCTGGATAAGATTTAGAGAAGTGAGCCTTCTTATCAACTGCTCTGATTCTTTTTTTGACTGCTCTGTGTTTTGTGCAACGAGTTTTTTTGCCTGATCATGAAGTAATTTTAACTCTGATTCTATCTTCCAGATTTCCTTCTTATTTTTTAACCCAAAATTTTTTATTAAATCCTTGTCGCGCGCAATTCTCTCTTCGTTCCATATCATTAATGGCTTACGATATTTTTTCTTTTGCTTTTTTGGATCTCCCATTCTTACTTCTTACCTGATGCTGTTTTTAATGATTTTTTCTTGACGCCGACTGTTTTTCCCTGCCTGAAGTTGCTTCTTGTCCTCTGGCCGCGGACGGGCAAGCCAAGAGAGTGGCGAACGCCGCGATAGCATTTTATCTTCCTCAGGTGCTTTATATCCATTTCCTTGCTGAACTTTAAATCTGAGCCTATTAAATGCAGATCTTTCCCTGTTTCCTGGTCTCTTTTTCTGTTCAAGGCCCAAGCGGGAATATCCGACGGGTTTCGCACGATGGACTGGATTTTTTCAAGCTCTTGATCTGATAATGAGCCTATTTTTTTTGCCTTGTCTATCTGCGCTAAATTGCAGACGGCATTGGATAAAGAATATTTTATTCCATATACTTTTGTTAGTGCATGCCGGGTTTGCAGGTTTCCATTTATATCCTTCTCCAGCAGCCTTATCATCTGCTTAAATTCTTCTTCTGCCATTTTTATCTAATACTTAAACACTTTTCAACCCTTTTTAAAGTTTATCGTTGTGTTTGCCGGCATTTATCGTTGGTACTGGGAAACTTTTTCAAGATACAAAATTTAATTTTAATTTGGATAAAAACTAGCTTCCGACAAAGAGCTTATATTTATCCCCGTTATCCAGCTCTGCAAGTATCCTTTTCAAGATTAATTTTTCCGGGTTTGGAATAAGCTTGACGCGTGCTTTTATGTCTTCGAAGCTTGTGAATTCCCTTTCTTCCCTTGCCTGCAGAATCTCCCACATGTGCTTTTTTCCTATTCCTGGAAGCAATTCTATCTGGTGCCTGCGGGTGTTGATTGGACCTGACTTGTTGAAAAAATCCACGAACTTTTTTTCTTTCTCTTTTATCTGCTTTTCCAATATGGCAGCCAATTGAGCTTGCGCTGTCTGCGTTAATTTGCTTAAGGCTAACCTGCCTGAGATGTGATGGATCTTATCCCGCTTGCCTTCTCCAATATAAACTTCCTCGTCTGGCTGCAGGTGAATTCCTTTTTTTGGAACTAACTCTAGCAATGAGAAATGTTCTTTACCTATGGCTTGTGCTATTGGCGTCTTCTGGTGCATTGGCCTCGAATCGAATGGATAACCGTAAGAAAGGAAATCCAGGATAATGGCTGTTTCTTCTTTTGATACTTGCTTTAACATTTTTTTCTCCAATAGCTACATGCATGTTAAAAGTTAAAGAAAGCGGGTATAAAAATGTTACTTTTTGGGATTGCGGAATTCTTTTTTGATTTTTAAATATTAGTTTCTTTACTAATCATATACTCTGGAACGCTTATCAATTTTTGCGATGATTAATTTATTTGGATTATATCTTATGATGTAAAGAATTCTTTGGTTACCCACTCTGACTCTAAACACTTTCTCTCCCTCAAAATCTTCTACTCTTTCTACTTCTTGAGGAAATGGATTCTCTTCAAGCTTGTCTATCTTATCTTGAATCCTTTTTTTGGTTGTTGTGTCGAGCTTCTTGATATATTTTTCTGCTTGCTTTGAGAACTCTGCTGGAAAGGGAGGCATGTTAATTGAAAACTTGTTTTTTGCTGAGAAGTTTCCCCTCTTTTTCCTCTTTTAATGCTAGTTTTAATGCCTTTTTATCATCTTCATTTAGCCTGGAATCTTCTATATATGTTACTAGATAATCTAGTCTTTTTTCCATGTTCTCCAACTTCGATAATATCTCTTTTTGTAATATTAGTTCAGCCATAACTTGGTTATTGGAGAAAGGGTATAAAAATGTTACTGTAATCTGTTTTTTGTGTGATGTCCCGAAATGGGTTTACATATCCTAAATTTGATTCTTAGGAAGTATATTCAATAAATTTCTCTCTTTTATCTTTTAAATAAGAGCAAGAGTCTTCTCGAGAAAACATCATAAAAATTTAATTTGTAATAATGATTGTAAATATAGATGGAGAATTTGTTTATCTTTAATTAAAGTGTAAAGTAATTACGGGACATCACAGGTAATCTGTTTTTTGTTTACCTCTAATTATTCTACATATCCGATACTTACAGAACCAAAATGACTGCGTTTCTCACTAATGCTCTCTTTACGAATTCGATTCATTAATTTTAATTTCATTTATACTTACAAATTCGTCAAATGCTCTGAAGCAGTAGTTTTTACTTTCTGGATTAATGACACGATTACACAAAGAACGATCAAGTAGATCTATTGAAACTCCTTCAAAACAATTATCCCTCTCATCTTCATTAGGGTAATTATTACAATAGGAAGCATCTCTATTTACCTTGGCTAAACAAAGTGGAGTACTAGTACTATAAGGATAATCCCCACTGAGTTTATAGCATAGTGAAGGATCGTTGTTTTCTACAGCAAAATTAAAAAAACAACTGTCTTTCGCTTCGGGAAGTTTTAATCCAGGACAATCCTGAAGGGTATCCCATGTTTGGAATGTCCCTGAATTCTTCCAAGAATACCCAAAAATAAGCACCTCTATAACTAACATAACTACGAGAAGTATCGCAAAAATGATTAACCTTTTTTTCTTTTCTTTATTTTTCTTATGTTCTAAATCAAAGAGCAATCCTGCTAAAGCAGAAATAGTCAGAACAATTATCCAACTAATAAGGGGGTTCTCAGAAATTATGACTGCAAATCCCATGAGAGAATATTGTTCAAAGTTTAACCAGCTACCAAAGAAACCAAAAAATATCAAATAAGGAAATAGAAGAGAACCAATAATATTAATACACATTCCGATTATTATCCCCTTACTCCAGTTAGGCCAATCTTTCCATCTCATAATAAAAAAATTAATATCTTTAGGTTTATTAACTTTATGGAATCTTTTTTTCGTCCTCATGATCTTGGCGTTGATGGCAGATCAAAAAGAATTTAGTCTTATTTTTTTGGCTTTGATTTTTGGACGAAGGGCTTGACTGCTCCTACTATTTTTTCCATATTTTCCTGGGTTATCGTCGTTACTTCGCCTGTGAAAACCGCCCTTAGATCTTCTAGGTCTTCTGGCAATATGTCTACTATCTTTATTATCTGCCTGTCTTTTAATCGAGGGACGTCTAGAGAAATGAGCTTCTCTTTCAGCTCTGAAGCGCTTTTTTTATCGAGCCTTACTAATTTATTCAGATGGTCCTTGACTTTGTTTGCCCTGAATGAGAGCTCTTTGTCTCTTGTTTCTATCTCACTGAGCTTTTCTTTCAGCTCTGATAGAGAGATTGGAGCTTCTTGTATTAGTTTTATACTTGCCATTGTTTTAGATGCACTGGATGCACTATAATTATTTTTTCTTTGTTTATATCCTTGATTAGCACTTTATAACAGTTACCTTGTTTTTCCTTAATGATTCCTGCTTTTCCATGAAAGCGTGGAAAGTACATCCCTGTTTGGACAGCAGGCTCTGCCTTCAATACCACCCTATCACCTGCTTTGAACTCGTGAAGATAATTTGAGATGCTGATTTTTCCCTTTTCCTTTATGCTTTTCTTCAGCTTGTGCCTTGTTTTTCTTCTGAATCTTCCAATGCGCTTTGCCATCTAAAAAAAGCTTGAGTTTTGGTTTAAAAAACTTTCCTCTCACACTTTTCTTTCAAAAAGAAAATCGTGTCCAAAAGAAACACTTTAGGTTTTTTAAAAATGGACAACTGCGTTTTCCATCTGCCTTTCCTTTGAACCCTTTTGGAAAAAGCGTCCACGGAAAAATAAATTTAAAAATACTTCTTCCAGAAGGTTTACCTTAATCTTTTACTTCTTCAACCTGCCTTTTTAGCCTGTCAAGGACCTCGTTGATTGTGAAGAATAAATTGAAGTGGGTTGATTCTGACTCGTAGACCTTGCTGTTGAGCTCTAACAGCGCATTCACCTGGTATTTCTGTGACTTCTCTTTTTTATGGACTTCCTTCAATGTAATATGGAGCTTTGTGAAATCATGGAACTTGTTTGCGTGGTTGCCTATCATCTTTTTAAGAATTGTTAATTCTCCGGGCTGAAGCTCTTCGAAGTTGCTTAGCTGTATTCTTTCTCCTAATTGGATCATTATCTTTTTTATTTTTTATCAAGTTAAATACTTTTCTGTGATGGATTGTTTAGGTTGATAGTTAATTATTGCATTATTGAAAAGGTTTATATATTTTCAATTGCTGTTTGATAATATGCATACTGAAAATTTTAAGAGGATTTTTGCTTTTTTAATCGATTTGGCTGTTGTTGATCTATTGATTACAAGGCCTTTAAGCAAATTAATCAGCGAGGACTTTAATTTCGACGAGGTCTCTGATCTGCTAAATATTTCCTTTGAATTAATTCTTATAGCTTCCATTATTGGATTGTTTGGTGTTTTTTACTGGGCGGTATTAGAATATAAGATCGGGCAGACATTGGGGGCGCTTATTTTTAAATTGAGAGCAAGAAGTTTAGGCAAAGGGATGAGCTTTCCGCAAGCTTTTTTAAGGAACCTAACTAAGATAAGTGTTGTTTTACTTTTAATAGACAGCATTAATATATTATTTTCAGAAAAGAAGCAGAGATATTTTGAAATGTTTAGCAAGACGGTTACCTTGGAGGAGAGATAAAATATGAAGAAGATTAAAATTATTTTTACAACTGTCGTCTTGTTATGGATTGCTGCATACCTTGTCAGCTTGGCGTTTGAGAGGGATAATGAGATAATCAGCAACGGGATTGCAATTGTTCCTATTAAAGGGGCGATACTGCCTGAGGATTCCAATGATATATTAAGAGGGAGCGGGATGGGGAGCGATACGATTATTAATAACTTGAAGAAAGCAGGGGATAACGACGGGATAAAAGCAGTTGTCCTTGAGATTAATAGTCCAGGAGGGACTGTTGTTGCTAGCAGGGAGGTTGCAAACTATGTGAAATCCCTATCTGAAAAAAAACCTGTTGTTGCCTGGATAAGGGAGATGGGCGCTTCCGGGGCGTATTGGATAGCGTCTGGAGCTGATGTGATAATTGCAGACGAGATGAGCATAACCGGGAGCATAGGCGTTTTATCAAGCTATTTGGAATTTAGTGGACTGCTTGAAAAATATGGGGTTAGATATGAAAGGCTGGTTGCCGGCGAATTGAAAGATGTCGGGAGCCCATACAGAGATTTAACCGAGGCTGAGAAAAAATTAATGAATGTGAAATTAAAGAAAATACAGGATCTGTTTGTCAAAGACGTTGCTGAAAACAGGAAACTTGATGCTGCGCAGATCAACGAGATAAGGCAGGGGTTTTTTTATTTGGGAATAGAGGCTGTTGACCTTGGTTTAGTTGATGTTCTTGGAGGAAGAGAAGAAGCGATTGCAAAGGCTAAGGAGATTGCGGGGATTGCCGACGGGAAAGTTGTCGAATATAAACCGAAGAAAAGCATTTTGGAATTCATTGAGGGATTTACAAACAAGGCCTTTTTTAATATTGGAAGGGGGATCGGGCTCAGCCTTGTTAATGACGAAATTGGGAACAGGCTTGAAGTGCTGGCTGTATAATTTTAAATTTTAGCTATAAAAAGGTTTAAAAGTTTCAGAGTTACTTTTATTTATGGACTAGGCTGGGAGGTTAGTTCTCTCCTGTGACTGCAAATGAACTTTATGGCAGGGCCGAAGCTTGGGTGAGGCATTGAGATCAGCTATCAGTCTTGATTCGGACGACGAGGCTTTGTCCTGTGGGGTTGGTAGTTTTGAGAATCCCGCCAGGCTGGGAACAGAGCAGCGGTCATCATGATTATTGGCGCTCATAGCCAACAAGGCTGAGAAAGAGTCAGGGGTGCTGGCAGCTGGTGTTGATGTCGGGTCCCAGGCGCGTCCATATTTTTCATTTGGAAAGATTTAAAACCATATTTCTTTAATTATCCTCGATGGCAGAAGAAGATTTGGCATATTATTTTGGAAGCATTCGGAACTGTGAGCCTTTGTCGAGGGAGAGAGAAGCTGAATTGGCTGTAAGGATAAGAGAGGGAGATAAGAGGGCTTTAGATGAACTTGTTACGTCTAATTTAAGGTTTGTTGTCACTGTTGCTAAAAACTTCCGGGACAGGGGGCTTTCTTTAAGTGAGCTGATATCTGCCGGCAATGTTGGATTATTAAGTGCCGCTGAAAAATTTGACGAGAAGAGAGGATGCAAATTTATTAGTTATGCTGTCTGGTGGATTAGACAATCCATAATCCAGTCTTTAAGCGAAGATAGAAGAAATGTCAGATATCCTACTAGTAGGGAGGGAGATGCCAATAAAGTTTCTGGGGCTGTGACTTACCTTAGAGATGCTTTAAGCAGGAAACCCGATGTTAGCGAGATAGCAGATTATACAGGAATTTCTGAGGATAAAGTTGAAATTGCCCTTGGTGTTTTTGCAAGAGAGGCAAGTTTAGATGCATTAATTTATAATCGTGATCGTGATTGTGATGATCATCTGACTTTTTTAGATAGACTTTCTGATGGGGATGGAGATCCTAGCAAGGAAATAGAGAAAGGCGATTTTAGAAAAATTATCGAGGGAATGAGGGGCCTTTTGGATGAAAGAGAGTATAATATAATCAGATATTATTTTGGATTAGATGGAATAGAGCCGATGAGTCTGGAGGAGATCGGGGGTTATTTTGGGATAACAAGGGAAAGGGTCAGGCAGCTAAGGAATAGATCACTTGAAAAAATGAGAAATAGATATGGTAAATTGTATCGCGAGATGATTGAGCCTGCTGTTGAGACTGCTGGACAAAGGAGATAGTAAAGTATTTATATTAGAGTAGTTTGTAAGGAAGTATGGATCAAAAAAGGGACTTTGCAATTCTTGGATTCGTGATTGTCGGCATTCTTGCTGTTTTTATTTTTCAGAATGTTCAATTAAGCGGACAGGCAAGCAGGAATGTTGTCAGCAGCGTTGAGCTTGAAGAGGATGAGCATTTATTTAGAATTGGAGAAAAGAAAATAATTGATGATGATGCTGTAGCATTAATCGAGGTGGGGGACAGCAATGAAGTCCTTGTTGATGTTAATGGGATTGTAAAGAGCGTGGATGAATACGGAATTAGGGTAATAAATGATGTTCAAGTTGAAAGCGTAGCAGTCAGCAGCAATAGCGCAATATTGAGGATTTTTAATCTGGGAAAGAAAGAGAAAACTTGCAGTGATTCTGACAACGGGGATATTTATTTAAGGGGGAAATGCGTCGACAGGTTTTATCCTGATGGTACGGAAGATTTCTGCGACTTTAATAATTTGAAAGAATATAACTGCGGGTATGATGCTTATATCGACGAGGTACACTGCTTAAAGCAGGTTGTTGAATGCGGCGACGGATGCGGAAGCGGCGCTTGCATTGCTAAATAATCCTATTAAATTTTAATCGCTAGCGCCGATCTTCTTATGCATTTCTATCTGATGAATTTTAAACTTTTTTTAAGAATTATAATTTTCTTTCAATTTCATCCAGGACAGTTGACATGTCTTTTATAACCAAGTTATAGAGCTTTTTTACAACAGCGTCGTACATTGCCTCTTTTAGAGGTCCGGAGCAATAATCCAAATTGCCACCCATTTTTTCAAACTTCATCCTGCTGAATTCGTTTGTTGGGATTTTGCAGAGCATTGATTTCTTCTCGAATCTTTCCTTGGTTGATTGAGAATAATCTCCTGATAATTTTTTTACTTCGATTTCCAGAAGGCAGTTTTCATCTTCCTCACTCTTGATTGTATATTCGGAGACTGACTTGCCTGCTTCATCAACTAAGATTTTTGCTTTTTTGCACTCTGTTGCCGCGGCTTCAAAGCAGCCTGCTGTTTCGCATGTTTTCGGCTTGAATATAAAATAGATGGGAGAAAGAAGGATTAGAATTCCTATTATGATAAATATATAACCTCTTTTTTTCATCGTATTTATATTAGCCCTTTGATTAATAAATTTTTCTGCTACCCTTTGCTTCAATTCTGCTCATCCACCCGCTTTGCTTTCCTTTTAAGACAGCTGCCTTGGAGTTAATACACTTATTCTCTGGCTGTTGACCCTTGAATCTCTGCCTATTAGGTATTGAACCTGAATTCTTTCTGCAATGACTGCTATATCCCTTGTTATTGTCCCGTCGAGCACAACTGCGAATACACCTGTTTTCAGATTGCTTAATGTAGACGGCAGCTCTGTAATCGGCACTTTTCCCAGGATGTTCAAACCTTCATCCAAGATATATGCTCCCCTTGTTCCTATTAAGTCGTCAAGCAGTTTTTTGAAGTCCTCGGACCTTTCTATGTACTGCTTTTTTTCATGCCTTTCCTTTTCCGGGATTCTCTGCTGCGATTGCTGCTGGACCTCGTGGGGCTGAGGCTGAGGCTGATGGAAATGCTTGTTATTTTCAAGCTTTATTTGTTCAATTGCAACCCTGCCTCTTAATGCCTTGTGGAGCTCTTTATTTGTTATTTCCTCTACTTCTTTTCCATCTGGTGCTTTGCATACGTAATCTACTTCTGCTACACTCATGACTTCCTTTATTATTAGATCTCCTCCCCTGTCTCCGTCGACAAACAATGTAACATTCTTTCTTCTGCTCAGCTCCTTTATTGTTTCCGGGACTGAAGTTCCATTTAGCGCAATTGCATTTTTAATGCCATGCTTTATCAAATTCAAAACATCTGCCCTGCCTTCTACAACAATTATATCTTCTGACTCATCAATAATGGGGCCTGCTGGCAATCTATCCCGCCCATATTCTACTATCTCCATTATCCTAACTGATTCTGCAACTTTGTCTGTTAACTCCTGCGAGTCCGGCATGAATTTTTCTGTCAAATTTTTCAGCAGTTCCTTTGCCCTTTCTATTACATAATTGCGCTTGCTTATCCTTACGTCTTCTATGTTTAGAATTTTTACCCTTGCATTGCAAGGCCCAATTCTTTGAATTGTTTCTGACGCAGCTGCTATTATTGCTGTCTCTGCTTTATCAAGGCTGCTCGGAATTATTATCTCTCCTGATGTTTTTCCTGCTTTTGTCTCTGTCTTGACGTCTATCCTTCCAATCCTGCCTGACCTTTGCAGCTCTCTTAACTCTAATTCTGTTCCTAATAATCCTTCTGTCTGGCCAAAGATAGCGCCTATGACATCCGGGCGCTCGACAATGCCATCTATTTCAATATTCGCCTGAATAACGTACTTAGCCGATACAGGGCTTATTTTACCCATATTAATCCCCCCATGGATTTAGAACAAGTTAGGCAAATCGCCTATACAATGGAATATGAATGTGAACCTTGTTCTTTTTGATTTCTTAATTTGCTTTTTAAATTTTAATCTGCTCTTTTTAATTTTCTTTTTCTTTATACTTTATCGACTCTATTTCTTTGTTCCTTGTTGATTATGATTGCTGCCCGCTACACTAACTCCCAATGTCATTGTTTGGACTTCGCCGTGAACTCAGATTGAGTATCTCTCATGGCGGGCTCTTATTTAAATCGAGTGATTTTTGGATATTTAAATGTTTCTTAATAAATAGAAAGGCTTTTATATATGTTTATACATGTTTAAACACATGATTGAAATAGTTACTAAAACAAGAAAATGGGGAAATTCTGTAGGAGTCTTACTTGGAAACGGGATTAAACCTAATAAGAAAGTGAGAGTAATAGTTATAGAGGATAATGTAACTAGAGTTAAGGATATCTTCGGCACTATGAAGTTTAGCAAATCTGCTGAGCAAATGGAGAGAGAGACAGACAGAGAATTAGGGTTGTAAAATGTACTTTTTTGATACCTATGCTCTTTTTGAAATAATTAACGGCAATAAAAATTATGAGGGATATAAAGAGCTCCCTATTATTCTAAGTGTGCTAAATGTAGCTGAACTGTATTGGAATTTGCTGAAAGAGAAGGATAGAAAAACTGCTGATGAACAAATAGAAGGATTTAATTTTGAAATTGTGGGCATTGACTACAACTTAATTGTTGAAGCAGTGTTATTTAGATTTGAGAATAAAAGATATGATGTAAGCTTAGTAGATGCTGTCGGATATTTATTAGCTAAAAAACATGGCTTAAAATTTTTAACAGGAGATAAATTCTTTGAAAATAAGGACGGCGTGGAATTTGTGAAATCATAAAAAATATTATTCTAGTTTATTCTTGCTGCGCTTCCAGTCCTTGAAATTTGTAGAGGTTGAGCAAAGACTTTATTTCTCCTATCAGCTCATACAGCTCCTCGTGCAGCTCTGCTTCATAATCTTCTATCCTTGATTTTATCACCCACCTGTTGTAGAATTCTCTTAGCACTTTTGTTACAGGATTCCCCTCCCATTTTCCCTCGTAGTCAAGCTCTAGATAAGCGTCAAAGCGCATCTCTGCATCTCCCTTGTTAGTTTTTCTCTTCATGCTGTTTATGTCAACTTCTACGCTGCTTAATCCAATTACCAGGAATTTAATATCGATGCGGAACTTTATGTAATCCGAGATTTTTCTTCCAGCCTGCCATCCGATTTCTAAATGCCTGCTTCCGTCCGGCGACATGCGCTGCATATACTGTCTTTCCTGGAAATCATAATTGTGCTGAGAGAACCAGCGGAACATTATTTTGTATAAATCCGCCATGTCAAAAACTGCCTGTTGCCTTACTTTTATGCCTCGCGCTATATAATCTTTCTCGCTCATGTTGTTTTAGAAGTGATTTTTGTTAATAAATTTATTGGTTTAATCTTATAAACACTTCACTGAAAACTAATGCTTGGAATTTTTTATGGATCAGGTAAAACTGGTTCGGGTTCGCAATAATGCATTACATAATAGCTTTTTTTATCTCTGATTCCTCTTATAGATATGACCTTTCTTCCATCCCTTATCCAAAAGAATATAATGTATAATATTTTAAGTTTAAATAACTATCTCTATTTAAGATACTCCCAACTGCCTCTCTATCAGCAAAAATTCTAGATTCATGCAAGGAAGATGATACTTCTTCCAAGGTTAGGCCTGCTCTCCCATCTTTTCCATTTCCTATCTTTCCATTTCCTATAAGTCTCTTTTTTAATTTCCTACCCTGATTGCTCATGATTATCATTTTACATTCTTCCAGATAATAAACTTTTTAAAATTATTGGCTTGGAATTTAAAACAAAGAAAGCTGGTTTAAGTGGGCTTTGACTAATGCATGCAGGCTGTATGTCTCCTGCCAGCATTTGCCTGCGTAATTAAGAAAATACTGCTTCTTAAGATAAAAAATGTAAATGGATCTCAAGAATTTATGAAAAGGAGAGGCTTCCCAACGATTCTGCCAGTCCATTTCTAGAGTTGAATCAAATACTGCTTCTATGTGCCCCTGCAAAAGCTCTTTGTCGTCTTTTTTTACAGGATTCATTCCATGACACCAAAATGCGACATTGATATTAAACCTGATAAATTCAGTAACTTTTCTTTCAAAAGACCATGCCATCTCAATTTCCTTGCCGTGGCTTTTTACTTTCTCTGTGAAATTCTTCTCGATAAAGCGATAATTATTTTCATTAGCCCATTGAGATAAGGATTTGTGAAGTGCTTTCAGATCTACTGGAGCTTCCTGCCTTATAACTACGCTGCCCCATTCTGTTATAGGCCATTTTATTGACATTGTCTTCAAAGATATCTGCTGAATTAATATAATTTTCCATTCTCCTATTTATTATTTTTTTCTGAAGAAAGAAATTGTGTTAAAAGAAAAGCGTTGATTTAAAGATGTGTTGGAGTAAAAGTTATGGATGATTGAGATAAAAATCTTTATATACTAATTACTATTTGAATATGTTATGGACAAAAGAGGTATTAGCCCATTGATTGCTTCTGTATTGCTGATTGCTTTTACTGTTACCTTATTTTTGATAATAAGCAATTGGGTTCAGAGAAGCATTGTCGAGCCCGGGCTGGAGGAAAGCGGAGAAAAGGTTACTAAAACCTTGGACTGCCTGAGCGCAAAATTAAATATTGATTCTGCCTGCAAGGCAACTGATAATAGCAAAATAAAAATAACCGTCGATAATGAAGGCGATGTTGAAGTTAAGGATTTGCAAGTCAGGATAGTCGGGAGCACTGGCGTTGAAACATTTAATGCTGCTAAAGTACTTCAGCCATTGGAGAGATATAATTCCGGGGATAAAACAGTCACCCAAACAGGGGATAGTGCTGTTGGTACAATTACCTCTATAGAAGTTTATCCTGTTTTAGAATCCGGAGTGTGCAGAAGTAGTCCTGCCACTAAAAAACAGCTCAGCACTTGTGCATAAATCTGCATTATGCAAATAAGAAAATAAAAAAAAGATACAGCCTTCGGCTTTTGCCTGCCAACATTAATTATTGACAGATCCGTCTCTATCTAAATCAGGTAGCTTGATATAACCTTGCAAGCCTTTGTTGGCTTTGCTGACCTCATTCACATACAAATCCCAGTTATGTGGGTTATGTTGTATATCTTCAGACATGTATGGATTCCATATTCTTCCAGTGGGGTTGTATACTTCAATCCATCTGGCTTTTTCAAAGTCTTCTGGCTTTAGGCAATTTGCATCAATGTACCTGCATACAGCTAATGCAGAGCCTATTCCTATTAAACCCGCTAAGGAAATTCCTTTAATTTGGGATAAAACTCTCGCTCTCATCTTATCTAATATAATCCTCCAAAGTTTCATATCTTACTGGGATTGGAACTGGCTGAGGTTGCGGAACTGGAACCCAATCTCTAATTCTATCAGATAATTCTCCAGCTCTTTCTTTAGCTGATTGTAAAGCTCTTCTCCAGGCTGGTTGTTTGTCTAGTAATTTAGGGTCTCTGTCTTTTAGATACATTGAAGAAGCTAATGATAGCAAACCTATTCCATGGGATAACCTATCTAAGTTTACAGGTTCATTATGGCTCCCTACCAACCCGGATAAAAAATTATATCCTTCTATCATAGTTAATCCCGCACCACCAACAAATACAGGAACTCTAAAAAATCTCCTTATCATGGAAGTTCCATATTCATAAGAACTAACAACATTACCTTGAGTGGGTTCTGGATTATACATTCCAACTGCGCTGTCTCCAAGATTAAGTCCACCAAGAAGACTTTCTGGAGGTGCTCCGCTCAGTATAATTCCAATACCAGCAGGAATATCAAATAATAAAGCTAAGTTATACCTATCTCTTCCTTTGTCTTCCCACTTTTTAGCTGCTTTAGAATATTGTCTAAGCAGAAAATCTTTATCCAGCCATTCATATGCTCTAACTATTGGATTTGCCATCTTGCTACATATAGGTATCTAATATATTTCCTGCTAGCTCCCATCTAACTTTTTGAGGCAGAGGTTCATCTTCTCTTCTAACTACCTTTTCTCCTTTCCTTGCTATTTCATCTTCGACTACTTGACGATTTCTTGGTTGAACTCCTCTTGGAGCAGTATTATAATATTGGGTTCTGATGTTCATTTTAATTTTCTCCAATAATCTTATTTTATTATAATTTAGCCCTAATTAAGGTTTATAAATCTTTCTATTTGTTATTACTATATAGTAATAGATAAGCTGGCTTTGAAAGTTTAAAGGGAAAGAAAATAAGAAATAAGGTTAGTTTGAGTTAACATAGTAGATTAATAAAAATTGCGCATGATAGAAAAGCTTAAAAATCTGTTTTTAGTTTGTTTTCATTGTTTTGGGGGATGGAGGTAAAAATGGCAAATCAAGTACAACCTATTTTCATATTGCCTGAGGATACAAAAAGAACCATAGGCAAAGACGCGCAAAGAAATAATATCGCTGCTGCAAGGGCTGTTGCAGAGACTGTTCGAACCACTTTAGGTCCTAAAGGAATGGACAAGATGCTGGTTGATTCTACTGGCGACGTTGTTGTTACAAACGACGGAGTTACAATCCTAGAAGAGATGAGCATAGAGCATCCAACTGCAAAAATGATTGTTGAGGTTGCTAAAACCCAGGAAGATGAGGTTGGGGACGGCACTACTACTGCTGTTATTCTTGCAGGGGAATTATTGAAAAATGCAGAGGACTTGCTTGATAAAAATATCCATCCTACTGTTATAACAAAAGGGTTTAGATTAGCTTCTGATAAATCTCAGGAATTGTTGCTTAAACTAGCCGAGGATGTTGATATTAATGATGATGATATTCTAAACAAGATTGCCATGACTGCCATGACCGGGAAAGGCGCTGAAAATGCAAAAGAAAAATTAGCTGAGCTGTGCGTAAAGGCAGTTAAAAAAGTAATTGAAGATGGAAGCGTTGATCTTGAAGACATAAAAATAGAGAAGAAAGTTGGGGATGGAATTGAAAACAGCGAGATTATTGATGGTGTTGTTTTAGACAAAGAAAAAGTGCACAGCGGCATGCCGAAAAAAATTGGGAATGCAAAGATAGCATTGCTAGATGTAGCTATTGAAATTAAGAGTACAGAGATAGATGCAAAAATAGAAATTGATGATCCTGATAAGCTGCAGGGATTTTTAGACCAGGAAGAGAGAATGATAAGTGCCATGGTTGAAAAGGTAGTTAACAGCGGGGCTAATGTTGTTGTCTGCCAGAAAGGGATTGATGACGTTGCTCAATATCTGCTTGCTGAAAAAGGAATTTACGCAGTAAGAAGAGTTAAGGAAAGTGATATGGCAAGGCTTGCAAAAGCAACAGGCGGAAAAATAGTTAGTAATCTCAACGCTTTAAAAGCTGACAAATTAGGAAAAGCTGGAAAAGTCGAAGAAATTAAAATTGGCGGCGATGAAATGACTTATATCAGCGAATGTGAAAATCCAAAAGCAGTTACATTGCTTGTTAAAGGCGGGACAAAGCACGTTGTCGACGAAGTAGAAAGAGCTGTTACTGATGCTTTAGGAGACATAGTTGCAAGTTTGAAAATTGGAAAAGTTGTTGGAGGAGCAGGAGCTGTTGAAGTTGAAGTTGCAAGAGGTTTGAGAGAGTATGCAAACAAATTAAGCGGAAGAGAGCAGCTTGCTGTGCTTGCTTTTGCTGACGCTGTTGAAGTTATTCCAAGGACTTTAGCCGAGAATGCAGGATTGGATCCTATAGACGTTCTCACTGAACTGAAATCTGCCCATGATTCCGGAAAGAAGTGGGCCGGCATCGACGTGTTTTCAGGAAAAGTTCAGGATTCATGGAACAATGGTGTTATTGAACCTCTGAAGATTAAAACTCAGGCAATCAAGTCAGCTTCTGAAGTTGCAGAATTAATTTTAAGGATTGATGATATAATAGCATCCAGCGGAAACAGCAAATCTCCAGGCATGCCTCCTATGCCTCACGGTGGAATGGGTGGGATGGAAGGATATTGAAATGAATAACATATCTTCCTTATTAATGCAACACCTTGAGAATCCTCAAAAAGCATTGGATGTTCTTGCTGATGAACTTGCGAGACGTGAGGAAATATATAGCGTAGGCGAGGTTATTTCTGCTTTGAGAGAATATCAAAGTGAGCAGAAGAGAGTAGAGATTGCTAGGAAATGTGGTGGCGTTCCTATTTATACTTATGGTGATTTAACAGATTTAGCTGGAGAGTATGATTTTTTGGAAAGAGATGATGGGGTTGAAGGCAGTACCGATGATGATCTGCCTTTTTAGTTGCGGAGGATTTTAAAAGGAAATTAGTTCTTTAGGAATTTAGCTAAGTGATTTTTTGCTTTTTCTCTTTTCATGTTATGCTTTATTAAAAATTTATTTATTTTTTCTATGAGGATTTCTTTGAGCTCCCCAGTTGATAACGAGCCTGACCTGTATTCTTCCTCAAGGTTTTTTAATTTTTTATTGCTGTCTTCGAACAAGTACTTCAGCCAGAGAAAACTGACGTCGATATCCGGATTGCCTCCCTTTTCCTTGTGTTCCTTTATGGTGGGCTGGCCTCCTGAGAATGCATATTTTTTTATTTTATATTCGACTGTTTTTTCATCGTCGCTGAAGTCGATATATGATTCTGGTTTCGATGAGCTCATTTTTGTGTTTGGGCCTTGCAGTCCTGGAATTAATTTGTGGAATGTGAATGCTGGAAGAGAGAAACTCATTCTTGATGCTATGTCCCTACTGAAGGATGCGTGAGGAAGCTGATCAAAGCCTATTGGGGTCAATGTGGTGTTTATTCCTTCTAATTGTGGGTATAATATATCTGCTGTTTGGGTTAATGCTGATATTAATTTTTGGGGCGTTATATCTCCGTAGATTGCCTTCACTTCATTAAATGTTGTTTTTGCCGAGGCTAGTTTGCTAAGGTTTGCGTATTCTTGCGATTTTTTTGGACCGCGTGTCTGAAAATAAAATGTCAGGTTTTTCTTTTTTAATCCTAATGCGATATAATTCAACAGATATTCTTCGATTGCAATTTTTTCCGCTTCTTTTTGCCCGATGCTGCGAGTAAGCTGAGCCTCTAAATCTGCTGCCAGGAGGTAAATTTTTGCTCCAATGTTTTGATAGTAGATTACTTGATTTATAACCGACATGTGACCGAAATGGAAAATTCCGGATGGCATTAAACCTGTGAGAATTGCAAATTCCTTTTTCTTTGCTATGCACTCATAAACCTTGTTGAAATCCTTGTGGCCCAGGACTAGATTTCTCCTGATCTCTAGAGGGGCATCCTTTAATTTTTTTGGGAATTGCGAGAAATCATCCACACCAAGTTCTCTCATCAGCTTATTGTAATCCTTTACTTCCTTTACTTCCCATGGATCTATCTTGTTCATTAAACTTTAATTGCTTGATTAGTATAAATAGTTTTTTATTTATTTTATCTATGGAAATACTTCTTGATGTTGAACATCTTGCTGCTCACGTTGTAAATTGCAGCTATTATTATTATGAAAACTACGATGTGAATCAGCAATGTTTGTATCTCTGGCAGGGATGCTTTCAATCCTGTTTCGAAGATGACGATATTTCTTAAAATTGCATCTGAAACTACAAACATGTTGAAATCAACTATTCTTTGTATCGAGCTTGGGAGTGTTTCCAACGGGACAATTGTGTTTGAGAAGAATAATAGAATTGTGCCTAATGAGATTGCCCCTATGGTTGATGTTTCCTCTGAATTGAATACGTACCCGATTATCATCCCAAGCAATATAAACGAGCTTGTTATTATCAGGATAGCTGCCCCCATGTTTAATATAGTGCCGGAAAGCTCTGGCTGGATGAAAAGCATAACAGCAAGAACGATTGCCAGTTGCATTACTATTATCAAAATATTTGTTAGATAAGTTGCTACTATGAATAAAACTGCCTTAGTTGGGCTGATGTAATTCCTGAAATATGCTCTTGAAACTTTTTCTCTTATAACTGTGATGCTCGATAATAAGAGGGATACGAACATGACTACCATCATGATCAATGTCGGGAATAGATAATTCACATGCGTTCTCTCGGCTGAAACAGCGTTTACTGAAGTCTTAATAGGGCTTACTAATGTATCAACATCCTTGACTGCGATTGCGTCTATGTTTGAAATTATCCTGTTTGCAGTTCTTTCTATTTCAACTATCTGGGATGATTCTGCTATCGCATTCTCTTTTATTTGCGGGACTATTTCGGAAACTAATTTGCTCGCTCCAGATAAAGTATCAAGCTGCTCTCTCAGCAGGTTTGTCAGATCCTCAATCTCAGTAACTTTTCTTGTATCATCTACTTGGGCTGCAGCCAGCTGCTCTTTAAGCTCCTTTGTTTTGTTTAGTATCTCGGCTGTTGCAGTGCTTGTTAAGGATAAGTCAATGCCAGCAAGTTCTGTTTCTATCCTGTATATGTTTGATGTAAATAATTCATTGCTCCCCTTCAATTTCATTAAGATGCTTGTATCTTCTTTCAATTTGTCTTTAGAAATCTCTAATTCATTTACAATTATAGATGTTAATGATTCACTTATTTCCTTTGAACTTTCCCCAACCCTTTCCATTATGGCTCCTTTAATTGCAAATACTAAGTTTAATCTTGACTGGTCGACGTAGATAGCAATTGCGTTTTCAGCAGAATCAGATATTTCTAAACTTGCAGGGATTATTGTGCAGATATGATACGCTCCTGTTTTCACTCCATTTATGCAGTCATCTTCTGATTTTGTTTTGGATATTTTATACTGGTCCTGCTCAAGTTTTTGCAATATAGAATCAGACAGTTCATTATAATTATCAGAATAGCTCCCTATTTTTATGCCATAGAATGCTGTAGTGTTGAATGCAGTTCCTACTAGCAGTATTAATAATAAAGGCCCAAATAAAATAATCAAGCCCGAACTCTTAGACCTTATCAGGATCTTGAAATTCTTTTTAATGACCTCTAGGAGCTTCACCACTTTTTTTCACCAGGTTTACAAATATTTCGCTTAATGAGGGCTTCCTTACATCTATCTGCACTATCTTGTCTCCGTGCACTCTTATTTGATGCAAGACTTTCTGCAAGGTTTTTTCTGCATCTGTAGTTTTTATTACCAGCCTGTTGCCGGCGCTCTCTATTTTTTTTACTTCTCTAGATTTTATTCCATTAACCAGCTTTGAATATTGCCTTTTTAATGTTATCAGATGAATCTCATCTTCCTTTGAAAAACTTTTTCTTAGCTCTTCAGGCGTTCCGCATTTTAATAGCCTTCCATTATGAAGAATGGCTATAATATCGCATAACTGCTCTGCTTCATGCAATAAATGCGAGGTCATGACCACAGTAGTTTCATCTTGGTTTATTTTTTTTATTAATGCAAGAATGTCCTTTCTTAAGATAGGATCAAGGTCTTCTGTTGGCTCATCTAAAATTAAGATTCTAGGATTGTGTACCAAGGCGCATGCAATGTCCAGCCTTCGCTGCATTCCGCCGGATAAATTTTCAGCAAGCTCATCTCCAGAATCTTCCAAACGAACAAACTTAATTACCTTTTCGATATTTGACAATAAGGTTGACTTGGGAACATTTGACAGGGTTCCAAAATACCTTAGATTTTCTCTTACTGTTAATTTTGGATAGACGCAGTTTTCCTGTGTTGCGAAACCAACAATCTGCCTGATAAATTTGCTGTTCTTTTTCAAATCCCTTGTTTCATACCGGATTTCTCCAGAGTCTGAATCCCAAAAGCCAATCATTGTCTTTAACAGCGTTGTTTTCCCGCATCCGCTCGGCCCTATAATGCCGAAGATTTTTTTTGCAGGGATTTCAAGACTGACGTCTTTCAAAACTTGGTGTTTTCCAAAACTCTTAGAAAGATTTTTCACCTCTATTTGGTTGGGCATATCCTTAAGATAGATTGGAAATATTTAAGCTTATCGATTAATTTTTATACTGCCTAATATTTTTGTGATGGATGAAGCATACTTTAGGCATTACAATTATTTTGATAATCCTTTTCCTCTTAACGCAAATAGTTGGATTGAAAATAGTAAGCAACTACATTACTGTCCAAGACGTTGTTAAAAAAGAAATTGTAATCGAGGATGGGAGAGAGGTTGTGAAGGAATTCATTGTTAAAGAGGAGGTTTTTGAAGAGCTACCTTACGGGATTGAAAGGCCGGATATGAAAGAGAAGACAAGCTATTTACAAATTGTTTTTGCCTTGATAATTGCGACTACGCTTGCCTTGATCCTGCTGAAGCTGCAGGCTTTAAGATTGTGGAAGCTCTGGTTTTTCTTGAGCGTTTTTTTCACCCTGCTGATTGCATTCAATGCTTTTGTAAACCAGTTTTTCGCATTAGTAATTGCTTTGATTCTTGCTGGGCTGAAAACATTTAAGAATAATATGTATATTCATAATTTTTCAGAACTCTTTATTTACGGTGGGCTGGCTGTGATATTTGTTCCTGTTGTAAACGTTGTGTCCATGATTGTGATTTTATTTTTGATTTCTGTATATGATTTTATTGCTGTATGGAAAACAAAGCATATGATCCGGCTTGCGAAGTTTCAGGCGAAAATGAAATTATTTGCCGGGCTTTTCATCCCCTATGGAAACAAATCAGCTATTTTAGGAGGGGGCGATATGGGGTTCCCATTGCTTTTTTCTGGAGTGCTGTTTAAAACTTATGGGTGGATTGCATTAATTTCGGTTTTAACGTCGGCAATTGCTTTATCCTACCTGCTGATAAAAAGCGAGAAGAGCAGGTATTATCCGGCCATGCCATTTTTAACTGTTGGGTGCCTGATAGGGTATATTATTATTAAATTTTTCTTATTGTGAGCTTTGAAATTAGCGAGAGTAAAACTTATAAACCGAATTAAAAGTTCAGAAGATAAAATGGTTGATGAATTAACAAAAAAAGTTTTAGATTTGATGAGGAAGCCTGAGCATATTAGGAACGTAGGTGTGGCAGCACACATTGATCACGGAATTTAATTAAGATTCGTTCTTGGTTAATCGTCGAGACTACGTTCTCTGACAATCTGCTTGCTGGTGCTGGCATGATCTCTGAAGAATTAGCAGGGCAGCAGCTTGTTTTGGATTTCCACGAGGATGAGCAGGCAAGAGGAATAACAATAGATGCAGCCAATGTTAATATGGTGCATGACCTTGATGGAGAAGGTTACTTAATCAATTTGATTGATACCCCTGGGCATATTGATTTCAGCGGCGATGTGACTAGAGCAATGAGGGCTGTCGACGGCGCTATAGTCTTGGTTGATGCTGTCGAGGGGATTATGCCGCAGACTGAAACTGTTTTCAGGCAGGCTTTGAGGGAGAGAGTTAAACCTGTTTTGTTTATCAATAAAGTTGACAGGCTGATTAGAGAATTGAAATTGACGCCGGAGCAGATGCAGCACAGGTTCGTTGTTGTTATCGAGAATATTAATAAATTAATTCAGAGTTTAGCTCCTGATGAATTCAAGGATAAATGGCAGGTGAGTGTGCAAGACGGGAGCGTTTCCTTTGGGAGCGCGATTCATAAATGGGCGCTGAGTTTTCCTTATATGCAGCGCACCAAACTAACTTTCAAAGACGTTATAGATGCTTACATGGAAGAAAAGCAGTCAGAGCTTGCAAAAAAAGCGCCCTTGCATAAAGTGGTTTTGAATATGGTTGTTCATCATCATCCTAATCCTGTTCAAGCCCAGAAATATAGAATACCGAGGATATGGCACGGAGATGCTGAAAGCGAAGTCGGTAAAAGTTTGCTTAACTGCGATCCCAATGGTGAATTGGCTTTTATTGTTACAAAAATCGTCGTCGACAAGCATGCTGGAGAGATTTCTGCCGGAAGATTATTTTCCGGGACGATTAGACATGGGGAGGAGATTTATCTGAATGGTGCTAAGAAAAGAGTCAGAGTGCAGCAGCTTAATATCTATAGGGGAGCTGGAAGGGTTCAAATTGACGAGGCCGTTGCCGGCAACATTATCGGGATAGTTGGTTTAAAAGATACTTTTGCAGGAGAGACAATTTCAGAGCATGAAATAGAGCCGTTTGAGGCTATTAAGCATATTTTTGAGCCTGTTGTTACGAAGGCAATTGAGGCTAAAAGGCCTAGTGATTTGCCAAAATTAATTGAAGTACTGAGACAAGTGAACAAGGAAGATCCGACGATAATTATAGAGATTAATGAAGAAACAGGAGAGCATCTGATGCATGGAATGGGGGAACTGCATCTAGAGGTTATTGAAAATAGAATAAAAAGCGAGAAAGGAGTTGAGGTTGTTACTTCCCCCCCCTTAGTTGTTTATAGAGAAACAGTCAGCAAGAAAAGCGCTGAAGTCGAGGGAAAAACGCCGAACAAACATAATTTATTCTTCTTTACAGTCGAGCCTTTGAATGATAAGATTTACAATGCGATAAAAAGAGGGGAGTTGCCTGAAGGAAGGCTGAAGAAGAAAAATCAGGAATTATGGAACTTATTTATCTCTTTTGGAATGGATGCGAAGGAGGCCAGGCAGGTTTTTGAGATTTACAAGGGAAATATCTTGATCGATAATACCAGAGGAATAGTGCAGATTAATGAGGTAATAGATTTAATTGCCGACGGCTTTGAGCAGGTTATGAATGCTGGTCCGCTGGCGAGAGAGCCCTGCGATAAAGTTTTAGTGAGAATAGCAGATATGAAATTGCATGAGGATGCTATCCATAGAGGGCCTGCGCAAGTATATCCTGCTGTGAGAGAGGGAATCAGGGGGGCGATGGTGAGCGCTGATACAGTTATATTTGAGCCATTGCAGACCTTGGAGATTGACGCGCCTGAGCAGTGTCTTGGGGAGATGAGCAAACTGATTCAGAATAAAAGAGGGCAGCTGCTTGATGTTATTTCTGAAGCCGGGATGATAAGCGTTAAATGCAAACTGCCTGTTGCCGAGATGTTCGGGTTTACTTCTGACTTGAGAAGCGCCACTGGCGGAAGGGGAAGCCACTTTTTAGTTGATCAGGGATTTGAGAAATTGCCGAGAGAGCTGCAAGAGAAAGTAATCAGGAAGATCAGGGAGAGAAAAGGATTAAAGATTGAAGAATAAAATTTTTTAATTTTGATATTTTATTTTAAGAGCATTCCACTTTTCATCTAATTAATTATCCCCATCTTTTCTTAAAACATTTTCAGATGCCAACATTGTGAAAAAAATTTCTTTTTTTTATTTTTTCTAACATATTATTCTCGAGAAAATATTTTTTCTTCTGTTAACCTGTCCTCTAATCCATCTTTCGCATGTTCATGTTTTGATTTACAGACTAAAAGAGAAATTACATATGACCCGTAAGCCGATACCATTGCATAAAAACCAGATTCAAATGGATTATCTTTTACATATTCTATTATTTCATTTATCATGGTTGTTTTGTAATAAAATGAGGCAATATAAATTTTACCCATTATCCTTCTGAAAGATTTATCAATTCCAGAAAACTTAACGCTCTTCCGCAACCTAAAATTTTATTAAGATTTCTAATGTGTAAAATTTAATGATAGAGGAAATATGATAGAGGAAGCAGTAATATTGGCGGCAGGATATGGCACCAGACTAGGAGGTTCAGCGGAAGGGAAGCCCAAACCACTAGTAGAAATAGCTAAGGGTAAACCCGTCATTAGCTATATTATAGAAAGGCTAGAAAGAGCTAATGTACAAAATGTATATATAGTAACAAACAGCTATTCAAATAATAACTCTAAAACTTTTTATGAATTTTTCTTAGAATGGAGAAAGAACTTAAAAACAGACTTAGCTATAAAAATCCTTAATGATGGAACCTCGAGATTAGAAGACAGATTGGGTGCTGTAGGGGATTTAGATTATGTGCTGCAGCAAGAAAAGTTAGAGGGTTCAATATTGGTAATTGGCGGGGATAATTTATTTGATTTCGAGTTAGTGGACATGATGCATTATTTTTCAGAGAATCAAAAAGACCTAGTCGCATTATCCGAAGAAGATGATATTGAAAAACTAAGAGGGTTGGGGATTGTAAGGACAGATAATAGAGGAAAGATAACCCTCTTTGAAGAAAAACCAGAAAATCCGTCAAGCACATTATTCGCAAACTGCATCTATATATTTACCCCTGCTACCTTAAAGAAAATTCCGGTGTATTTGTCAGAAGGAAATGACCCTGATAAGCCCGGCAGCTTTATTCAATGGCTTTACACAAGAGAGGAGGTGTTTGGTTACATTAATGATGGAAGCTTTATAGACATAGGGACATCTGAAGCATTAAGAAAAGCGAGAGATGAGTACAAAGCAAAAGATATGTACGGATAGTTTATCGAATAATGTATTGTTACCACTTATATTAGGTAACCGAAACCTTTTTAAACCTACAATTTAGACTTTTTATTGATATTATCGATAAAAGGAGGGACTTAAAGAATGGCTAAAGAAAAACCGCATATTAATTTGGTATTCATTGGTCATGTTGACCATGGGAAATCAACACTAGTTGGAAGACTATTATATGATTCTGGAAACTTGGCTGAGGCTGAGCTGAGAAAATTAAGAGAGCTTGCCAAGGAATTGGGAAAGGCCGGGTTTGAATTTGCTTTTGTAATGGATCAGTTAAAAGAGGAAAGGCAAAGAGGAGTTACAATAGACTTGAGCCATCAAAAATTTGTCACTCCAAAATATGAGTTTACTATAATTGATGCGCCTGGGCACAGGGATTTTATTAAAAATATGATAACTGGAACAAGCCAGGCTGATGCTGCTGTTCTTGTAGTTGCTGCCACTGACGGCGTTATGGAGCAGACTAAAGAGCACTTATTCTTATGCAAAACTCTAGGGGTAAAGCAACTGATGATTGCGGTTAATAAGATGGATGCTGTCAAGTATGACAAAGCTAGATTTGAGAAAGTAAAAGGGGATATGGAAGCCTTATTGAGGAAGGTGGGGTATAAGATAGATAATATTCCATTCCTAGCGACTTCTGGATGGGAGGGGGATAATGTAGTTAAAAAATCTGCAAATATGAGCTGGTATAACGGCAAGACTTTAGTTGAGCAGATGGATTTGCTGCAGCAACCTGAAAAACCAACAAATCTGCCATTAAGGCTGCCAATACAGGATGTATATAATATAACCGGGATTGGAGTTGTGCCTGTTGGAAGGGTTGAAACAGGGATTTTAAAGGTTAATGATAAGGTAATAATTGTTCCAGGAAGAGAGGGCAAGGGTGTAGAGGGAGAGGTTAAATCAATAGAGATGCACCATGAGCAGATATCGCAAGCAGAGCCTGGAGACAATATAGGATTTAGCGTTCGCGGAATTGGCAAAAAAGATATTGCAAGAGGAGATGTTCTAGGACATACTACAAATCCTCCAACAATAGCTAAGGAATTTACAGCTCAGATAGTTGTATTAAATCATCCAACAGTATTGACAGCTGGCTACACTCCTGTGTTCCATATACATACTGCGCAAGTTGCATGCCAGTTCGCTGAATTAATAGAGCAGATTGATCCTGCAAGCGGACAAGTGATAAAGCAAAAACCAGATATGCTGAAGAATGGGGATGCTGCAAAAGTCAGGATTGTTCCAACAAAGCCAGTTGTAATTGAGAAGAAAGCAGACATTCCGCATATGAGCTCCTTTGCAGTAAGAGATGCTGGCAACACAGTGGCTGCTGGCGTATGCATTGACTTAGTTAAAAAATAATTTCTTTATTTTCGTTTCTTTTCTTTTTTAGTTTAGAGCTTTTAAGACAATAAGTTTATATATTTTTTAATCAATATAATACAGAGGTGATATTATCCAAACTTACAAAAATTACATAGACGGGAAATGGGTATTTTCTCAATCAAAAAAATTATTTGCTTCTTTAGACCCGGCTACAGAGCAGCCAATAGGAAAATTTCAAGATTCAGATGAGAATGATGTTGAATCAGCTGTGGTAGCAGCGGAGAAAGCATTTCCAAACTGGAGGGATACACCTGCACCTAAAAGAGCTGAATTTCTTTTCAAGATTAGAGATTTGCTGATAAAGAATAAAGATAGACTGGCGAGGTTGGAAGTTAAGGAAATGGGCAAGGTTTACAAAGAGGCAGCAGGCGATGTTCAGGAAGCAATTGATATTTTTGAATATATGGCTGGAGAGGGAAGAAGACTTTTTGGAAGAACAACTCCAAGCGAATTAAAAAATAAATTCAATGCAACAATTAGGATTCCAATTGGGATTGTAGGACTAATAACCCCATGGAATTTTCCGATAGCAATCCCAAGCTGGAAAATAGCGCCTGCATTAATTTGCGGGAATGCAATTGTTTTCAAACCATCTTCAGATACTCCTTTATGCGCAGTTGAATTGGTGAAAATAATAGAAAAAGCTGGTCTGCCAAAAGGTGTTCTAAATTTAGTAACGGGCTCTGGAAGCAGAGTTGGAAATCCAATAATAAAGCATTCGAAAATTAACGGGTTATCTTTTACTGGTTCTCGCGATACTGGAAAATTTATTCGAGAAAATGCAGGATTAAAAAAAGTTAATTTAGAATTGGGCAGCAAGAATGCAATTATAATTATGGAGGATGCTAATCTTCAGCTTGCATTAGATGGTGTTTTATGGGGTGCATTCGGAACAACGGGTCAAAGATGTACTGCAGCATCAAGGGTTATTATCCATGAAAAAGTTTTCAGTAAATTTCAAACCATGCTAGTTAACAAAGCAAGAAAATTAAAGTTAGGGAACGGTTTGTCAAAAGCAACAGATATTGGCCCGTTAATTAATAAGGCCGCATTGGAAAAATCCTACAGATATGTTGACATAGGCAAGCAAGAAGGTGCAAAATTATTATGCGGTGGAGAAGGAGTTAAAGGAAAAGGGTTTTTCTTTAAGCCTACAATATTCACTAATGTATCCCCTTCGTCAAGATTAGCTCAAGAAGAAATATTTGGGCCTATCCTGGCTTTAATTAAAATCAAAAATTTTGAAGAAGCAATCAGTGTTTGTAACGAGGTTAAATATGGATTGTCAAGTGCGATCTATACGGAAAATATGCAATATGCATTCAGAGCAATAAACCAATTGGAGTTTGGAATTACTTATATAAATAGTTCGACGATAGGAGCTGAAGTTCACTTACCATTTGGCGGGACAAAAGATACTGGCTGGGGAAAAGAAGCAGGATGGAGCTTGGACGAGTTCAGCGAGGAAAAAGCAGTTTACATTGATTTTTCAGGAAAATTACAGAAAGCCCAGGGAATAGAATGAAACCAAAAATAAAAACAGAATTGCCAGGACCAAAATCAACAGTTATAGTTAATAAAATAAAAAAATTAAACATTGCATATTCAGATCCATATCCTTATGTTCATTCTAGAAAAGGAAAGGGCTGCTATTTCAAAGACCTTGATGGGAATGTTTTTTTGGATTTCGCGTCGCAGATAGCTTCAAATCCTCTTGGATATAATAATCGAGAATTGAATAAAGTTGTAAAGAGCTACAAAAAATACCCAGTAAAATATGCAGGACAAGATTTCAATGTTAAGGAGCATGCTGATTTACTTGAGGAATTATTAACAATAACCCCTAAAAATTTAGATAGGGCTTTTCTAGTAAATTCAGGAGCTGAAGCTGTTGAGAATTGTTTAAAATTAGCAATGAGAAAACAAAAAAAAGCAAAATTAGGAATCTCATTTGAGCATAGCTTTCATGGAAGAACTTTGGGGGCTTTATCTTATACTCACTCAAAACCAATTCACAAGCAGAGTTTTTTTTCTTTGTCAAATAAAGTTTTGCCTTTTACAGAAGATGCAGAAGATAAACTAAAAAAAATCATAAAACAAAATGGAGCTTCTTCAATTGCTTTTGTTTTAATGGAAGCGATCCAAGGAGAAGGCGGCTACAATGTTGCTCCAGAAAAATTAGTGAAAGATATTCGAAAGATAACGAAACAATATTGTATTCCATTCATAATCGACGAAGTCCAGTCAGGAATGGGAAGGACTGGAAAATGGTGGGCTCATCAGCACTTTAATGTTTATCCTGATATAATGAGCTCGGCAAAAGCATTGCAAGTCGGAGCAGCAATAGCAAGCAAAAAATTTTCTTTGGAATCGGGAAGCATTTCATCAACTTGGGGGGGAGGCCATACTTTAGATTTAGCAGTCGGATTAAAGACAATTCAAATAATTAAAAAGCAGAATCTTCTGAGGAATGTTACTATTATGGGAAACCACCTGAAAAAGCATCTTTATGATTTAAAGAATGAAAACCTTATTAACATCAGAGGAAAAGGATTAATGCTGGCTTTTGATTTGCCGAATAAGAAAACAAGAAATAATTTAATTATAGAGTGTTTAAAGAACGGACTAGTCATACTGGGATGCGGGGAAAAAGGGATTAGACTGATCCCCCCTTATATAATCTCTGAAAAAGAAATATGTCAGGCAATTGAAATCCTTGAGCTGGCAATAAAGAAAGTGGCCAAACCAAGATTTAGGCACACAGGAAAGATCTGTAATTATTTGACATGCGGGGAAAGTCATACTTAATACTTCAGTAAAGTTTAAATAAATAAATATTCTAAGATTAGAATATGGAATCAAAAATAAAAATAGCTAATCAGGTATTCTCTGAAATAGATAAGGAGTTGTCAAAAAAATATAGGGGAAAAATAGTAGCGATTGATATAGATACTAAAGATTATTTTATTGGAGATTCTGCGCTAGATGCATACAAAAAAGCTGAGAAAAAATATCCAAATAAACAATTTGTTTTTAAAAGAATCGGATTTAGAATAGCTTATTTTGCTGGTGCCGTATAATGAAAGGCTTCTTCAAATTTGGTAGTCCGATGATTGGGATAATTTTTGAAGATAATAATATCGTGGCTTTATTAGATACTGGATTCACGGGAGAGATTATGCTCCCAGAAAATTTAATTAAAGAGATTAACTTAAAACAGATAGGCATTTCTGAATACATCGGAGCTAGCGGAGAGATTAAACAAACAAAAGTTTTCAAAGCTGAAATTCAGTTTTTTGGGAAAACGATGGAAATTGATGTTTTATCTACAGAAGCTAACTTCTCTTTAGCTGGAATGGAATTATTTCATAATTGTAAAATTTTAATAGAAATGAATAAAGACATTGTTGAGATTACAGAATCAAAATCAAGAACCTCGCCCTAAAGGGCGAGGTATGTTGTGAGGGCTACGCCCTAAGCGTAGTCTGATGTTGGAAAGTCCAGCCATGTTGGCTTTGGTC
>Ga0209541_10002107_pt1 | contig 38305 bp, 32 predicted proteins | sample RifCSPlowO2_01_FD_184027 | JGI IMG/M metagenome (GOLD analysis project Ga0209541, IMG submission 184027) | Groundwater microbial communities from Rifle, Colorado - Rifle CSP2_plank lowO2_0.1 (SPAdes) (version 2) | ecosystem: Environmental > Aquatic > Deep subsurface > Groundwater | place...
AAAAGCGCGAGCAATCCCACAAGCCCGCCAATACTCAACATGAGCAAATAAATAACACGCGCGTACCGCCACGTAGGTGAAATATCGCGCGCGCCAAAAAACGGTATCACCATTTCCGCGCGCCGCGCCGGAACAAAACAATAACCCCACCCTTCCGCCGCCGAACCGCACACGCGCGCCGCTTCACTCGTTTGTTCCCATGAACCCCCCTCACGCCGACAATCCGCATACAACCAGCACACCTGATTACATTTCGCTTGCGCCGGATCATCGCCGCAATTCTTTTCCGCCTTCGTCACCGCAAACGCGGTGCCGGAAATACCAAAAAGAATAACGAAAGAAATAAAAATTCCAACAATTCGTGCCCTTCCTCGCATATAATATTGATAGTATACCACTAAAACATCCGTGATGGAATACGCTTGACCCGCCGCGCACGCCGTGGTATACTGATCAGGTCTATGGTAAAAACTCTTCTCACCGTACTCCAAGTAATGGTCAGCATTCTGCTTATTACAGCCATTTTACTTCAACAAAAAGGCGCGGGACTTGGTGGCGTCTTTGGCGGCACCGGCAACGTCTACAGCACCAAACGCGGCGTTGATAAAATCCTCTTCCGCGCCACTATTCTTCTTGCGGTCTTATTCTTTGGGATCGCGCTAACGTCGCTTTTTGTCTAAGTGACCTCTCTTCAATTATGGGAAGCTCTACGCTTCGCAGAATAAAAAATGTCTTTGTGCTTCTCTCGCGAGGCGCAAAACAGATACGCGCCACCTTCAAAATCAAAAAATGGCCGTCGGCGCAACAATTACGCTATGCCGGCCGAGTTCTTACGGTACGTGAAAAACGCATCGTCACGGGCGCCATCGTGATTGCCGCGTTTGCCACTCTGGGGCTCCTTCTCAAAGCGGGCGATTCTTTGCTTGCCGAGGTGCCAAAAAATGGCGGCGTGTATCGCGAGGCCATTGTGGGCTCACCGCAATTCATCAATCCACTTTTCGCCACTGCCAATGAAACTGATGCGGATCTTTCGCGCATCATCTTCTCCGGCTTACTGCGGTATGATGAAAAAGGAACACTGGTGCCTGACGTGGCGGAATCTTTTACTATCAATAACAAACAAACTGAATATCTCTTTACCATCCGAACAAACGCGGTGTGGCATGATAATGAACCGCTTGGTATTAACGATATTTTGTTCACGTTTGGCGCCATCCAAGACGGAACGTATGGCAGTCCGCTTCGCGTAAGTTTCCAAGGCGTCACCGTCTCCCAAGTTGACGCGCGAACCGTCAAATTCGCTCTTGAAAAACCGTTCGCGCCATTCATTTCCGCGCTCACGGTTGGCATTATCCCTGAACACATCTGGGGCAATATCGATCCGCGTAACGCGCGGCTCTCACCGTACAACACGCGACCCATTGGATCCGGACCATTTAAGTTCAAAGAGTTGATTCGCGGCGAATCCGGCTTGGCGCAAAGTTTAACGGTTGCCCGTCACGAACAATTTTATCGCCGCCCCCCCTATCTTGATGAGGTGCAGTTTAAATTCTATCCCTCATTTGATCTTGCCGTGCAAGACATTCGTAGCCAACAGGTGGACGGCCTCCATTTTGTTCCCAAACAATTCAAGGATCGCGTAGAGCGTAAATACATGGAGCTCTACACCTTGCAGTTGCCGCGCTACACCGCGCTCTTCTTCAACCCCCGCCAAGCAACGGTGCTTAAAACAAAAGAGGTGCGCCAAGCGCTGGGACTTGCCATTGACAAACAACAAATTTTGAACGATATTTTGCGTGGCGAGGGCGCCGTTATTAACTCCCCTATTCTTGAAGGTTTTGTGGGATATGATCCGGTGTTTCATGAGCGTGACGTCAACCAAGGGCGCGCAAAAGAATTATTATCGGCCGCTGGCTGGAAAGAAATTAATCGGGAGGAATATATTGCGCTACGCACAAAACTGTTGCGCAAAGAATTAGAAAAAGCGCGTGATGAAGAAAGAAAATTGGCGCAAGAATCAAAACCTGATACACTAAACACTGATACTCCCAGTACCACGGATGACGCACTAATACAAAAACAAATAGATGAACGGCTCACGGGAGAGATGCCGATTGCGCAAACCTCATTTCGCGCAAAAAGCGACGCGCCACTCATGCTTACCATTACCACCGTAAACGATGAAGAGTTGGCGCTTGTGGCAGAAAAAACAGCGGCGGCATGGCGTGAGGTGGGTGTTTCAGCACAGGTGCGCGTAGCGGCCGCGCGCGATATCACCGCATCCGTGCTTAGGCCGCGCGCGTATGATGTCCTGCTCTATGGTGAAATCATTGGCGCTGATCCTGATCCGTTCCCGTTCTGGCATTCCACGCAAATTGATCATCCCGGACTTAATCTTGCCAATTTCGTTAATCGCAAAGCGGATACGCTTCTGGAAGAAGCGCGCGTTTCCACAGACGAAACAGTACGCGCGCAAAAATATCGCGCATTCCAAGAACTCTTGAAACAAGAATATCCGGCGGTGTTCCTGTACGCGCCCACGTACACCTATGCCGTCACCAATAAAATACAGGGAATCACAACAGCGCGCATCTTGTCATCAGCCGATCGCTTCAACGACATTGAGGAACGCTACATAAAAACAAAACGAGTTTGGCGACGTAAATAAGGAGGTCGCCGGCCGCGGTGGTGAAATGGTAGACACGCTAGGTTCAGAGCCTAGTTCTCGCAAGAGAGTGAGAGTTCGAATCTCTCCCGCGGCACAAAGTTTACTTCTTCATTATTAATTTTTTGGTTGCGCCCATCGTGGCGTGCCACAATAATCTTTGTATGAGTCCAGCAAAAGAACGAACTGAACGAACGGCCAGGCGCCCGCGTCGAGAGCGTCAATTTTCGCGTCCGCGCGTCCGCGCGCCAAACCGCCAACCGACGAACCCTGTGCGCGTCATCGCCAGCACCGGTGAAAAAACCGCAGGCGATGACAAACTCCGCATCATGGTGCTCGGCGGCTGCGAAGAGGTGGGTAGAAACTGCACACTCCTTGAATACAAGGACGATATTATTATCATTGACATGGGACTGCAGTTCCCGGAAGAGGACATGCCCGGCATTGATTACATCGTGCCCAACATGTCATATCTCCGCGGGAAAGAACGGAAAATCCGTGGAGTGATTATCACCCATGGCCACTATGATCATATCGGCGCCATCCCCCACACCATGCCTCAAATTGGTAATCCGACTATTTATGCGTTGCCAACATCTGCGGCAATCATCAAAAAACGCCAGACAGATTTTCACACCGAACCGCTCAAAGTACAGGTAACCGGCGTGGACGACAGCTTGCAACTGGGAAAATTTAAAGTGTCATTTTTCCATATCAACCACAACATTCCGGATTCCGTGGGCATTGTGGTTGAAACACCGGTGGGCACGGTGGTGCACACCGGCGACTGGAAATTTGACTTTCACCCGGTGGGAGAAGCGCCGGCGGATTTGCAAAAAATCGCCGCTATCGGACGGCAGGGCGTGCTCTGTCTGATGGGCGATTCTACCAACGCCAATCGTCCCGGTCATCAGGTATCGGAAAAAGAAATCGGCGAAGTGCTTGATCGCATCATTGAAAAAGCGCCGGGCCGCCTCATTATCGGCACCTTTGCGTCGCTTTTGTCACGCGTCCGGCAGATTATTGAACTGGCGGAACACTACGGCAAGCATGTGGCGGTTGAAGGATTCAGCATGAAAACCAATGTGGAAATCGCGCGTGAAATTGGTTTCATTCAAGCCAAGAAAGAGACATTCATTCCGGTTGAAGCCATTGATGACTATGAAGACAATAAAATTGTGATTGTCTGCACCGGCGCGCAAGGCGAATCGCGCGCCGCGCTGATGCGCATTGCCTCCGGCGAACATCGCTCTATTAAAGTGCGCAAAAGCGACACGGTTATTTTTTCATCATCGGTGGTGCCGGGCAATGAACGCACGGTGCAACGGCTCATGGACACGCTGTATCGCAAAGAAGCGCGCGTCATCAACTATGAAATGATGGACGTGCACGCGGGCGGCCACGGCAAAAAAGAGGACTTGAAACTCATGCTGTCGCTCTTCCAGCCAAAGTATTATGTGCCCATTGAGGGGAACCATTTCCTGTTGCGTGAAAATGCGGATGTGGCGTACTCACTTGGTTGGACGCGTGAACACGTGTTTGTTCCGGACAATGGTCAGGTGATGGAATTTGACCCTGACGGCAACGGCGTTTTGACGGAAAAAATGATTCCGGCGGATTATGTGTTTGTTGATGGCCTCGGCGTCTCTGATGAATCACACATTGTGCTTCGCGATCGCCAAGTGCTTGCGGAAGAAGGCATGATTGTGGTCATTCTTACTATCAATAATAAAACCGGCGCGCTGGTGCAAAACCCTGATCTCATTTCGCGCGGCTTCATTTATCTCAAGGAAAACAAGCAGTTAATTGAAGATCTGCGGCATCGCGTGCGCAAAATTGCCATGAGCCATGATCCCAAAGCCGTGCCTGACCCCAACTTCATCAAAAATAAAATCCGCGACGAGGTGGGAACGTTTGTCTTCCAAAAAACCCGCAAACGCCCAATGGTTCTGCCGGTGGTGATTGAGGTATAGTACTGTGTGGGTCATTGCGAGGAGGCCCGCCTCGGGCCGACGAAGCAATCCCGTGAGTCGCAAGGTCATTGCGAGACGCTTTCGCGAGATCCCTCGCAGGGCTCGGGACAGGCTCCGCAATCCCGTCAGTCACAGTGTCATTGCGAGGGCCGCTCTCAAGCGGCCCGAAGCAATCCCGTTGGTATTGGTATATGGGCAAGCAATACTACGTCTATATCGCAACTAATCAGCGCAGTACGGTATTGTACACCGGCGTTACGAATAACATTCACCGCCGTGCAGAAGAACACCACGATAAACTGAAAAAAAGTTTCACGGCGAGATACAATGTAAACAAAATTGTATATTTTGAAGTATTTAATGATCCGGAAGAAGCAATTATCGCCGAAAAGAAAATTAAAGGCGGATCGCGAGAAGATAAAATAAAACGCATCAATCAGATGAATCCCACCTGGCGTGATTTGATTAAGGAATAGTCATCGTGAACGGGGGTGGGGAAATGTCATTGCGAGGAGGCCCGAGATCCCTCGCAGGGCTCGGGACAGGCTCCGCAATCCCGCGCGAGTGATGTGGTCATTGCGAGCGAAGCGAAGCAATCCCGAGAGGTCGCCACAAACCGACGGGATTGCTTCGTCGCGTCGCGGCGACGCTCCTCGCAATGACAAACGTGGGACTCCAGCATGACAATCAGAGTCTGCGGAGGCGGAACTCCTCGCAATGACAAAAAAAGGAACCGAGGAGCCAAGGGTCCAAAAACCCAAGGATCCTCGATTCCAAAGTCCCGAACTCCGAAACCCTACACGCGACGACGGATCACGAGGCCGCGGTCGTCCCACTGATCGTCGAGGTTGAGCCAGTCCCGGTACCCGCCGCGACTGTCCCAGTCGAAGCACTGGACGCCACGAGGGTGGTTGGGAAAGCGCCACTTGGTGCACACCAAAGGGTGGCCCTTGAGCTCGGCCGGCCATTCGCCACGGTGTTCCCAGAGGAACATTCCCTCTTCCTCACCGACCCCGCCTCCGTTCTCTCCATCGGTGCGGGCGATCATCGTGTCGCCGTTGACCGAGGGCTCGCCCGATTTCAGGAACGAGACGGCCTCGTACTGACGGCCGCCGAGCTCAAACTCAATCCGTGTTGCCATCCCGTCCTCCTTTCAATACCAAACTTATACCATATTTTGCGAGATTTGTCAAGGGAGGGTATACTGATGTCATTGCGAGCGAAGCGAAGCAATCCCGAGAGGTTGCCTCAAACAAAACGGGATTGCGGAGCCTGTCCCGAGCCCTGCGAGGGATCTCGCGAAAGCTCCTCGCAATGACATACTATGACCATCGTCGTCTCCGGCATTCAGCCATCAGGACCGCTCCATATTGGAAATTACTTGGGAGCGCTGCGGTACTGGTTGGAATTGCAAAAAAAGTATACCTGCTACTTTTTTATTGCCGACCTCCACTTTCTGACGCAGGGTAAACCGGCATCCGAGGTGCGAGAAAACACGTGCGCCATTGCCGCGGAATTGCTGGCTCTCGGCATAAACCCGAAACGAGCAACGTTCTTTGTGCAATCACACGTGCCGGCGCACACTGAACTCGCGTGGATTTTGAATTGCGTCACACCCATCGCTGAACTTGAACGCATGACGCAATATAAAGATAAAGCATCGCGACAAGCGGAAAATATCAACGCCGGGCTCTTAACCTATCCGGTGCTTCAGGCGGCGGATATTGTCATCTACCAAGGCGCCGTGGTGCCGGTTGGCGAGGATCAGGTGCAACATTTGGAACTCACGCGGAATATCGCGCGATGGTTCAACAATCGCTACGGCAAAACGTTCGCCGAACCAAAGCCGATGCTGACACCAACCCCGCGCGTGATGTCGCTCACTTCCCCGATGCAGAAAATGAGCAAATCGCTTGGTGAAAAAAATGTCATCGGACTTGCCGATGAACCGCTCGTCATTTTGGAAAAAATCGCAAAAGCGGTCACGGAATCAACGGGCGTCATTCCGGTTGCCTATACCAAAGGCCAGTGGAAACTTACCACTACGGAAACAGTATCAGAAGGCGTCATCGGCGCCTACAACCTTTTGAAACTGCTGGAAACATTCGGCACGAAAGAAGAAAACATGCGTTTCACGAAAGCGCCCATTGCCTATCGCGAACTAAAAGAAACACTTGCGCGCGCCATTGCCAGTCATTTTGCCGAATTCCGCACACGCCGCAAAAAATTACTGCGACAAAAATCCTCCATTGAAAAACACCTCGTCCTCGGCGCCAAACGCGCAAACCAAATAACGCAAAAAACCATCACGGCAGTCAGAAAAAAAATCGGCGTCCGCTAAATCATAAAAGCCCCGCGCGGGGCTTTTATTGTTAGTCATCTTTCTTTTCTTTCGGTTTGAAATCATCCTTATAAGGCGGCAAAATGTGAAGGCGTAATTGGTTGTCGTCGGTCATCTGCACTTTTGAACGTTTACCGGCAATCGGCGCGTACACCTTAAGGTGCGCGGCTATGCGAGCCGCATCCTTCGCCATTTCAAACGCCTTTTGGTAATCACCGGTCTCATACAGTGATGCCGCATTTTTTATTGCTTCCTTTGCGCGATTAAATGCCGGCATCACAAACTCAACGGACTCCTCGCCATACTGTTCGCGCTGTTCCTTTAAACGCGCTTCTGTTTTATCAAGCGCCCGGCGCGCCGCATCAATTTTGCGTCCTGCGCGTTCTTTCATTCCTCCCACCCTCGTATCGCCTGTTGCGCCATCGGCAGAGAGTGTAGACGACATGGTTGCGCTACCCTCTAACACTTTTGCATCCTCCTGATTCATACCCACCTCAACTTCGCTTTCAAGCAGGCTAATCTCCTGTTTTGTTTTAGCAACCACCGCACGCACCGGTTCTTCCGCTGGCGCGCCAACCTCAACACTAAGCAGAATGCCGAGTGACGCATCAAGCACCGCGTCGAGCTCGGTTGAGAGCTCATCAGCCCGCGCCACTTCACCATTTTTGCGCAATCGCTTAATGTGTTTTTCCGCCATCTTTGAAAAAGTTTTTACCGCCGCGCCGTTCCGTCTAAAAGCAGAGAGGCGCGCATCACCCGGTATCTCAATAGTTGTGCGCGCGCGACCTTCGGATGCCGCCTGAACTTCAGCTAAGTCACGCAGTTCGGCCAAACGATTTTCAGAAAACGCAACCGCAAGTTCTGCGCGGCGCGCAGGTGTCCGCGCCAAACGAGCGCGGACTTGTTCCGCAATCACACGCACCGGATAGAGCGACTCATACGGTTTACTATCTTGTGCAAACGCAACCGCCGTGCCACTACCACCCAGCACGGCAACCAAAATCACCGCGGCCACAGCTGGTGCCCACCGCGGAAATGAAAACCATCGCACAGCAGATGGCGCTTTGGTTGCCGATACCACCTGCATATGGCGCACCAACCGCGCACGAACACGCTCGTGCTGAACCTCGGTCCATTCAAATTCTTGCAATTGTTGCCACAAAGATTTCATACACCTTGTACTAACTCAAGTAATTTCTTGCGCCCGCGGTGCATCCGCACATAGATAACATTTTCGCTCACCGCAAGCTTCTTGGCTATTTCACGCACACTCTGCCCCTCAACATGAGCCAACACCAGCACGTCACGATACGCGGGCTCCAAAAGATCAAGCGCGTGTTCCAATTCTTCAACTGATGCGCGCGCGTCAAGTAGGTCATCCAAACGCGCATCAACCGCCTCCACCGCATTTTCATCTTCAATCTCTTCAAGCGGAAGGGGTATTGTATTTTTAGCGCGATACCAATCAATAATGAGATTATTGGCCACGCGGAATATAAACGGCTTCATGCGAAGAATGTGCTTGCCAAGTGAGAGATATTCCCACGTCTTCATGAATGTCTGCGCCGTAATATCCTCCGCATCCTCCGTGCGCCCTACTCTAAGGCGCACATGGCGGTATACGAGCCGCGCGTACTCATCGTACGCGGCAAGGAAATTTCGCTCTTTTTTTGCTAAATCTTGCATAAAGCTATGACGTCAAAGCGCTTCTTTTCTTACCGCTCTTCATCCATAGACCAGCCAACAGCGTAACACACCATCAAAAACTCGTCAACGTAAAATCCGCCTTGCGGCGGATTTTACGGTGCCCATTCAATAAGCCGAATTCTGTTCCCAGACAATGGGTGATGGTTATCACTCTTGACCACGGGATTGCTCCCGCAGTTCTTTGCGTGCGAACTTTTCGAATCCCGATTCACCTCGAGAAGCGCTGCACTTGCACCAGGCAGGGTTTACCACGGCATCCGCTTACGCGGAGCCGAGTTCTGTAACATAAGACAAGGAATTCCTTCTATCGTCTTATATATCAGAACACGTTTCACCTTTGATCCCGACGAATCGGGATTAGTATCGTCTCTGTGGCACTGTCCCGCTCTGCATGTTGCCATGCAAAGGGTGGGCGTTACCCACTACCTGCTTCTATACGTCAACGCGGGGACTGTCAATGTGACCTGCGTTGTCATAGGGTGTTCGGACTTTCCTCCCGCTACGTGCCGTCCAACAGGACGGCAGAAACGGGCAACCATCTTGAATGAGCACGTTTTGAGTATAGCACGCGCATCGCGCTCTTGTCAACCACGAAGCGCGGAGCTACAATAAGCACAACCTATGAAGCGATCCGAACTTATTTTTATGTTCATCCAGCTCCCGCTGGATTTTGTGCTCCTCGTGATGGCGGGAGTTACCGCCTACCTGGTTCGTTTCACTCCTTTTTTCACGGCGCTCCGCGCGCCGCAATTTGTCTTTGAGCAAACCGCCTACCTAAGCATGGTCATGGTGGCAGCGCTTGGGTGGATTATTATTTTTGCGATGGCTGGCCTCTACCGCCCGGATCCAAACCGTAAACTGGCCGACGACCTTTCGCGCATTGTGCTTGCCTGTGCCGCGGGTCTTGCCGCCGTCACCATATTCATCTTTTTCCGCGGTGAATTTTTCCAATCGCGCTTTATCGTGCTCGCCGCATCGCTCTTGGCAATCGTCCTCGTCAGCGCCGGCCGTATCGCCATGCGTCTGGTGCGCAGTATGCTCTATCGCGCCAATATCGCCACCAAAAAAGTCATCATTATCGGTTCAGAACATGTCAGCGACGTTATTCGCAAGGTGCTCACCGCACGAAAGGGCTTGGGCTACCATGTGCGCGCCCACTATCCGCGTTTCACCAAACACACCGAGCAAGAAATTGAGGAGCATCACGCCAAAGAACGCGTTGACGAGATTATCTTTACCAATCCAAAAGCGCGCGAAGAAGAGGTGTTGGATATTGTTGAATTTTGCGCCGAGCGCCACATCACCTTCAAATATTCCGCGGATCTTTTCTCCACGTATGTGGTCAACATGGATGTCTCCTCCATTGCGGGCATTCCCATTATTGAAATGAAACGGACGCGGCTTGATGGCTGGGGCCGCGTCACCAAACGGGTGGCTGACGTACTCCTCGGTCTCATCTTTCTTATCATTGCAAGCCCCCTCCTTTTAATCAGCGCGCTTGCGGTGCTCATTGAAACCGGTGGCCCCGTGTTCTATCGCAATGAACGTGTGGGATATAAGGGCGTCACGTTTGATACGTTAAAATTCCGCACGATGCTTCAAAAATATTGCATCGGCAAACAGTTTAAACACTCAAAAGAAGCGTTGGAATTTGAACAACAACTCATCAAAGAACAGAACACCAAAGAGGGGCCGCTCTATAAAATTAAAAACGATCCGCGGGTCACGATGGTAGGCCGCGTCTTGCGGCGTTTGAGCATTGATGAACTCCCGCAGTTGTTTAATGTGCTCGGCGGTTCCATGAGTTTGATGGGGCCGCGGCCGCACCAGCCGCGCGAGGTGGAACAATATGAGCGCCACCACAAAGCCGTCCACGATATTCGCCCGGGCATCACGGGTCTTGCGCAAATATCCGGCCGCTCGGATCTCTCGTTTGAAGAAGAAATTAGACTTGATACCTTTTACATGGAACACTGGTCGCTCCTCATGGACGTAATCATTCTGCTTAAAACACCCTTTATCCTCACCAGAAAACGCAAAGCGCTGTAACGTATGAAGGTTGCCCTCGTCCACGATTACCTGTCTCAAGATGGAGGGGCAGAACGTGTACTTTTAGCGTTGCAAACCATGTGGCCGGATGCGCCAACCTACGTCTGGTTTTATAATAAAGAAAACTTTTCCGGCGCGTTTGAAGGAAAAGACATCCGCACCAGCTTCATTCAAAAACTGCCCTTTGGCAAAACGCATTACCAGTGGTATTTGCCATTTCTGCCCATGGCCACCGAACGCCATGATCTGTCAGATTTTGACGTAGTCATCTCATCAGCCAGCTCATTTGCCAAAGGCATCATTACACGGCCCGATACCCTCCACATTTGCTACTGCCACACACCCACGCGCTACCTCTGGACTGACACGCATGAATATGTGGAAAGCCTGCCGTACAACACCCTCATCAAAAAATTGGTGATCCCGCCGGTGGTCAGCCGGCTACGGCTGTGGGATCAACTATCCACCACGCGTGTGGATCATTTTGTGGCAAATTCGCACACGGTTGCGGCGCGCATTTGGAAATACTATCGCCGTGAAAGCACGGTCATCTACCCGCCGGTTGCGCTGGATTATTTTTCCATCGCGCCCGCCGTAGAAAATTATTTTGTCACCGGCGGACGATTGGTGCCGTACAAAAAAATGGACCTCGTCATTCGCGTGTTCAATCGTCTGAAATGGCCGCTCAAAATTTTTGGCACCGGCCCGGAACTTGCACGGCTTCGTGAGATGGCGCGGCCGAACATTGAATTTTTGGGAAAAATTTCTGACCAAGAAAAAGCGCGCGTGATGGCTCGCGCGCAGGCATTCATCCATCCGCAAATTGAGGACTTTGGAATCACGCCAATTGAATCAATGGCCGCCGGGAGGCCGGTGATTGCGCTCGCAAAAGGCGGCGCGTTGGAAACCGTTGTGCCGAATGAGACGGGTATATTTTTTCATCGCCAAACATGGGAAGATTTGTTGGATACCGTGTTGCATTTTGATTCGAGTGCGTTTGACCCGTTCGTTATCAAAAAACATGCGCTGCAATTCGGCGCAACAGCGTTTGAAGAAAAAATGCGCCGATTCGTGGAGGACCGCTATACGGAATTCAAACAAGGCCTCCACCAGCCGGCATTGTTTGAAAAAGAAAACGGGTAGACGTTGTCTACCCGTTGGGAACGGAACGCGGGGGTCATCGCGAGATTCCCCACCACTCGTCGCGGTACTCGTTCCAGTCGTGGAGTACCCGATGCCAGTCAGGCATCCGTGTCAGCCGTATGCGGAGCTCCCGTGCATCCACGCCAAGACCCCTGGCGCGTGCGACCACCCCCTTGATCGTAGCCGGAACTTCCACGGTCTCGCTCCCGTGTTTCTCTTCAACCCACTCAAGCGAAGCCCAGAGGGTCTCGCCGCCTGCCCCCTGATCATCACGATTGCTACGCAGGCAAACGCGATGCAGGGCAAGGCAGAACTCCGCCACCGTCATTTTCATGTGAGCCTCCTTTCATTCTCTGCGGTAGAGAAGTTACCATTACCATACTACATCAAATCAAAATTGTCAACCCTTGCCGCGATTGCGTTGCTACGGTAGGGTAAAAGCATGAAAATCGCCATTGACTTGCGCCAACTTCTGGAGCCGCACGCAAAACAGCGCGGAGTCGGCGTCTATACCAGCGAATTAATAGACGCGCTCGCTCTCCACGGCCCTGAACACCGCTGGGTTGAGTTTTCAAATGGGTGGTCTCAACCTGTCATCCCGAGCCCCGCTCCTTTTGTCATCCCGAGCGACCCCGGACTCGATCCGGGGGAGTCGAGGGATCTCATCAACCTTAATTCACCCCGCATTCCCATTATCACCAAACACCTTCCCAACAAACTCCTCAACCTCTCTCTCTTGACCACCAACCGCCCGCATCTGGACAAATTAATCGGCGGCGCCGATGTCTGGATCGCGCCAAACCTCAACTTCACGAGCGTCTCACCGCGTTGCAAATTGATTCAAGTGGTGCATGATCTTTCATTTCTTGTTAACCCTTCGTGGTACTCACTAAAATCCAGAATGTGGCATCGCGCCATACGAGTACAAAAAGTACTCAACCGCGCCGATGCGGTTGTTGCGATATCCAAAGCAACCGCAGAAGATCTCGCACAGCATTTTCCTGAAATTCAAAACAAAGTCCACGTTATCTATCCAGGCGTCCCAACCACACCCGTTGTAACGCCGGAAGATCAACAAGCCGTGCGGAAAAAATACCACCTCCCCGTCCGCTTCTTTTTATATGTTGGCGCGCTGGAACCGCGAAAAAATATCGCCACGCTCCTTGACGCATTCGCGCATTTCACCCACACTACGGCATATCCGCATGAGCTGATTCTCGCCGGCCCAAGCATGTCATTGCGAGGAGGCGTCTCGCCGACGAAGCAATCTAATCGTATTCATTACCTCGGCCCCGTCTCCGCTGAAACAAAACACACCCTTCTCTCCCTCGCCGAAGCGCTCGTATTTCCATCGCTCTATGAAGGATTCGGTTTCCCACCGCTTGAGGCAATGAGCCATGGCACGCCGGTCATCGCGAGTTGGTCTACGTCGCTTCCGGAAGTAGTAGGCGACGCCGGCCTCCTCGTCTCGCCCTACAAACCACATGAACTCGCGCACGCCATGCGCATGATTGCGGATCACGCGGATGTGCGAAAAGATTTATCCCGCCGCGCGCTGGAACGTTCACGACAATTCACGTGGGAAAAAACGGCCAGAGAATTTTTGAATCTATGCACATCGCAATAGACGCCCGCATGTACCATATTCACGGCGGCCATGGACGGTACCTGCGCGAGCTGATTGTAAATCTTGAAGAACTAGATACCACGAATCGTTACACTATAATCCTCAAACCCGAAGGCGCCGCTTTGTATATTCCAAAAAATCCAAACTTCAAAACCATCGTCACCGGCACACATTGGTATACGCTTGGTGAACAAATCTCATTCCTCCGCCTTCTAAACAAACTGCACGCCGACCTTGTGCATTTTCCGCACTGGAATGTGCCGCTTCTTTATCGCCGACCATTCGTAGTCACCATTCACGACCTTATCCTCTGCGAGTACCCAACCTCTGCAGTATCCACGCGAAACCCACTTATTTTCTGGGTGAAATACGCCGGCTTCCAGATAATACTACGCCATGCGCTCACGCATGCGGAACACATCATTACTGTTTCCGAAACCACGCGCGATCAAATCACTGACCATTTCCCAGAATTACTTACCGAAACCACACCAATTCATCTGGCGACTAGCGTCCCTCACGTCATTTCGAGCGAGTCCCGACATAGTCGGGACGAGTCGAGAAATCTCAATGTTGAGATCCCTCGACTTCGTCCCGCTTCGCAGGACTTCGCTCGGGATGACGACTTACGTCGTCACTTTCTCTACCTCGGCACTGCCTACCCGCACAAAAATCTCCCGTTCTTGCTTCATGCGTTTCATCAATTCGGCATCCGCTATGGCCGCACATATCAGCTCATCTTAGCCGGCGCGGGCAGTATTTTTTATGATCGCCTCCTCGCAACCGACACCGCAAAAACGCTCCTAGAAAACGGCGACCTCATATATAAAGAAGCTCCTGATGACGCCGCGCTTGAAGAACTGTACACAAACGCAACCACCGTCATCTGCCCATCGCTGATGGAGGGCTTCGGCCTCCCGGCGCTTGAAGCCGCTGCCCGCGGCGTTCCTGTCATTGCCTCGCGCATTCCAGCATTTCAAGAAGTGCTCGGCGACACCGCGATTTATTTTAATCCACACAACATCGAATCGCTGATCGCCGCGTTATGTCATTCTGGAGCGCGTCGCCTCGACGACGCGATAGAATCCCGAGAAGATAAAGAACGGGATCCTATCGCGCCGACTACGTCGGCGCTCCATGATGACAATCTCCGCGACAAACTCCTCTCCCGCGCCCAACAATTCTCCTGGCGTAAAACCGCCGAAAAAACATTACGCATATACCAATTGACAAACTGTCAAGTTTTGGCCTAAGATTGGCGCATGCCAAAAATCTCGGTCCTCCTCCCTGTCTACAACGAAAATCCCGCTTTTCTCAATCAGGCGATTGAAAGCATCCTCGCGCAGACCGTGCGGAACTTTGAATTACTGTTACTTGACGACGGATCAGACGCCGAAACCGCCACACACCTAGATGAATGGGCCAGCCGCGATGCGCGGATCCGCACGATGCACCTCCCCCACCAAGGCCTCACCAAAACATTAAACCGCGGCATCCGCGCGGCACGCGGCGAATTCATCGCCCGCATGGACGGTGACGATATCGCGCTCCCGTATCGCTTTGAAAAACAAATCGCGTTTTTAGAAAATAATCTTGGCCACGCGCTCTGTGGCAGTTTTGTACAATTTATAAATGAAACTAATGAGGGCACGTGGGTCAAAACATATCCGACCGAACACGAAGGTATCAAACGCGGCCTCGTCGCGCACAACCGATTCACTCATTCATCGCTCATGTTCCGCGCATCACTCCTTCGGGCGCTCGGCGGTTATAAAGAAAACTGGAAAACCGCGCAGGATTATGACCTCGTGCTACGCGCCGCTCGTTCATACAAAGTGGCAAACATCCCGGAGGTGCTTTTGAAATACCGTTACCGAGAATCCGGTTTGTCATGGCTCGGCAGCGGCAAACAACAAGAGCGCGATGCCATTCACATCCGCTGGAACGCCGTCCGCAACTACGGATACCCATGGTGGCACATACTCTATCTGCTACGTCCGCTCATCATGTACGCCGTGCCAAAATCAGTGAAATTTAAGATACGAAAACGGCAGTGGGAACGCCCCGTCATTCTGGAGCGAAGCGAGTCCCGATATATCGGGACGAGCAAAGCGATAGAATCCAGTCAGGATACCGTTATGCGTACGGGATTCTTCGGCCGACTGGTCGGCCTCAGAATGACACATATTCTCAACTCCAACCTCACTCCAATACAAAAACTCAAAGGCCTTGCCTACATCGCATTAAAACAACGCAGTCCGCTTCCGTGCTACCGCGACACCTTCTCGCGCGATGCGGCCATCGCTTTTGTTGATTCGCTCCGCCTTCCGTTTGAACCGTTCGGAGAGTGGCGACTTTCGCCAAGCAATCCGGCGCCCTCGCGATTCGCCAGTTGTTTTGCGTATTTTGCATTGCAAGAACTCGGCGCCCTCAATCGCTACACACCGGAACAACGCACCGAGTGGGTGCGCTATATCAAAAACTGGCAACGCGAAGATGACGGCCTGTTCCACGAACTGGAAGAAAATTCAAAAACCCATGACGCCGAATACATCGCGCTCCAACTCACCTCGTTCGCGCTTGAGATTCTTCGCGCCGAAAACGCCGCGCCGAACTATCCCATTACATGGCTCGACACCATCTCCTTCCCAACATGGCTCTATCAACGCGACTTCTCTGATCCGTGGAAAGAAGGAAACAGAATTTTGTTTGTGGGAGAGTTGCTGTTGTTATATGTCATTCTGGAGTCCCGCCTCGGGACGATAGAATCTCGCGAGCCAACCTCAACCAAACGGGATCCTATCGCCCCGCGAGGCGCGTGGCTCCAGGATGACAAACTAATGCTCCACCAACTCATGAACTGGCTTGACCAAACCGTTAATCAAAACACGGGCTTCTGGGGCGCTACGGAAAACTACCACGCCATGCTCGGCGCGTACCATCAATATATTCTGTATAAAAAACTGAACCGCCGGCCGCCCTACATCCATACCGCAGTCACCAATACACTAGAACTCCAATATCCGGACGGCCTGTTTCGTCGCTACGGCTACGGCGGCGCGTGTGAAGATATTGATGCCATAGAAATCCTAAAACAAGGATGCCAATTTGTTGACCGCCAAACACAAAAACGAACACAAAAAGTGTTCAACACAGTCCACGCGCGTCTCATCGCGATGCAACGCGAAGACGGCGGCTATGCATACAACCCATACATAGCGCTGACATATAGCGGTATTCCTCTTCTCGCCTGCGCGCGCGGCGAATCAGATCTTTTCTCAACGTGGTTTCGTATAAAAACAATAACGCGCCTCGCGTCGTAACTGGGTGCAATGGTATAATACCTCTGTGCAATTATCTTCGGGGTCCAAAGATATTCCGGTAATTTTTGATACGACGGAAGCGTCGCACTATGTTGTTGACGCGCGAAAATTGTTGCAACCGTGGCTGGCCGTCCAGGGCGTTCGCCCGCGCGCGCCTGCAATTATCCCGCGCGCTCCGCAAACCATTGCCCTGCGCGAAATCGCGCGAGAGAGCGAAGAGCGCGAGCCGTTCGGTGAAGTATTTTTTACCTTGGCCAGTCATCCGCTGCAGTGGTACCGCTACTTCCGTGCCGCACGGCTCGCTCCGCCAGTTGGCGAATCACCAGCCACGCCACGAACCCCGTGGAAACTCCCTTCATTTCGTTTGCCCGAGATAACCGTCCCGGAAATACGCGTCCGCCGTTTCCGCCCCACCGGTACGCAAAAAGCCGTCGCCTCATTCGCGCTCGCGGCATTCGCGCTCGTCACTCCGCTACAATCACTTCCATCGTTTTCACTTTTCAAAACACAACAAACCGTTGCGCAGCAACTTGCGGACATCCAAACACAATTGCGCGCAGGCGCGTCGCCCGGCGCCATCACGCCGTCGCTTTTTGAATTGGCGAGCACCTTTCAAGATGTTGAAAAAAAACTTGGTATAGGAAATGAAATTATTAAACTGGCAGTCTTCGCCCCCATTCCACTTGGTAAGTTGCAATCAAACGCCGCGCTCTTTGAGGCCGGACTTGCCGTATCAAACGCGGTCATCACGCTCCGCGACACGCTCGCATCGTTACCAAAGGACGCAACAACTGCGGATAAAGCAAAAGAGTTTTTACAAACGGCAGAATCCATTGAACCAAATCTGGAACAAGTGGAAAAATCCCTCGCGCGTTTGCGCCCAAATGATGTGCCGGAGGAAGCGCGCGCGCATCTACCCGCCATCCAAAAATTGGTCACTGCCGTCCACCGTGATCTGCAAACCATCACGGAAACAACTGAAGGGTTACTCGCGCTTCTCGGCAATAAAAAACCCGCGCGTTTTTTGGTGCTTTTCCAAAACGACGAGGAGCTCCGCGCAACCGGCGGCTTCATCGGCAGTTTTGGCTTGTTAGATGTTGAAAACGGCGCGATTAAAAAATTTGAGGTGCCGGGAACCGGCGCCTATGCCGTGCAAGGACAACTGACCGCGTACCTTCGCGCGCCGGAACCGCTCCACACCGTGAACACGCGATTTGAATTTCAAGACTCCAACTGGTTCCCGGATTTTCCGGCAAGCGCGGAAACCGCCATGCGATTGTATGAATTGTCGCACGGCGCAACCGTTGATGGGGTCATTGCCGTCAATACCGCGGTGCTGGAAGGACTCCTTGAGGTACTGGGTTCAGTGAACACCGCGGGCGGAACCACACTCGGACGTGATAACGCAATCGGCGCAATCTACGCGGACATTCAAAAAAACAAAGCGGCTGGTTTGCCCCCCAAACAATTAATCAGCGCGCTCGCGCCGACGCTCACTAACATGCTGGGCGCGCTCACTCCGCAACAAACACTGGGACTCATACAACTCTTCAACACCGCACGCAATCAAAAAGATATTCTGGTCTTTGCCGAGGATGCCGCCACGCAACAACAACTCCGCGCGCTGGCGTGGGATGGCGCCGTGCCACTGCTACCAAACACTGAAGATTATCTCCAAGTCATTCATTCCAATATCGGCGGCGGCAAAACCGACGCGTTCATAAAACAAAAAATTATCCAGCGTGTTGATATCCAAAGTGATGGATACGTCAAAAAACAGCTCACCATTGTCCGCACGCACACGGGCGCGTCGGACGCAAGCGCGACGAATCGTGATTACCTTCGCGTGTATGTGCCGGAGGGCAGCACGCTCATTGCGGCCTCGGGTTTTAGCCAACCGCCTGAAACTATTTTCCATGCGCCGGAAACATGGTATGATGAGCATCCGCTGGTACATGCCGCTGATGCAACCGCCACGTTTGATGAACGCACTGGCGTTAAAATCTATCGCGAATTCGGCAAAACCGTCTTTGGAAATTGGGTGTTGACGGCGCCGGGGGAAACCAGTACTATCCAGCTAGATTATCTTCTGCCGAAACGCCTCTTTGAACCGGCCGCGTTTCGCCGAGGAATCATAAAAAGGCGCCCCTCCTGTTCCTATCAGCTCACTGCCGCAAAACAGCCGGGTGATCACGATACGGAACTTATCACCACGATTGCGTTGCCTGCCAACTGGGAACCGATCTGGCTCACCGATCCCACCATGGAACTGGGCAAAGAACTCATCGTGCATCGCACCATCTTTGATACTGACAAACTTGTGGGGCTCGTCGCCGCACACAATTAACCTGTGACCTATGCCTACATGGCCACGCATCACCGAACACAAAAGCACGGTGAAAAACGCAACCAAGAAAAAACTTTCCGCCAAAGAAAAAACGCTTCGTTCCATTTATGAGGATGACAACGGCGATATTCCGCCGATGAAAACCCTGGAACGGCGTCGCGGCGGTGGTATGACATTTGTCGCGGGATTTTTCATTATCCTCCTTGGCATCGCCGGCTTCTTCGCGTGGAAAAACAAAGATACCCTCTCACTGCCGCGCGGCGAAAAATCAGACACGGTTGCTATTGGCGTTGAAGGCCCTGAATCGGTAAAAATTTTAACGCCAGAGACGTGGAACATCTCCGTGAATATCGGTACTATCTCCATTAAGGACGCCACCCTCTCACTCTTCTTGCCGAGCGGGTTTGTGCTTGAAGGAAGCGAGCCGGCGTTTACTGAAACACCAAGCGCCAAAGAGCGCGTGTGGAAACTGTCTGAACAAAATCTAAAAGAACGCACGCCCATCACGGTGCGCGGACAATTTTTGGGCAATCTTGGTGAACAAAAATCATTCCGCGCGGTGCTGACGTATAAACCAAAAAATTTCCAATCAGAATTCCAAGTCAATACGCTCCACACGGTGACACTCGCGGAAACGCCGTTGCAATTTTCTGTCACCGCGCCGGAACGTATCCGTGGCGGCGAATCCGGAAGTTACACCGTTACGCTCAAAAATGCCGGCCCGATCAAGCTGATTGATCTGCTCATCGTGCCGCCGACACATAAACTTTTCAGCATGGTGAATGAAGGCATTTCGTTTGAAATTAAAGACCTTGATCGCAACACGCAATTATCCAAAGAATTGCACGGGTCCTTTGCCGGAGAAATGGAAGGCGCCGCCACGCTTGACTGGCGCGTGACAACCAAAATTGAAGGCGAAACCTACACACTTGCAACGGCAAGCACAACCGTCGCCGTGACACCGCAACCGCTCATTCTTACGATCGCGCTTGACGGTAATCCGGAAACAATCGCTCCCGGTGACACCTTAAAAGGCGAGGCGCGCTTCCATAATAAAAGCGCTCGCGCCATTTCAAAAGCAGATGTGATCTTGTCAATTGACGCGCCGGCAAAAAAGAAAAATAGCATTCTGTCGTGGGACAAATTGCAGGTAACGGGCTCGCCAAGTATTCAGGGTGTCCAACAAAGTGATACCGTGCGACGCGGCGTCATTACCTGGACCAGCGCCACCATACCAACACTTGAAACCATCGCGCCAAACCAACAAGGCGTGTTCACGTTTTCGCTTCCCATTAAATCAGGTGATGCGTTTGATCTAACCACCCTGGATATCGCAAGCATTACGCTTGCGCTTGAAGTGAAGGCCGGCGAAGAAACGGCAACCGCGCAACCCGTAACCTTGCCGCTTGTCGCCAATACAAAAATCACCGCGGGCGCGCTCAAAACCGGAGAAAACATCACGGTTCAGTGGACGATGAATCACAACTTCCATAATCTTGCGTCAGTCAAAGTAACCGCGAATCTCTTTGGAACCATCACCTGGCTTGACCAAACCGATGCAAGTCATGGCGCGGTGCAGTATGATGCCGCGCGGAAATCCGTGGAGTGGACTATCCCCGCGTTTGCGGCAACGGAAGGTGTGGCAACTGCCAATTTCACCATAAAACTGGATCAACAAAATCCATCGCAAACAGCGCTCATGAGTGAGACCGTTCTCACCGCAACCGATGATACGCTGAAACGCTCCATCACACGCCGCGCTCCGGAATTAAAAATTCCCTAAAAGAAAAACCCGCCTGTCCCCCAGGCGGGTTACTTGTAATACCGATCGCGCGCAACGCGATACGCACCAAGACGCGCAGAAAGATCATCGCGTCCGGCGTACAGCCACGCGAACATGTCATCCTCCGCATACGCGCGGAGTATTTGTTGCGCACGCCTCGCGGACACCCCAAGCCATCCTGGTAGATTATAAGCAATCGCGAGACGGCCATTCAAATTATTCCACCGTGGCATCATCTCACCAGCTCCCTGCTCGCGGCCACATACGTATTCATCCTCGCGCATGCAGATCTCAACCGCAAACACAAGGCGATACCACCGATCATTCCCGAGCAAGGACACGAAGTGCGTGTGGATCGCCGTGGCGATGCCACGAGAAGCACGGTAATCCGGATCTACAATCTCGGTAAGCACATGTTTCACCAGCGGCACACGCGTCGATGGGTGATCAATAACGGCCCGCGCATCGCTTTCCGAAAGTCGTACAAGCACGGCATAAAGCACGGCTGGTGTAAAAGCTTTCATAATCGCGTCATCTTCATCGGTCTTCTGCAACACGTCTGTCAAACAACGTGCGAGAAGATCACTGGGCATCTTATGGTAGTGCGACGCGAGAAAATCAGCGGTTAGCACGACCATCCCCTCGCCCATCAAATACACAACCGTATCTTCAGTCAGTATGTCTGCCTCAAAGAGCCACGCAATCGCTCGCGCGCGTTCTTCGGCGTCCATCTTGACAACGCCTTCAACCAGTACCCGCAACGGAAGCGGCCCACGATACACCATGCGCTCAATATCGGAAGCGGTAAGTGTCTCCCAGACGATCACTGGCATGACATGCGTACGCCAATACTCGACTTGCGCAGATGCCAACAACGAGTCAAGTATACCCTCGGTCACCAGCTCGTCGCCAAACGCTACCCGCAACGCGGTCTCACGATCAAAGGTGAGGTGTTCCGGCTTGAGCACCACGAACAATGAACTAAGAAGTTCCAGATCCAAAACAGTGCTCGTCACCATTCCCGACTTGAGAACCGTGAGCCGATCGCGAACAATGGTTTCAAGAATGGTGTCTTCTCTCTCGGGAGTGCTCATACCACGCGCAATCATGCGACGAAAAAACGATCGCACAATCTCGTCAGCATCACCCGCGATGACTGCCTGCGCAGAAAACATAAACTCATTACCCAAGAGATATTCGCGATCCGGCAACTGCGCCGCCGCCAGCAACAATTGAGTGCGCAACCACTGGTAATCAACGGATGCGCCCACCATTATCAGATCATCGGGCAATGTCCGCAGGCGGAGTGGAAGCCGCATGAGTGCCTTTTGACGCATCCGCAAATCTTCAAGCTTCCGCGATGCATCACGTACAAATTGATAGGGGTCTTCGCTTGGCCGCAACGAAAGATCCGCGCGAACGCTTTCCAGTCGAAGAAACGACACCAATGACTGAAAATCAAGCGGCCGCTTCACATCAATAAACGTGATGTCGCGATATTTGTCCGCACTATTTTCATCACGAATGAGTGTGAGGGTGCGCTCAATCTCATTGCCATAGTTCTGTGCTACGCGGATGAGCACCGCAAAAAACTTTGCAACCGGTCGTTGCCACACCGCTTGAAGCATGTCTGAATCGGATCCGCTCTTACCGCGGCTTGCCGCGTAGACCGGATCAATAACCTCCCGTAGAAATGCGGCACACGCACCATCAATAGTTGGATAGACAATAACAAGTCCGGCGTTCACCAAACGATCAACGCGCGGCGCGATATCCTCAACCACCTGTCGTTCAGTCAGTATGCCGCGACCAAGCTTCTCCGCAACACGCAGGAGTACCGGCCACAGGCCATCGGCAATCGCGTGCTCAATCGGAAACGCGGACCACCGGGCACTTCCCGCCATGGTGACCGTGTCATCCGCACGTCCCTCGCAGAGACCAACAAGAAACTGCTCAAACGGCATGAGAGCCGTCTCTGACACGCCCTCCGCTCTCCGGAGGAGTACGAGCGATCGCGATTTCTCGCTCATGGTTTTCCCTCCGTTGTCCGTTGTTTAGTTGTAATGAGCTCGTATGAAATGCGCCGAGCGCCGCTCATACCAACTCAATACTATCTGGTTAAAAAGGTGCCCGGCTATTGTGTGTTATACACAGCAGCCGGGCCGTATCCTAAAAATTCAATTCATCCTTCGTCTGCTCTGAACCGCCGCGCGCCGCATCCGATGAAAGTGGCGCTGTCTCACGCTTGTAACGACGTTCGGCGATTACAAGCTTGGCCTCATCAATCTCCACACGCGACATCTGCACAGCGCGTCCCTTCGCTATCAGCGCGACGAGATCATCACGCACCTCAGGGGAATTCAGCCCGACCGCATCGAACATATCGTCGGTCAAATACGCCTTTGGCGCATCGTCGTCCCCCCCATCGGAACGCTCATCTTCCTCGCCATGACCAACCGGTGGCTCTTCAAAAACCTGCGGGCAACCCGCGTCATTCCAGATGGCAACTAGGAGATGCTCGCGCACCGTGAGTCCACCGATGGAACGAAGCAAGAGCTCTGGCCAGTCCTCGCGTTCGTGGTACTTGAAGGCCCATGCGAGGATCACGAATGGATCCGCTACAAGGACGCCGCCCTCAAAACCGTCTTCCGAATGATCGTGCTGTTCATCTCCAAACGCTTCCGCATGCTCTCGGATAAGCGCCTCAAACACCACGTCCTGATCAACCACGAATGCAGCGCTTGATGGCAGATCGCCACGCGCGGCAATGAGTTCTATCTGCCGATCGCGCGTCAGGTTCTCATCGAGAGCTCGCCGGGCAACCGCGGGATCCGCAAACTGGCCGACCACCTCGTCAAGCACGTTGGCCTCGCCCATGGGGGTAAGACCTGATTCGCCGGGATACCGGAGGCGTTCAAGCGCCGTAATCGGCTTTGTTAGAACAAGCGCGCGAATATCATTCATCGGATTCGACATAATCACCTCCTGTGGCTGAATCGCCATGCTTCACACTGCCGACACTCTCCACCTCTTCATCGCTGTGAGGCAGGGCTCGCTCTTGTGCGGAAACCGCAGAGACCACCTTGTATGAGAGAATGCTCCGCGATTCCTCGCGAGATGCATCAAGGAGCATCACCGCCATGTCGCGATAGAGGACACACCCGCCTTTACTCACAACAAGACCGTCGAGAATGCCGGCAACCGCATGTCCGGCTTTCGCCTGAAGCGGCAACGTGCCGGAACGTCGCATCTGCTGGAGCGCACCGATCAGCCGACCCCCCTTCAAAAACATGATGCGATTGACGAGCGACTCATGCATACGGCTGATACCGTGTGAAATCATGGCCGCAAGATCCTGCGCGGCCACCATGTCGGCAAGCTCTTCGGCTGAATACACGGCCATCTCGCGAGCACGATCGTCGCGCTCATCCAAGAGACCACCCTCTCCGTCGTCACGCACATAGACGCCGAGTGACGCGGAAAACTCGCGTACGAGTTCTCCATACCTTTCTCTCATCTCACCTTCGTTCATGATCAGTTTTCCTCCGTTGCATGGAGCAGTACGAAGAGGTCTCCGTTTCTGCCCTCGTTCCTGCCCATTATTCCCAACCCCGCGAGCACACACCACGGCGTGTCGCAAGCGCCCTGCGGCACTTGAAGCGCCACTTCCAGTTTGCCGATGGCAATCGGCACAACACCACCTTCCCGCAACACCTGTACACTGACTTCTTGCACCAGCACGAGGTCAACACCGGACTGCGGTTCTGCTGGCGCGCGCGGAAGCATCACGCCCATGACGCGCCGCCCTACCGAATGCCGACCAAACAAGTCCTGAACCGATGCAATCGGAGCAAACCCGCGATCGTACTTTCGCCGCGCGGCTGGATCCGTCAGCACCTTGTACGCTTCACTCGCCTCGTGGTAACGAGAAACCGCCTCTGCCGAATCACCCGCATGATCAGGGTGACACGTCAGAGCAATCGCCCGATACGCACGCTTCACACCTTCCATCGTGGTGTCCTTGGCAACCCCAAGGACACCGTAGTAGTCCTTGGTTTCTGCCATCTCTGCCTCCGTAATCTGTAAAGGTCGCCCCGCTACCTTATTATAAGGGACTTGCGGGGACTTTCCACCCTACCACGTCCCGAACGATGTGTCAAATCGAAAAACCATTGTGCGCCCACGAGGAATTGAACCTCGATCTCAGCCTTCGGAGGGCTATATTCGATCCGTTGAACTATGGGCGCAATGTGCTTGGCAATATAACACCAAATACGCTAGGATGCAACCATGTTGACCCTCCCGGATCTTGCGCCATTTGCCATAAACGGCCTTCTGCTCCTCGGAACCACACTGGCCGGCCTGGTCGTCATACTTCGTAGGCCGCGCCCACTCGCGCTCACCGTTCTTTTAGCCACGGCAATGGGCGGCGGTTTTGCCCTCCTCATGAATAACCGTGGGCTCCCGTGGTGGGGACTCCAGGGTGATGAGGCGTTCATTGGCGCCGCGATCACCAAAGCGTGGCACAGCATCTTTTGGTCAGATTTTTACTACACCGGCCTTCCACCTTTTTATCCGCCACTCTATTTTTGGATAACCGGAGCACTCGGCCATCTCTTTGGCCTTCCGCCGATTGTGGCAATGAATGCTGGCGTGGCGGTCTCGCTTTTTTTGTTGCCGCTCACCATATACGCGGGCGTCCAATCTCTCCCCACCCACCTCTTCCCAAGTCTTCATTTTAAAAAATGGTTTGCGTTTTTTGCGGCCGGCTCATTGTTTCTCGTGAGTGAATGGACAAGTTTTTTGAGCAAGCCCTTTGAATTCTTGACTGCGGCGGTTGCCATCATATTTGTGCTCCACACAGTTACACTTGCGCGCGGCGCGCACCACCGGCCAGTCGCCGCTACCATCATACTTGGCATTGTTGGCGCACTCATAATCTGGACATACTACCTCTGGATTATTTTCATCGTACTCGCGCTCGCGATTGCCGGCATCAGCTATGCATCTGAAAATCGCGCACGATGGTATGGCACACTCACCCGCATATTCGCCATAAGCGCAATTCTCTCCGCGCCATTCTGGATCACACTCCTTCGCACAACATTCGCTGGTGGCGAATCATGGCAAACACACTGGTTTACGCTTGAAGAATTTACGATCGCGCCAACGCTCATCAGCGGCGGGGCGGCGCTGGTCGCGCTCATCGGCATCGGATCCGCAATCACCTTTCGCAAACACATCATTCCTTTCACACTCGGTGCCATTGTCATGGCACCCGTGCTTTGGTTTGCCATGAACATGGGTCTGCTTGCCACAAAAGCGAGCGCAATCATGCCAACCAAGGCCATGCATTTCTTGGGCGCGTACGCGCTCGCGATTCTTGCCGCATGGACCACCACTCACCTCTGGCTCACGATAAAAAACACGCGCACCGCACAAGGATTCCTCGTTGCCGTTTGGATACTTTTTGTACTCATGGTTCCTTCGGGAATTTTTACCTATCAATTCGGCGCACAACATATACTCAACCTGAAACAGCCGCGCGAAATAGCCGAGACGGTAAAATTTTTGACCCAACACCCTGTGCGCGGCACTGCCCTTGTTAGCGAACAACCGCTCATCGTGGGCCAAGCGCCGCTCAATCTTTTCATTTCCTTCAACATGCATTTTACTCATCCAAAAGCCATGTGGTCACTCCGCCACCTAATAGTTCAAGATCTTACGCGCGCCAAAACACCAGAGGCGTTTACCAAAATTGTACGCGACAATCAAATCGCGCCCATTGATCTGCTCATCCTCCGAAAATACCAAGATACCTATCAACTCTTTTTCTGGGTTGATCGTTTTCCGAATGGCGGAGCAGAAGAAACGCTCGCGTTCCCGCAAAAACTGGTCTCAACAAAAAGCTGGAAAAAGTTATTTGAAAACAATGGCGTGGCGGTATGGCAATTTAACGAAACCGCCGATGCAGACGAATAAGCGCGTGCCAAAAAGGACGAAGTGATAATTCAAACGTACCCGGGTAACGGAGCGTCTCGCCGCCAAAACCCTCCTTAAAGCGCGTAACACCTGCAAGTGGATGATTTTTTGCGTTCTCTGGCGCGATCCCCCAAAAATCATACCAGCGGAATCCTTCTTTTTTCGCCCAGCGCATCGTGTGCCATTGTAAAAGAGACGGCGCCATCACTTCTTTATCTTTTTCAGATGATGCCCCGTGGAGATACGTCACCGTATCGCCGTAGGTAATAACAATATTCGCCGCGCGCACTTTGCCGTTATACCGCGCTACCATCAATCGCGCTTCGCACCGCTTCGGATCTGGCGTTGCCGAAGTCGGCTTCAAAACGTCAAGTAGTGTCTCATAGTACGCTGGCGCGTGCACTGAAAACGCCTGGCGCTCTTGTGTTTTGGAAAGCAATTTCAAAAACCGCCGCACGCCCCAAACGCCTGCCGCTTCAGCAACCACTACCTCGTGTTTGGCGGCAAGCCGAATATTATACCGCGTCTTCTGTTTCATCTGCGCGAGCAGTACTTCTTCAGAAAGCGAAAGATCAATCACGCGTGTCACCGATGGTTGGTTATCTCGCACCTTACGGAATTTTTGATGAGCGAGCATCGGAGTAACCGGTTCAACGCGAAGAAAAACAGCGTGTTCTTTTTGCGCGGCGAGAGCGAGCGCGTTATACGTGGCATCAGATAATTCCACGCGTGGCGCATACGCGTAACGCAAACCAAATGGTAGCGGAACAAAAAATAAATTCGCGCCCAGAGCGGATACCGCGTGTACACCAACCGCTTCTTGAAATGACGCCCAATCAGCGGATTGCAAAAACGCTCCGGAAAGACACGGCTGTTCTTTCATATTAAGTATGCTGTAGGTGTTGCAACGCTTGTTTCAAAAGCGCCTCGGTGGTGCTATCAACTGAACCGGCTCGCACGCGACCCAACACATCCTGAATTTCACTCGTCTTATACCCAAGCGACGCAAGCGCTTCCGCCACCTCCTGCAGCGCTGGCGTTGCCGCCTGGACTGCCGCGCCCGTTTCTTTTTGCATCGCCTCTTTCAATTCCACCACAATCCGCTCCGCGATTTTCCGCCCAATACCGGCGACACTCGTCAAAAACGCAACATCCTCGCGCGCCACGGCAGTTTTTATTTCCGTAACCGTGCCAAGCGCCATAATGTGAATCGCCGTTTTGGGGCCCACTCCGGAAATGCCAATCAACTTTTCAAAAAAAATACGCGACTCGCGATCGCTGAATCCGTATAACTCCTGGGCATCTTCCCGAATATGGAAATGTGTTTGGAGTGTTACAATCGCTCCATCACGCAAGCCAACCGCAAGCGTTGCCGGTACGCGCACCGCGTAGCCAATACCGCCCGTCTCCACCACTACCAATTCCGGCCCTCGTTCCACAATAGTGCCGGTGATGCGTGTAATCATAGTTATGCCGCCATGCGCGGCGCTTCAACGCGCGGTTGCCGCTGCGCGCGGTCCCAATTTGATAATTCCTGCTTAATGTTTGCCAAATTCATGACCGTGTTTAATTCAACGGTTACCTGTGCCAAACGATCCCGCGCCTGTTTGTTCTCCGGATTTTGTTTTAACTCTTTGTTCAGGTCTCCGGCCTCTTTTTCGCGCGTGCGTTCCCACGCATCCATGGCCGCCGGATCTTGTTCCATGTGGATGAGTTCTTTTGCGGCACGTGCTTCCGTTACTTTTTGCACCGCCATCTCCCGTTCTGCTGCGGCTTTTTGCGCGACACGTTCTTTAGGCCCAGCCTCGGCTAAAATTCTACTTGCAACGCCTGGATTTTTTGCAGCGGTTTCTCGTGCTTGCGCCATTTCATCGCGTGCAACTTTTTCAGTCAGCTCCTGCTTTTTTACTTCCGCCTGTGCCGCCGCCTCACGCCGCACCGCTACATCTTCCAGTCGCACCACCTTAAAACCCTCCTTTTTTGGAGCGGCTTCTACACGCGCCTCGGCTTCCTGCCGAGGTCTTTCAGGATTCGTAAGAGGCATAAAATCACTTCGTCATCTTGAGCGAGCGAAGCGAGTCGAAGGATCTCAACACTGAGATTTCTCCACTCGTCCCGACAAGTCGGGACTCGGTCGAAATGACATTAATTATAACTCCCTCGCTAGCTCCACCAACAAGTGCACGCCGTAGCCGGTAGCGCCTGCGCGCATCCACGATTCGGGTTTCATATTCCATGTCCATGCGGTGCCGGCAATATCCACGTGCGCCCACGGATACGAAGTAAACTCTTTCAAAAACGCGGCGGCCGTCGCGGCGCCAGAAATTCTGCCGCCGATATTTTTCACATCAGCCATTTCACTCTTTACCAACTTCGTGTGCTCCGGCAACAACGGCAAACGCCACACGCCTTCGCCGGCCGCTTTCGCGGCACGCTCAACCTGCCGCGCAACATTCTCATTGTCTGAAAACAATCCCGCGTGCCACGGTCCCATGAAAAACGCGCACGCGCCGGTCAGTGTTGCTAAATCTACCACCGCGCGCGGTTCGTACTTCTTAGCATAGCATAATGCATCGGCGAGAATCAATCGGCCTTCCGCGTCCGTATTCAATACTTCAATCGTTTTTCCGCCCATCGTGCGCAAAATATCTCCCGGACGATACGCGCTACCGGACGGCAAGTTCTCCGTGGCCGGCATCAAACCAACCACATTATTTTTTATATTCATCGCCGCGATCACGCGCATCGCGCCCAAAACCGCAGCCGCGCCGCACATGTCATATTTCATTTCATCCATTGCTTCGCCCGGCTTGATGCTGATACCGCCGGAATCAAAGGTGATGCCTTTCCCAACAAACACAATCGGCTTCTTTGTTTTGGCGCCGTTCATCCATTCCAACACAATAAACGCAGGCGGCTGTTGCGAACCGGACGCAACCCCAAGAAGCGCGCCCATGCCCAGTTTTTTCATTTCCTCGCGGCCAAGCACCGTGACTTTTAATTTTGGAAATTGCTTACCCAATTTCTCCGCCTCTTTCGCAAGATAGGTCGGCGTCATTTCAATCGGCGGCAAGTTGCCGAGGTCACGCACGTGATTAATCGCGTCCGCCAAAATCTGACCGGCAACCACACCACGTTCACACGCGCGACGATAGCGTCCTTCTACGCCAAAAAGCGCAACCTGTTTTATCGCCGGCGATTTGCGCTCCGGATCTGTTTTGTACTGGTCAAAATGATACGTTCCCATGCCAACCGCTTTGGCAATCAAAATACCAAGCGGTTCCGGTTTGAATTTCGTCACCAACCACGCAGGGAGTATAAGTGTAAACGCATCCTGCTTTTTATTCTGCACCCACTGCGCTGACGCGGCAATCACTTTCCACGCCGCGGTGGCATCAAAAAATTTCCGCTCGCCAATACCAGAAAGAAATATACGTTTGATAACATTGTCATTGCGAGGAGCCACGCCGCGTGGCGACGAAGCAATCTCATGCGCTGGATACACCACCCCAACCTCCCCCATTTCTCCCTTAAAATCTCCGGTTGCCAAAAGCTCCTGCACTGCCGCACGCGCCGCTTCCGGCAACTCCCGCGCCTCGCGCGGTAACACCTTTTTATTCTTCTCAATAAAAATAACTACCGACTCCCCATTGAGATCCTCCACCGTTTTACAAAATGAGTACATCATATCTATCTGGAGCTTACGTCGCCGGTCAAAAAAAGTCAATACAAAAAGAAACCCGACCGCTTTCGCGATCGGGTGTGTAGGGGGTGTATCTTCCCCCATTGTTGCCCCGTATCCTTACGGGGCGATGCGCTTGAGCAATCTCTCTCCCCTTTTTTTCCCAGATGCATCAACTCCGAGGCGTGGGAGTGATGCGGTGCATCCCGCCCATTGAGCGAGACTATTCTCCCGACTCGCATTCACGAGCCGGGGGCTTCTTGGCGACGAGCGCTACTCGCCGCCCGGGTCCTCCTGCTCCCGCGCGCGCTCCACGATGAGCGAGGCCGGGATCGCCGCCACGAGGCCGGCGAAGAGGATGACGGACACGATGATGGCGATGGCCACCATCACGCCGCCTCCGCCACGAGCCGGCGGACGTTCTCCACGGCCCAGCGCCGCGCCTTGGCGCGCTGGCGGGCGTTTCCGCCACCCCGGCGGGACAACTCCTCGGATGCGATGACCACGAGGTGCTCGCGGCCACGATCGTTCTCCGCCTTCGCGAGGCGAGCGAACTGATCCCGGACTTCCTCTACCATGTTCCGCATTGCAATCCCCTTCCCAGCCCGTCGTGTCGGCGACGGGGAAAACGGTCTAATCCCACTTCCATCCGACCACACCGTGTGATCAGATTGAAAAGGATGGGGAGCTCACGCGGGACGTAAAGTGCTTATGCACCACGCCACACGGAGCTCCCCGTTGAACTACTCGACGGGCGCGTTCCACCCCCGGTGGAACGCCTCGTCCCACACCTGGACGTTGTCCATGGGGTCGTGGAGACGGGCACCCTCCGCCTCGGGGAACGCCCGCCGCAGTTCCCGGCCCCAGGACTCGAACTCCTCGACCCGGTCGCTCCCGGAATCCTTCGACGTGACCGTCCCCACGACGGTGCGAACACCGTCGACGAACGTCGCGACGTACATCGTGTCCATGTAGATCACGCCACTCCAACCCTGCAGCCTCTCGATATTGACCATCGCTATCTCCTCCCTTCGCGCCTATCCTCCCGGACGGCGCATCCACGGGTTGAAAGAACGACGCCTTTTCCCTCAAGGAGCGTGTCCTTGCGGACGCCCATCCCTCATACGGGACTGCCATCGCGGCTGGGCCGAGCTCCCCTCGCATTGAAAAAGACGCCGATTGTGAATGCTGCAGCGCGCGGATATTTGGAGGGAAACACCCGCATGCTTGTCGCAGCACCCACAACTGGCGCCTCTTTATAGGTCATGCTGAATTTATTTCAGCACCTCCAAAACTTGTCCTGAACTCGTTTCAGGATCTGGAGATCCCGAAACAAGTTCGGGATGACAATTTGCGCATATTGAGGCGTTCGCACCGACAAGCTGGTACGAACCCCCCTGCCGTTGTAAGCCGTACGCCCTATAACCTAGTACGGTCATAGCAACGTAACGATGCAGTATAGCACATCTAGGGAATCCTGTCAAGCCATGGGCATCAAAAAATGGCCTATTTAGGCCATTTTTTGTGCTTTTTGGCTTGTTGTGGCCCTGGTAAGGTGGATATCCTCTCTTGACAAATCATTACCACCAAGCTATACTTGTAGTATAATCGCGATGAAAAAGCACTTCCTTAGGTTCTGTCCTCTGGCGGTGCTTTTTCTTTTTTATACTCCAAACCATCTTTTAATTTCCCTACCCCAATCCACACCGTCTCACCATCCACCTCAACCTCTGCGCCCGTCATGCCATCCGGTCGCTCAAGCACAATCTCCCGCGCAAGCGTCTGGCGCGTGAGCGTATCGCGATGCTTTTCAACAATCGCCCGCACCCGCTCCGACGCATCTATATATATAGGTACAATATCCTGAATGCTAAGGCCGGCTGTTTTCCGCGCATCATTAATACGGCGAACCATTTCTCGCACCGTGCCAAGCTCTCGCAGTTCTTCCGTCATTTCAGTATTCAAGCTGACAATTATGTTCCCTTCCTGTTTCATAATCCACGGAGCGTGGAGTGGCGCGGCATCATTTGAAACCACCTGTACGTTCAATTCATCACGCACAAGCGCCAGAAATTCTTCCTCAAGTACCGCGCCGGTGATGCGAAACTCGGAAAGCGGCTGGCGGATTTTCACTGCCGCCTCCATGCGCGCGGCAAGTCCAAGTTCCACAATTTTGCGCGCCGTCTGCATAGTATCCAAAAGTTTTTGATCAATAAGATTTTCTTGCACTGCGGGCCAGTTTTCTAGGTGGACGGATTCTTTTGCTTGGTTGTCATCCTGAGCGCTAGCGAAGGATCCCGTACGCATAGAGGCATCCTGACGGGATTCTTCAGGGCTTCGCCCTTCAGAATGACGGGTAACTACTTGATACATCCGCTCTGCTAAAAACGGCATTACCGGCGCAATGACTTTTGAAAATTCAAAAAGAACATACCGCAAGGTGGCGATTGCATTTTGGCGATCGTTAGATTGCTTCGCCCCTGCGGGGCTCGCAATGACATTTGCGACAACATTTGCTTTGAATCGCTCACGCGAGCGGCGGACAAACCATGTAGAAAGATCATTCACAAAATCCACAACTGGCCGCGTGGCGCCCTGCAGGTCATATGCCTCGTACGCATTCGTCACATCGCGGATGAGTTCGTGAGTGCGGGCGGAGATCCAGCGATCGAGAATGTGATCACTTGTCATCCTGGAGTCCCGCGAAGCGGGACGATAGGATCCCGACGAGATGCTATCGCTCGGCCCAGGGCCTCGCTCCAGCATGACATCGCTATACATCTCCCAAAACGCCACCACATTTTCAACAATCAAAATAACTTTCTTATACACCTCGTCCACGCCCTTTTCTGAAAAATTCAAATTCTCGGCGCGCACCACCGGTGAATTCATCAGATAAAACCGGAGCGCGTCAGCGCCATACTTATCTAACACCTCCGTGACCTCCGGATAGTTCTTCAAACGCTTGGCCATTTTCTTTCCATCTTCTGCCATTACCATGCCATTTACTACCACATTTTTATACGCGGGCCGATCAAAAAGCGCGGTCGCCAAAACATGCAAGGTATAAAACCACCCGCGCGTCTGATCTTGTCCTTCCGCAATAAAATCCGCGGGGAAATGTTCATCAAAATCTTTTTTATTTTCAAACGGATAGTGCACCTCTCCGTACGGCATCGTGCCGGATTCAAACCAGCAATCCAGCACATCGGAAATGCGCGTGTACGTTTTTCCGTCTTTTTGAATTTCAACGGCGTCCACGATATGTTTATGCAAATCATCAATTTTTTTGCCGGATAATTCCCCAAGTTCTGCGCATGAACTGACTACTAACACGTCGCCATCCGGCGCTTTCCACACCGGAAGCGGCGTGCCCCAAAAACGATTCCGTGAAATGCTCCAATCCCGCGCGCCCTCCAGCCACTTCCCAAAACGGCCATCACGCATGTGCTCCGGAATCCAATTGATTTCTTGATTGTGCGCGAGCAATTTTTCTTTCAGCGCGGTGACATTCACAAACCACGATGACGTGGCATAATTCAAAAGCGGCGCATCGCAACGCCAGCAGTGCGGATAACTGTGCGTGATCGTGTTTTCTTCAAACAGGTGCCCTTGTTCTTTTAACCACGCAACAATATCTTTGTCCGCGCTTTTTACAAACCGGCCACGAAAATCCGTTACCTCATCTTTCAGTTTTCCATCCATGCCGACGTGCTGAATAATGTCTACTTTTTCACGTTCACCTATGGCAAGATCGTCCTCACCAAACGCCGGCGCGATATGCACGATGCCGGTGCCATCATCCAGCGTCACAAAATCCGCCATGACCACCCGGAATGCGCCGGCGCGATCTTTGAAATAGGGAAACAACGGTTCATACCGCAGCCCTTCCAATTCTATTCCTTTAATATACGGATGGAGTTGTGTGCCATGCTCGCCGCCAAAATACGCGTCAAACCGCGCGCGCGCCACGATGACCACCTCATGCCCCGCATCAACCGCGGCATAATCATGCGCCGGATGCGCGGCCAAAAACATATTACCCGGCAAGGTCCATGGTGTAGTGGTCCACGCGATAAGATAAACAGGTTTATTGGCCGGAAGCACAACCGATTCGGGCAGATCTTTCAACCGGAAACGCACGGTAATGGCCGGATCGGTGATATCTTTATATCCAAGCGCCACCTCAAAGTTAGAAAGCGGCGTCTCGCAACGTGGACAAATATGCATGGGCTTTCGGCCCTCATATAACAATCCTTTTTTATAGAGTTCACCAAACACCCACCAGATTGACTCCATGTACGCGCGATCCATGGTGAAGTACGCGTTATTCATATCCACCCAGCGGCCGGTGCGGCGGATAATATTTTTCCACTCATCCACATAACGCGTGACCGAAGCGCGACACGCCTCGTTAAATTTCGCCACGCCGAATTGTTCTATCGCCTTGCGATCTTTTATACCGAGTTCTTTTTCTAGTAAGTTCTCAACCGGCAGACCATGACAATCCCAGCCCCAGCGCCGCTCCACGCGATACCCGCGCATGGTTTTGTAGCGCGGAATTACATCTTTGATAGTACCGGGAAGGAGGTTGCCATAATGCGGCAACCCAGTCGCAAATGGTGGCCCATCATAAAACACAAAACGGCGATCTGCCGGCCGCCCTTCCACACTTTTTTGAAATGCGTTAATCTGATCCCAGTAGTCCAGTATCTCTTGTTCTTTCTTGGGAATGTCCATACAATACTTGAGCATATCTAAAAATGCCCGCTTTGTCTAGTCGCGTTTTGCTGATATACTAATCTTATTCTATGGTGGAAGAAACAGCCGAACCAAAAAACATTATTCTGGCGACGGATCACGCCGGCTTTAAGATGAAAGAGGCGCTGAAAGAGATGTTGGAAGGCGAACTTGCGTACGAGGTGGAAGATCTGGGCGCGCTGACGCTTGACGAAAACGATGATTATCCAGATTTCGGCGCCGCACTCGCCAAGCGCGTTTTGGAAACCGGATACCCGGGTATTGCCCTGTGCGGATCAGCCATTGGTATTTGCATTACGTTAAATAAATACAAAGGTATCCGCGCGGGCATCGGGTTCAATTTGCAAGCCGCGGAATTCATGAAAAATGATGGGGACACCAATGCGCTCTGCCTCGCCGGCCGTCTGTTGACCGAGGATTACGCAAAAGCCATCGTGCGCAAATGGCTTGAGACGCCATTTTCAGGTGGAGAGCGACATGTGCGACGATTGAATAAAATTAAAAAAATTGAGGGGGAGAATATGGTATGAACATCATCCCGGCAATCCTCGCCCACACGCAAGAAGAATTTGAAACGTGCTTACGCGCCGCGGAGTCATTTACGGATACGATACAAATTGATGTGTTGGATAACACGTTTGTCCCATTTTCGTCATGGGCTGATCCCGAGGTGATTCAAAAACTTGAAACGCCGCTTCACTTTGAGTTGCACCTTATGGTTGCCGATGTGGAAAAATATCTAACACTCTGGAGTCCTGTCAAAAATGTAACGCGTGCCATATTCCACGTTGAGCCGTTTGTAGGGCGTGAAAATGACGTCCATGATCTTTTAGGGAGTATAGCATTCTATGGATGGGAAACCGGACTCGCTATCAATCCGGAAACAGACGCGGCTGCCCTAGAACCGTTTGTGGAAAAAATAAACACCGCGTTGTTTCTTGGGGTGAACCCCGGCCAAAGTGGACAGACCTTCAAGCCAGAGGTGGTGGAAAAAATAAAAACGTTCAAGGTGGCTCATTCAACTATCGCGGTTGCGGTGGATGGCGGGGTAAATGCGGAGACCATCCCGGCACTCACGGCAACGGGCGCAGATGTACTCTGCGTTGCCTCGGCTATTTTTGGCGCGGAGGATCCAAAGGAGGCATTCCTTAACTTACAAAAATTACTATAATGTCATGCTGAATTTATTTCAGCATCTCCAACTTAGATCCTGAAACGAGTTCAGGATGACAAATAACAAAAGCATATGCACAAACACATCGCGCTTAACATGCTCCTCGTCGCGGCCGGCACCCTCTTTGTTTTTATTCTCTGGCCTTACCTCACGCCACTCGTGCTCGCGGCGGTCGTAGCGGTTCTGGGGTATCCCGTGTACCGCTGGCTCAATAAAAAACTAAAAAATAAAAGCACCCTCTCCGCATTCCTTGCAACCATAGGCATCGTGATCATAATCGGCGTGCCGCTCTCGGTTTTTATTGGGCTGGTCACCAAAGAAGTTGTTGATGTGGTGCTGTGGGCGCGGCAGTATGTGACAGAAGAAAATCTGCAGGAAATCAATACGCGTGAGGATTTACTGGCACTCAAAGAAAAAATTCAGGCCTCGGAATTCACCGCGTCAATTGATCTGGAAAAAATTCTGCAGGCCGTGGGAACCGCGGTGAAACAAATTGGCACCAAATTATTGCAGGGCGCCGGAACGCTCGCCGCCGGTGTGGCGCATTTCGCCGTTGGCCTCGTTATTTTCCTGATCGCGCTCTTTTTCTTCTTGCGCGATGGCGAAAAATTAATCCTCTATTTCCGGAACAGTCCATACATTGCTGATCATTTGGTTGACCGGCTTACCACGCGGTTCAAAGAGGTGGTAGACGCCATTGTCTTTGGGAATCTCACGATTGCGGTATTGCAGGGTGTGGTGCTGGGCGTTGCGTTCCCAATCTTTGGGCTCTCAAACGGACTCCTCGTTGGTCTTGCAACCGCGCTTTTGGCGCTCATTCCAGCGGTGGGGCCGCTGGTCATTATTCTCCCCACCATGGCGTATCTTGGCTTCACGCTTGGATGGGGCATTGGTATCACGTTTGCCATCATTACGTACCTCTTAGCCGCGCTTATTGATAACCTCTTAAAACCCATCCTGCTTCAAAAGCATCTGCGCATTCATTCGCTCATCATATTCCTTTCACTGTTGGGCGGCATCGGCGCGTTTGGACTCCTCGGCATCCTCTATGGTCCACTGATTGCCGCCATTTTCCTGACCCTTCTTGATATTCGCACCGCGGAACGGTAAAATGGGGGCACTATGTTTGACCTCGTCATCATCGGCGGCTCCATTTCCGGCGTTGCCGCCGCCATTTATGCCGTCCGCAGAAAACTCAACTTTGTTTTGATTTCCAAAGACATCGGCGGAGAAGTGTTGTTGTCTGGCGAAATTTATAACTATCCGGGTATCCCCGCAACCGATGGCGTCAAAATGACCGAGGCGTTCCGCGAGCAATTCAAATATTACGATATGCCGGTGGAAGAGGGAGTGGAAGTGCTGGGCATTACCCAAAAGGACGGTACGCATGTGATCGCCGCGAAAGACAGTGCGGGTAAAGAAAAAACATACAAAACAAAAACAGTGATTGTGGCAACCGGCATTCACCCGCGTACGCTTGGTATCCCCGGCGAGGCGGAGCTCCGCGGCAAAGGCATCACCTCTTGCACCGTATGCGATGGTCCGTTATTCAAAGGAAAAGTAACCGTGACCATTGGCGCCGGCAACTCCGCATTGGAATCCGCCATCATGATGGCAGGCATTGCGAGCAAGGTGTACGTCATCAGCAACAAACCAAAGTCAGAAGGCCGTGGTTTCCCAAAGGGTGACGCTATTTTAGTAGATAAGGTACTCGCCGCTCCGAATGTTGAAGTAATTTATGAAGCGCA